>ERZ761602.3521-NODE-3521-length-21998-cov-5.130019_pt1 | contig 21998 bp, 14 predicted proteins | sample MGYA00512165_ERZ761602 | MGnify/ENA primary metagenome ERZ761602 (study PRJEB28899, sample SAMN02445085) | bioreactor sludge metagenome | biome: EBPR sludge; isolation source: Thorneside wastewater treatment plant | place: Australia: Brisbane, Thorneside...
CGAGCCGGCGCGCCGGGGGCGCGTCGGGGCAGCGTGTCCGTTCCTGTCCGCCACCGGCCCGGTTGCTTCCTCCCGTGCTTCCATCCCCGCCACGCACCCTCCGCGCGTTCCTTGTCGCGGGCGCGCTCGCGCTGCTCGCCGGCTGCGCGACCGTGCCGCCGGTGCAGGTGCCGCTCGCGGACCTGCCCGCCGCGCAGCAGGCCCGGGCGCGGGAAAATCTCCGGGTGTTCAACGCCGTCTGGGACCTGGTCCACCGGCGGCATTACGACGCGGCGCTCGGTGGCCTGGACTGGAAAGCCGCCGCGGCCACTCACGCTCCCCGCGCGGCCGCCGCGGCGGACGACACGGCGCTGTACGAGGCGATCAATGCGATGCTCGCTCCGTTGCGCGACAGCCACACCCGCGCCCTCGCGCCGCGGCAGGCGGGCGAGCGTCGCCAGGCCCTGCGCGCGCGGATCGGCTTCGGCCTGCTCAAGGTGGAGGGGGAGTGGATCGTGAGCGAGGTCCTGCCGGACAGCCCGGCGCAGGAAGCGGGCGTGCGCGTGGGATGGGTCGTCGTCTCCCGCAACCGCCAGCCGCTCGGCGACGGCACCCGGCTGCGGGCCGAGGACGGCGAGGTGGTGGCGTGGGAGTTTCGCGACGCCGAGGACCGGCTGGTGGCGCTCACCGCGACTGCGCGGCCGATTCCGGCGGGGTCGCGCCGGATCGTGCGCGAACTCGCGGATGGCGTGGTCTACCTGCGCTTCGACGAGTTCGACCGCACGGACCGCCGCTGGCTGGGTGAGCAGTTGCGGCGCCACCGGGACGCGCCCGGCGTCGTGATCGACCTCAGGTGGAACCCGGGCGGGGAGACGTTTTCGCTCGGCATCACGATCGGGGAGTTTTTCGACCGCTCCGTCGACTGCGGGACCTTCATCTCCCGCAGCGGCGTGAGGCGCGTCCAGCACTCGTGGCAGTGGGGCTCCGCCGAATACGCCGGCAAGGTGGCCATCCTCGTCGACGGCGCGACGGGCAGTGCCGCCGAGATTTTCGCCGCGGTCCTGCAGGATCACGGTCGCGCCCGCGTGGTCGGCCGCAGGACCGCGGGTGCCGTGCTCGCGAGCCGGTTTCACCGCCTGCCGGATGGTGGGGAGCTTCAGCTCAGCCGGGAGGATTACGTGGCGCCGAAGGGGCGGCGGATCGAGGGCGCCGGAATCGAACCGGACATCCCGGTGCTGCGGCGGCTCGCCGACTTCCGGGCGGGACGCGATGCCGATGTGGAGGCCGCGCTCGCCGCGCTGCGTTGAGCCGGACGCATGCAGCGGGCCTTCCCCGCTGCAAGGTGGAGCAGCTTGTCCTCAAGCTGCTGCGGACCGGTCCATCGCACGTCAGCCGCCTGGGGACAGGCGGCTCCACCGCCACGGCATGAGTCCGGTTGAAGCCGGCTAGGGACGCTCACCGTGCATGGCGTGCTCCCGCCGCCAGAGCGCGCGCAGGGCGTCACCCCTGGCGGGGTGCAACCCGGCCCCGAGCGCGCTCCAGCGTGCGCGCAGCGCCGCTGAGAGCGGCCGGTCGCCGGCCCCGGCCTGCACCGCGCGGGCGATCGAGAGCGGAGCGGCCCCCCGCGCGTCCATCGCGGCCGCCAGCCAGGCTGTCGCGGTGCCGTCGTCGAGCGGCGCGGAGAGGCGGGCGTCGTAGTCGGGAAGAAAGCCCCGGGTCGCGAAGTACTGCGCCGCGGCCACGGTCTCGTCGCCGGGCGTCGCCTCCAGGTCGTTGAAATAGGCCAGCGGCACGCCGCGCCGGGCGAGCGTGCGCAGCAGCGCCGCGCGGTCGAGGCCGGCCGGCGCGATGCCGGTCCGGCATGAGGCCACGGCGGCATGGGCCGCGGACTCGGCGAGGTGCATCCAGGTGGGCTCGAGCCGCACCGTGTTCCACGCCACATGGGTCGCGCTGAGGCACACGGGTACGAGCACGTTGTCCAGCCCGTCGGGCAGGAGGGCGGCGAACGGCACCTGCCCGGGGAACGTCTCCTGATGCAGCATCATCTTGCCCTCCTCGAGGCTGCCCGGCACGCGCCGCCGGGTGCAGGCGTGCGAGTCGATGTACCACTCGGTGAAACCGATGCTGTCCGCGTGCAACGGCGGACGGGCCAGGGGCGCCACCGGCGTGGTGTCCGCCTCCGTCAACAGCGCGCGACCCCGGAGCCGGCGGCCCTCGCGGAGGTAGATCTCATGAGGGCGGTGCCCGTGATCGGCGAACTCGTCGCCCGCGAGGCCGTATTCGCCCCAGCGCTGTCGTTCCGCGGCGGATACGGAAGGATCGTGCTGCTTGAACCACAGGAGCGCGAGCGCGGCCTCCCAGTGCGCGTCCATCACGCGCCGGCGCGTCGCCCAGTCGCCCTCGACGTAGGCGAGGTGCGGGCCGAGCAGTTGCGGCCGGTTGAGCCCGAGCTTCTGGTTCGGAATCCCGTCGATCTCGGCGCCGAACTCGAGGGTGCGCAGAAACTCCGCGTCCCGCATCGCGGGCCGCGGCACCGGCCGGCGGCGCGCCGGGTCGCGGGTGAGCATCACCCGGTAGTTCAGCGCCTGCACGTGGGAGTCGGCGGCGCCGCTGCCCGCCGCGAGTCGCACCTGGAAGCCCGGAAACGGTCGCAGCCGCAGCGCCGCCTGGGCGGCGGCGAGCCGGGCCGCGCCGGCATCGGGGGCGGTGGCGACGGGTGCCATGAAGATCCCGCCGGCGTGCGGCTCGGCGTGTTCCGCCCGCGACTCGCGGCCGACGCGATAGGGAATGCCAGCCAGCGGAAACAGGTCGGCCTCGTAGGAACAGTCGGCGAAGACCCTGGCGGTGGCGTGGAAGCGCTCCGGCCCGGCCATGGCGGCGAACGTGACGCCGCGCAGGGTCGCACCGTCGCGGTCGGCGGCGACGGGGTGGTGGGAGAGCACGACGGTGATCCGCGCCTCCCGCTCGACGAGGCCCGTGAACACGCGCTCGGCGACGTGCGGTTCGAAGCGCCCGTTGGTGTGGCCCTGCGCTCCCGGCAGCGCGGCCCGGAACTGCGCGGAGTCGGCGCCGTACGTGTCGCGGTAGTGGGCGAGAATTCCCGCCCTCACCTCGTCGTAGAGCGGCGCGCGGCGGCGCTCGTAGCGCGTGTCCCACACGCCGAGCCCGTTGGCAGGCATGCCGCCGAGGTGGGCGGTGTGATGGACGAGGAGGACGCCCAGGCCCTCGCGCGCCGCGCGCACGGCGCAGGCGATCCCGGCCGGCGTGCCGCCGATGACGACGAGGTCGTGTGCCAAAGCGGCGGGGAAGGGTTCGGCCATGTGCGGCGGGAAGGGAAACTGCCCGTGAGCCAACCCACGCCCGGCCCGCCAGGTGGAGAGCAATTACCTAGCAAGAGGGGAAAATTTGTAGCGTCGTGGCACCGCCGCGCCGGCGAACTCCCGCTCCAGAGCAAACGGAGCGATCGTGCCGCCGGTTCCTCGGCGGGGGCTGCTTCGTCGGCGCCGGGGTCGGACCGGAGCGCGGCATGCTGAGAACGGCCACGGCGCAACCCGCCGTTTTCGTGCGATCGGCGCGCCTGGTCAGCCGTTGAGCGGCCAGCCTTCGCGGTAGGGACGCGCGAGCAGCGCGTTCGCGGCGGCGTCGTTGGTGACGCGGCCGGCCTTGCCGTCGTACTCCAGGCGCTTGCCGGCGCGGTAGGCGACGAGGCCGAGCGCCATCTGCTCGGTCATGACGCCATTGTAGTCGAAATTGCACGACGTCTTCAGGTCCGTCTTGCACGCGCGGAAGAACTGCTCCTGGAAGTCGCCGATCGGCGGCGTGACCTGCTCCTTGGTCCGGACCTTGTAATACGTGAGGTCGGCGTCGCCGGCGGGAAAGAGCATCCGGGAATTGAAGTCGGCGAGCAGGATGCCCTTCGACCCCTTGAACATCGCGCCGTGGCCGACCTTGTTGAGGTCGATGTAATTCTTCGGCGTGGTGGGCAGGTGGCCGCCCTGGAACCAGCTCACGCGGATGGCGGGGCGCCAGCTGTTCGCCGGGTGATCGAAGTGGGCGGTGAGCTCGACCGGCGTCACGTCGGGATTGAACGCCTCGCCCTTCGCCTCGATCGCGGTGGGATGGCCGGCGTCGATCGCGTTCCAGGCGAGATCCATGGTGTGGTTGCCCATGTCGCCGACCTGGCCGGTGCCGAAGTCCCAATACATGTTCCATTGGAGACAATTCGCCCCGGGCCCGCCGGAGAAGTAGCCGGGATTGTAGGGATGGTGCGGGGAGGGCCCGAGCCACAGGTCGTAGTGGAAGCTCGCGGGCGGCGAACCCTCGCCGGGCAGGTAACCGGGACGGCGGAGCTGCCGGTTGCCCCAGACGAACACGCCGCTCAGGTCGCCGATCGCGCCGTCGCGCACCAGCTCGCGGACGCGCGCGAAGTTCGGCAGCGCGTGTCGCTGCGTGCCGGCCTGGGTGGCGATGCGGTTCTTCTTCTCGAGGTACTTCGCCCGGAGCAGGCGGCACTCCGCGACGCTCATGCCGATCGGCTTCTCGCAATAGACGTGGAGGTTCCGGTTCATCGCCCACATCGCGATGTGCGCGTGCGTGTGGTCGGCGGTGCAGATGACGACGGCGTCGAGCCCCGGATGATCGAGGCAGCGGCGCCAGTCGACGTAGGTCTTCGCGCCGGGAAAGGCCTTCAGCGCGTCAGGGAAGCGGAGCTCGTTGACGTCGCAGAGGGCGACGACGTTCTCCTGCCGCAGCACGTTGTAGTGCGCCAGCCCGCGGCCCCAGACGCCGATGAGCGCCACGTTGAGCTTCTTGCTCGGCGTGTTCGCTCCGAAGAGCGTCGTGCTTTTCAACAGCAGCAAGCCCGCGCCGGAGGCGGTGGCGGACTTGAGAAACAAGCGGCGGGGCAGGGGACGGGGGGCGGGTTTCACGCGGCAGAGCGTGAACCTGGCGCCGGGACAGGTCAACCCGCGGACGCCGCCCCGCGGCGGCGTCCACGCGCCGAAATCAGGCTTTACGCGGCGACGCCAACCCGTCTCCTCTCGTCCCCGAATGGCCAAACGCAAAGGGTCCAAACCTTCCGACCAAACCGAGTTGCCGCTGGGCGGCGGGGCCGAAGCTGCGGCCGGCGCGCCTCCGCCGAAGCCAGCCCCGCCCGAGGCGGCGGCGGGATCCGCGACGTCCGGGCCGGCGGTGGAAGCCGGAGCGTCCGCGACTCCGCCCCGCCGGACCGGCGGCAAGGTGCAGGAGGAAGGCGCCCCGCTCGCGCAGAGCTACCGCACCTGGTTCCTCGACTACGCGAGCTACGTGATCCTCGATCGCGCGGTCCCGCATATCGACGACGGCCTGAAGCCGGTGCAGCGGCGAATCCTGCACACGCTGTGGGACATGGACGACGGGCGGTTCCACAAGGTGGCCAACATCGTCGGGCGCACGATGTCGCTCCACCCGCACGGCGATGCCTCGATCGGGGCCGCGCTCGTCGGCATCGGGCAGCGGGCGTTCCTCATCGAGCCGCAGGGGAATTTCGGCAACGTGCTCACGGGCGACGACGCGGCGGCGCCGCGTTACATCGAGGCGCGGCTCACGGCGTTCGCGCGCGACGTGCTCTTCAATCCGAAGACCACCACGTGGCAGCTCAGCTACGATGGACGCCAGCGCGAGCCCGTGACGCTGCCGGCGAAGTTCCCGATCGTCCTGCTCGACGGCGCCGAGGGCATCGCGGTGGGCCTCGCGACGAAGATCCTGCCGCACAACTTCAACGACCTCTGCCGCGCGGCCATCAATCACCTCCAGGGAAAATCGTTCCGCATCTATCCCGACTTCCCGTCGGGCGGCATCGCGGATTTCTCCGAGTACAACGACGGCGAACGCGGCGGGAAGGTGAAGGTGCGGGCGAAGATCGAGCAGCGTTCCAAATACCTGCTCGCGATCACGGAACTGCCGTACGGGACGACGACCGAATCGTTGATCGAGTCCATCCTGGCCGCCAACGCGAAGGGCAAGATCAAGGTGAAGCACGTCGACGACAACACGGCCGACCAGGTCGAGATCCTCGTCCACCTGCCGCAGGGCTCCGATCCGGACCAGGTGATCCAGCAGCTCTACGTGTTCACCGCCTGCCAGCAGAACCTCTCGCCGGCGGCCTGCGTGATCGTGGCCGACGAGAAGACCGGCCAGGACCGGCCGGAATTCCTCGGCGTGCGGGAGATCCTCAAGCGCTGCGTCGACAAGACGCGGGCGCTGCTGAAGCAGGAACTCGAGATCAAGCTCGGCGAGCTCGAGCAGCAGTGGCACTGGGATTCGCTCGAGCGGATCTTCATCGAGGAGCGGATCTATCGGCGGATCGAGAAATCGAAGACCTGGGAGAGCGTCCTGGAGGAGATTCGCGAGGGCCTGAAGCCGTTTGTGAAGCAGCTGCGGCGCGAGGTGACGGATGACGACATCACCCGCCTCACGGAGATCCGGATCAAGCGGATCTCGGCCTACAACCGGTTCCAGGCCGACGAGGCGATCAAGAAGATCGAGGAGGGCATCAAGGAGACGAAGGCCAACCTCAGGAACCTGACCGGCTACGCCGTGGCCTGGTTCGAGATGCTGCAGGAGAAATACGGCAAGGGACTCAAGCGGCGCACCCAGTACGACGAGATCGAGCAGATCAACGCGGCGGAGGTCGTATCCGCCAACCAGCGACTGTACGTCAACCGCGAGGACGGCTTCATCGGCCTCAACTGGCGCCAGCACGAGTTCGTGCAGGAGTGCACGATCCTCGACAGCGTGCTGTGCATCATGAGGGACGGCTCCCTCAAGGTCTCGAAGGTGGCCGACAAGGTTTTCATGGGGCGTGACATCATGCATGTCGCGATCTGGCCGAAGGACGGCGACACCCACTTCTACACCCTGGTCTACCAGGACAAGGAGTCCGGCAAGGCGTTCGCGAAACGATTCCAGATCGGCGGCCTCTCCCGCGACAAGCTGTACCCGCTGGTGAAGAGCGAGGGTTCCAAGGTGGTGTACCTCGAGGTCAGCAAGAGCGAGAAGGAGATGCCGAGGAAGCTCACGATCTTCATCGACGGCCGGAGCGGCGCCCGCGTGCGGGAATTCGAATTCGACCTCGATCCCGTGCCGGTGAGCAGCCGGAATGCGAAGGGCCTCACGGTCAGCAAGTGGCCGGTGAAGGACGTGAAGCGCGCGGACCTCGCGCTCGACTGAGCCGACACCTGCCGTTGAGGTGGAGCCGCCTGTCCCCAGGCGGCGGACGTACGACGGACCGGTTCGCCGCGGCGTGAGGACAAGCCGCTCCACCTTCCCGTGCGGCCGCTCTCATGGCTGTGAAGTCCAACGGCATGAGCTTCCGTCTGCGTGCGGGCCGCGCGAGGCTGGATCCAGCCGGGGATTGCAGCCGCGCGCCGTTCCGGCCAGCATGCCGCATCGTGCGTCTCCGGCTGCCGCTTTTCCCGCTGCTCGTCATCGCCCTGCTTGTCGCCGGCCGCGTTGCCGCGGGCGAAGCCCCCCCGCGGGCGTTTCCGCGGGCCCGCACCCTCGCGGAGTTGCGCGGTCACCTCGATGCGCACCTGGCGCAACCGCGCTTCGAATCCGCCCTGTGGAGCGTGCAGGTGGTCTCGCTGGACACCGGCAAGGTCGTGTACGAGCACCAGCCGCGGCGGTTGATGAGCCCCGCCTCCAACAGCAAACTCTACACGGGTGCGCTCGCGTTGGACCGCTTCGGGGGCGGGTACCGCATCCGCACCCCGCTGCTCGCAACGGCCCGGCCGGATGCCGCCGGCGTGGTGGCGGGCGATGTGATCGTGGGCGGGCGGGGCGATCCGAGCTGGAAATCGGCCCAGCGCCGCGAGGACTTCTGGGCCATCTTCGCGCCGTTTGTCGCGGCGCTGCGGCAGGCGGGGGTGCGCCGGATCGCGGGCGACCTCGTGGCGGATGCGACTTACTTCCGCGGGCCGCCTTACGGCGCGGGCTGGGTGGCGGAGGACCTGGTCGATGACTATGGCGCGGAGGTGTCCGCGATTTCACTCGAGCAGAATTTCGCGGACCTGCGCGTGACGCCGGCGGACGCCGCGGGCCAGCCGGCGGAGTTCGAGCTGCTGCATCCCTTCACGGGGCTGACCGTGATCAACCGCATGCGAACGGCCGATCCCGGCACCGCGCGGGTGCTGCAGGCGCGTCGCGGGCTGGGCGAACGGACGGTGTACGTGCTCGGCGAGGTCCCGGCGGGCGGGGTCGTCGAGGTCCTCGATCTCACCGTGCCGCAGCCGGCGCGGTGGTTTGCGGCGGCGTTGAAGGAGGCGCTCGCGCGCGGCGGCATCCGCGTCGATGGCGAGCCGCGCGCCGTTGTCTGGCCCGAGGCGACGCCGTCGGGCGCCGTCCGCCTGGGAGAAATCGTCTCCCCGCCGCTGCGCGAGCTGGTCGCCGCCTTCATGAAGCCGTCGCAGAACCTCGAGACAGACCTGATCTTCGCGCACGTCGGCGAAGCGTCGCGTCCGCCCGACTCGCCGGCCTGGCGGACCTCGGAGCAGCTCGGCGTGGCGGCGTTGGGAGAGTTCCTGCGCAAGCTCGGCCTGCCGGACGAGGAGGTGAGGTTCGACGAGGGCTCGGGCCTGTCGCGCAACAACCTCGCCAGTGCGCGCGCGACGACGGCGCTGCTGGTGGCGATGACGCGGCACGCGGAGGCGAAGGCGTTTCGCGACGCGCTGCCCGTGGCGGGCGTCGACGGCACAATCCGGCGGCGCATGAAGGGCACGGCCGCCGAGGGCAACGTGCGGGCGAAGACGGGGACGTTGCGCTGGGCGAACGGGCTTTCCGGCTACGTGGCCACGGCGGCGGGCGAGTCGCTGGCGTTCAGCGCGCTGCTCAACCGCAGCGTCACGCCGCCGGGGCAGTTCGCCCGCGATGACATCGACGCGATCGCGGTGCTGCTGGCACAATTCGAGGCGCGCAGCAGGGAGTGATAGCGGAACCCGGGGTTCGCGGCGCGGATGCGGCCGGTCGAAGATCGTCCCCGCGCCCGACGCCGGCTCAGCGTGGTGCGTCGCCCGAGGCGCGAAGGCGCAGGAACAGGATCGCGTGCGTCGCGAGCAGCAGCGGAAACAGGAAGGTGGGCAGCAGGCTCAGCGGCAGGCGGGTGAGGGCGAAAAGCTCGCCGGGCGCGGCGAGCGCGAGCCGGGCAAGGCTCACGAGCAGCAGGACGAGTTCGACCGTGCCGACGACGTTCCAGATGACGAGCGCGCGCTGGCGGGTGGCGGCGGCCAGCGGCGCCAGGGCGACGGGCAGCGCGAGCGTGGCGACGACGATGGCCCCGAGGCCGCCGGTCACGGCGAAGGCGCGGGGCAGTTCGCCCTGCTGGTGCAGCACGAGCAGGTAGATCCCGACGAAGCGCGTGAGGTGCAGCAGGACCAGGGTGCGCGGATCGAGCGCGTCGATCCATTCGCGGAGGACCGCGACCCGGGCGTAAAGCAGCACCGGGAGCGCGGCGAGGAAGGCGGTGAGCGCAGGCAGGGCGACGGCGGGCAGGCGGGACAGCAGCAGGAAGTGACCGGCGGCCACCGCACCGCCGAACCAGAGCCAGAAGAGGAGGCGAACCAGCAGGGAGGCAGACATGCGTGGCGGGAGCGAAAAACGGATGCGCCGGCGGAGCGAGGCTGGAATCGGCGCGACGGCCGCGGACGGACACGAAAAAGGCGCACGTCGCAACGTGCGCCTGGAAGGAAGGGACCGGCGTCGGGCTGGTCAGGGCAGCTGGACGCGGAAGCGCTCGAGCGAGGTGCCCTCGAGGCGGTTCAGCTCGGCCACCGCGCGGCGGAGCGTGACGCGGGCGCTGAGCTCGGAGAACCGGGCGCCCTCAAGATCGTCCTGCGCCAGGAGCACGAGCCGGCTGGTGGAGAGGCCGGCGTCGTAGCGGGCCTTCTGCTGTTCGTACTGGCGGGCGGCGAGCTCGGTGCCCTTGGCGGCGATCTCGACGGCGGCCATCTGGGTCTCGACGGCGCGCACGGCGGAGCGGACGTTGACGAGGAGCGTCTGTTCGAGCTGCTCGAGCTGCACCTTGCGCGACGCGAGCGTGCTCTGCGCGGTGCGGTAGCGGGCCTTGTCGGCGTGGCGGCCCCACGGCATCGAGTAGTTGAGGCCGATGGACCAGTTGTTGCCGTTGTCGTTGGGCAGGTTGGCGATGGGCTGGCCGTAATTGGCGTTGGTGGCGCGGGCGGTGTAGCCGAGCGAGGCGACCAGGTCGAGGTCGGGCAGCTGGTTGCGGCGCGCCGTCTCGAGGTCGATCTCGAGCTGCTTGATGTTTTCCTCGACGGAGAGCGTGTCGGGGTAGAACTCGCGGGCGCGCTTGTAGGAGACCGCGAAGTTCGGCGCGCCGTCCTTGTAGTCGGCGAAGGAGACCGGGCCGACGCGCTGGTCGAAATCGGGCACGTTGATCAGGTTGAGCAGGCGGTCCTCCGCGTCGCGCACCGACTGCTCGGCGAGCACGATGTTGCGACGGGCGTTGGCGACGCCGACCTCCGCGGAAAGCACGTCGAGATCGGTCGCGACTCCCGTGGTGCGGCGCGCGGAATTTTCCTCGAGCAGGCGCTGGCTCGACTGGAACGTGAGCTGGCGGATGCGCAGCGTCTCGCGGGCGGCGACGAGGTTGTAGTAGGCGACCTCGGTATCGGCGATCACCGCGAGGACGCGGCTCTTGTAATTGATCGTCGCGATATTGAGCCCGAGCTTGGACCGCTGGAGGGCGGCGGTGGCCATGTGCCGGCCGGCGCCGTTGAGCAGCGGCTGGTTGAGCGTGGCGGAGATCCCGTTGCCGTAGCTGGGATTCACGAGTGCGTTGGTGGAGTTGGTCGCACCCTTCGTGAGGTTGGTATTCACGCTCAGGCTGCCGTTGGTGAGCGGAATGCGGGGCAACGTGGCGCCGACGGTCATCGTCGTGTTGTCGTTGCGGGCGCCTTCGCGCTGCGCGCCGTCGAGCACGCTGGTGTTGGAGGCCGCCTGGTTGAGGTTGCGGCGGGCCGATGCGGTGAGCGTCGGGTCGAACGCCGCCTCCTGGATGACGATCTGATCCTTGGCGTTCTCGACGGCGTAGGCCTGGACCTGCAGGTCGAAATTCTTGCGCAGGGCGAAGGCGACGGCGTTGTCGAGTGAAAGCGGGCTCTCGTTGGCCGCCGGTGCGGCCGCGGCCGCGGGCCCGCTCGCCGGTGTCTGGCCGAACGCCGGAGCGAACGGAACGCTGAACACGAGGAGAACGCGGGCGAGTGAGCGAGGCATAGCGTGGAAGAAAGAGAGACCGGTGGCGCGCGGTGCTGGGGACAACACGGACGGGGAGTGAAAGTTACTGCCTTTCATACTCTCCCGCCGGGGTGCGCTTCAGCACGGTGAAGCCGGCCTGTCTGGCGCGCGAGACGGAAAGCGGTGCTGAAAGTTTCGGGGAATTTACGGCCGGCACCCCCCCACGGCGCACGGGCTGGCCGCACTTGGGGCACTCCGTCAGGTCCGCGGCGGTGGCGGACTGCCGGTGCTCGAAGCCGGGGCCGCAAAGCCGGCACGGTGGCTGGAGCGGCATGTAATGGCGGAGCGGCATAGGGGAGCGCCATCCTTGCACGATTCCGCGGGCAAATGAAAGCCCGTGCTGCACGCGGCGGCACGGGCGGGTAGCGACGGCTTACTGGACCTTGGGCTCGGATTTCTTCAGCTCCTGTTCGACCAGGTCGGAGATATACGCCGAGGCGCCGAATCGTCCGTTGTAGCTGGCAATCTGCTTCATGGTCTCGGCGTACTTGGGATTGGCTTCGGAATCGTCCGGCGCCTTCTTTTCGGCGGCGTACACGAAGAGCCCCTTGTCGGCGCTGATCACCATGTCCGAGACCTGCCCCTGCTCGAGGCGCTCGAGTGTGCCGAGGACGCTGTAGTCCACACCCTGCGGCTGGCTGCGGAGGGTGAAGGCGGGAATGGCTTTGACCTCGAGCTTGAGGCCGGCGGTGGCGGCGGCCTCGGCGGCCTTCTCGAACGAGTCGCCGGCCTTCAACCGGGCTTCGAGCTGCGCCTTGATGGTGCGGCCGAGCTCGACGAAACGCTTGCGGCGCTCGTTCTCGATGTAGTCGGAGGCGACGCGCTCGCGCACGGCGGCAAAGACCGGCTTGCGGGATTCCTGCGTCTCCCGCCAGAAGAGGATGACCGCACCTGCCGGCGTGGCCAGGGCGTCGGAGGCCAGGCGGTCCTTGTTGAGCCGGAAGGCTTCCGCGGCGATCTCGCGCGAGCCGCCCAGTTGCGCGGGCGGCTCGTCGCGCGAGAACGGCGGCAGCGTCTGGGTCACGAGCTGGCGGGAGGCGAGAAAGGCGTCGATCGCCGTGCTCGACCGCGCTTTGCTTTCGAAAAGAGCCAGGGAGACGTCGCTGGCCGCCTTGACGGCCGCCTTCTGCGCGCGCTCGAGCTTGAGCGCGGCTTCCACCTGCGGGCGGACGGCGGCGAAGTCGGCGGCGGGATCCGCCGGCGGCGTGACGCTGATCGTGGTCGAGGCCGGCTTGTTCGGGTCGGCCGGTTTCGGAAAGCGCGAGGGATTGGCGTCGTAGAAGGCGCGGACCTCGGCATCCGTCACCGTGATGCCCGGCAGGAACTGCAGGGCGGAAAACTCGACGTAGCTCACGACGACCCGGGTGGGGATGTCGTAGCGGCCGCCGGATTGCTCGAAGAACTGCGTGAGTTCGGCGTCGGTCGGCTTGATTTCCGGCTTGAACGCGGAGTAGTCGACCGAGCCCGTGTGGAGCGTCCAGCTCGTGTCGGCTTCGCGCAGCTGGCTCTTCACCTCGGACGGAAGGACGAAACCCGGGCCCGCGAGGAGAGTCTGGACCTTCTCGGCGCGAATGTCGTCGCCGAGGACGCGGACGATGTCGGCTTCGTTGAGCCCGCGCGGGTTGGTCTTCAGGTTGTCGCGGAAAGTCTGGTACGCCTTGGGGTCAAACTGGCCGTCGGCGCCGGCGAACATCCGCAGGCCCTTGACCTGCGTCTCGATCTCCGTGGAGGTCGCCGGGGGAATGTGCCACTGGTCCGCGAGATGAAGGATCGCGGCCCGCTGGAAGGCGTAGTTCTGGATCCGGTCGGAATCGAGGCCGAAGGCGCCGAAGCGGAGGTTGGCGCTGAGGCTCGCGTCGCCCATCAGCTTCTGCTGGTCCGACTGCAGGCTCAGGTTGTAGCCGAAGTAAAACCGGTCGACCATCTGGCGGTCGGCCTGCCCGATCCCTGGGGCCGCTCCGATGGTGAAAACGAACGCGATGATGACGCCCGCCAGCAGCAAGGCAAAGATGACTTTGAAGTGATGCTGAAAGTACCTCTGGATCCAGGTGATCATGGGGGAAAGGGCCGGAACCTAGGTCGGGCGGGTGGAGTGGCAAGGTCGAATTGCCCCATCCCGCGCGCCGCGGACGAGGTGGTCCGGCGGGACGATGCGGGCAGGTTTCACGCGCTTCGCCGCGACCTGTCGGGGCGCGCGGCGCCCGCGCTCAGGGCCGGGGTGGCAGGCGACGCTCGCCCAGGGCAAACGGGGGCCGCGACTCGTCGAACGGGTTGTCGTTCAGCAGCTCCTCGATCGTTTTCTGGAAGAAGGGCTGGTCGCCGGCGGCCCGCAGCGCCGCTTCGTAATGGGCCACGAGCGGGTCGATGTGCTCGAACGAGGTGCCGATCGGGTCATCGCCGAGGTTGTCGTCGAGGGTCTTGAAATCGAACAGGGTGATCCGGTTGAGCGGGCGGCCCGGCTGGTAGAGGAAATCGGTGGAGGTGCTGTCGGGGCCCGGGCGCAGCGTGGTCACGAGCCCGAGGCGCACGAGCCGGTTGAGGCATTCGTTGAGCAACTGGGTCGGCACCTTGAGCAGCGTGCCGAGGCTCGAGGCCGAGATCGGGGGCAGGCAGTCGCGGAAGCGGCGGCAGATCGTGAGGAAGACCACGAGCGCGAGGCGTTCCCGCATGGATTCGGTAAGCGTGCTCCAGGCGGCCTGGCTGTTGCGGAAATGCACGTTCTGAAGCGCGTAGCTGACGACTGCGCCGATGAGCACGAACAGCCAGAAGATGTAGAGGCCGAACATCAGCACGGGCAGGATCGCCAGCGAGCCGTAGAGGCTCTTTTCCAGCACCACGCGTTTCACGTAGAGGAACGTGACGAAATTGTTTCCCAGCAGCAGCGCGGCGACGACGAGCGCGCCGACGAATGCCGCCCGCCAGAACACGCGGGTATTGGGTACCACGCGGTAGAACAGCGTGAGCATCACCGCGAGCAGCGCGAACGAGCCTCCCTGCGCGAGGATGCCGAGGGACTGCAGGTCGACATCCGTGCCGAAGACGCTGAGGTACGTGCTGGCGCCGAGCACCGCGACCGCCGAGAAGAACAGCACCGCGCCGAGGGTGAGGATCGTCCAGTAGAGGACCACCCGCATCAGCACCGAGCGGCCCTGGTGCACGCCCCAGATGTCGTTGAACGTGTCCTCGATCGACTTGAACAGCAGGAGGACGATGATGAGCAGCGAGAAGATGCCGACGGCGCCCGCGGAGCCCGACTTCGAGGACGCGATGATGTTGTTGATCACGCCGACGAGCTGCGGGTTGACCTTGTCGGGCCCCTCGTACTCGGCCATCTGGGGAGCCAGCACGGTGATGATCCCGCTCAGGGTCCGGGCCACGAGGTTGGGATCGTTGTTCTGGCCCAGCGCGAAGCCGGCGACGAGCACGGCGATCACGAGCAGCGGGCCGAGCCCGAGGAGGGAGCTGAAGCTCAGTGCAGCCGCGCGGGTGGCGATGCGCGATTCGACGAAGACGGTGACCGAGATCGAGACCACGCGCAGGATCGCGTAGGCAGCGCCCTTGAGCGAATTTTCGTGCAGGGTTTGCGTGCGCCAGATCTCGCGCTGGTAAATGTGCACGAGCGCTGCCCACGCCTCGGGCAAACGGCGCCTCGCGGGCGGGCTCGGCTGACCGCTCGGCGCCACGGGCTTTAGCGGGAAATGATCAGCCAGGCGAGGTAGCCCATCCCGCCGCAGGCCGCGATCACGGCGAGGATGGCCGTGATGAGGCTCAGTGCGACCGTACAGACGTAGAGCCCGACCGAGCCGGTGACGGCGGCGATCAGCAGGGTGGCATCGCCGGAGGCGAAATAGGTGAGGCCGAAAAGGCCGATGCCGAGGGCGGCCCGGAAGCGGATCAGCGGATAGAGCGCGGTCATGCCAAGCCCGAGCAGGACGGCGAGGCCAAGGTCGATCACGCCGAGCAGCACGAGCGGCTGCCGCAGCAGCTTCTCGCCGGTCATGGCGAACAGCGTGTCGGTGCCCGGCAGGATCGTCGCCGCCGCGGAGAAGACGAGGCTTGCGATCGCACCCCACATGGCGAGCCGGGCGGCGCGCGCCATCGCGATCTGCGGATCCGCCTTGCCCCGCGTATCGGACGTGCGGCCCTCGGCGGCGGCGAGCATGTCGTCGACGGTGATGGCGCGGGCGGACTCCGCGGGCTGGTTGAGCGTGCTGACCTCCTTGGCGCGGAGCGACAGCTTCTTCCGCTCGGGAAAGACGACCGACATCAATTCCTGGTGTGTGTTGAGCGCCACCCACTGCTCCGACACGGCGTCGTAGATCAGCGTTTCAGGCGAGACCTGGCCGGCCTCCGCCAGGTCGATCATCTGCTGGGAATTGAACGGGCCGCGCGCTTCCGACTCATTCGCATTGCGGATGTAGATTTCCTGCGTGGCCATGCCCGGGCAGGGTGGTGGCGCCGGGGGGACGTCGCAAGTGCGATTTGGACCGGCGCCGGCCGCATCCCCCGCGGGAGTCGTTACATTCGCGTCAAAGTGCGCAGACCCAGCAGCTCGAGCCCGGTCTGGAGCAGCAGGAGCGTGCGGGCGCAGAGGAGAAGGCGCCGGGCGCGGATCGCAGGGTCGTCGACGAGCACCTTGTCCGCCGCATAGAACGAGCTGTAGTCGCCGGCCAGTTCGAACAGGTAGAGTCCGAGGTAGTGGGGCCGCAGGCTCTCGGTCGCGAGCCGCACCGCATCCGGAAACTTCGCCAGCTTCCGCGCGAGCGCGATCTCGCCCGGTGTATCCGGCGGCGTCGCCGCGGCCTCGACGGCGGGGTCGCCCGGCGACACGCCCGCGCCGCGGAAGATCGAGTGGATCCGCGCCACGGCGTAGAGCAGGTAAGGCGCGGTGTTGCCGTCCAGCGCGAGCATCTTGTCCCACGAGAAGACGTAGTTGCTGCTGCGGTTCTGGACCAGGTCGGCGTACTGGACCGCGCCGACGCCGACCACGGCCGCGATCGCGCGCCGCTCCGCCTCGGGCAGCTCGGCGCTCTTGGCCGACACGAGCGCGTAGGCGCGGTCGACCGCCTCGTCGAGCAGCGCCTTGAGCCGGATCACGTCGCCGCTGCGGGTCTTCAGCGCCTTGCCGTCCTCGCCGGTGACGGCGCCGAACGTGACATGATGCAGCTCCGGCACGCGGTAGCCCCGCGCCGCGAACCACTTTTTCACGGTGAGGAAGAGCTGCTCGAAATGGTCGGCCTGGCGGAAGTCGGTGACGTAGACGATGCCGTGCGCCTGGAAGTGCTCGGTCCGGTAGAGCGCGGTGGCGAGGTCGGTCGACGCGTAGTTGCTCGCGCCGTCGGCCTTGCGCACGAGGAACGGCTGGGTCTTGAAGCGCGGATGCTCCGGGTGAAACACGACGAGCGCGCCGTCGCTCACCACCGCGATGCCGGTGTCCTCGAGTTCCCGATACACGCGGTCCACCTTGTCGTTGTAGAAACTCTCGCCGAGGTTGTGGTCGAAGCGGATGCCGAGGCGCTCGTAGATCCGCTCGAAGGCCGCGAGGCTCACCTCGGAGAACGTGCGCCACAGCGCGACATTCTCCGGGTCTCCCTGCTGCAGCCGCACCAGTTCGCGGCGCGCCTCCTCCAGCTCGGGCGAGCCGTCGGGCGTGGCGTTGTTCCCCAGCTTGTAGAGGCGTTCGAGCTCCTCGATCGCATCGGCGGCGAGCGCGGCCGGGTCGGCCCAGCGCTTGTAGCCATAGATGAGCTTGCCGAATTGGGTGCCCCAGTCGCCGAGGTGGTTGTCGCGGATCACGCGGGCGCCGGTGAACGCCAGCAGGCGGCAGATCGCCTCGCCGATGACGGCGGAACGCAGGTGACCGACGTGCATCTGCTTCGCGGTGTTGGGCGAGGAGTAGTCGACCACCCAGGTCTGGCCGGCGTGGGCCGCCGCGGCGCCGGCGCGCAGGCTGGCGACCGAGGCATGCGCCTGGAGCCAGCCGAGCAGCGCTCCGGGCGTGAGAGTGAAGTTGATGAACCCCGGACCTGCGATCGCGAGGTCGAACCGGTCGCGCACGGGGGCGGGGATCGCGCCCACGAGCTGCTCGGCGACCGAGCGCGGGTTGAGTTTCCGCGCCTTGGCAAAGGCGAGCACGCCGTTGGCCTGGAAGTCGCCGTGACGCGGATCCGCCGTGCGAACCTCCGGGGAGAAGGCGGCATGATCCGGCAGGCCGGCGGCGGCCGCCGCCGCCACGAGGGCGGCATCGAGTTCGGCGGCAAGGTGGAACGAGGCGTGCATCGCCGCAGAAAACCGGAAGCGGCGCGTCACGGGCAAGCGTGGAGTTCGACGCCGGCGGCACAGCTCCGAAGCGGGACGGACGGGGCGTGGACGGGGCGAAACGCCATTGCGCCGCCTCCTTCGGACCGTTGGCATCCCGCCAGCTAACCGGTCTTTCCTCCATGGACGCCCACCTGCTCGAGTTCCTGAGCCTGCTGCTGCGCTGGCTGCATATCATCGCCGGGGTGGCCTGGATCGGGGCGTCGTTCTACTTCATCTGGCTGGACCACAGCCTCGACCCGCCGCCACCGGATTCCGAGGCGGCACGGAAGGGCGTGGCCGGGGAGTTGTGGGCCGTGCACGGCGGAGGCTTCTACAATCCCCAGAAATACGCCGTCGCCCCCGCCAGCCTCCCGCAGAAGCTGCATTGGTTCAAGTGGGAGGCGTACACCACGTGGCTTTCAGGCACCGCGCTGCTGGTGCTCGTATACTGGCTGCGGGCCGGGACCATGATGATCGACCCCGGCATCGCTGCGCTCTCGACCGGCCAGGCCGTTGCCATCGGGGCCGGCAGCATGGTGGGTGCGTGGCTCGCTTACGATGGCCTCTGCCGGTCGCCGCTGGGCCGGCACGACGGGCTGCTGGGCGCCGTGGTGTTCGTGCTGCTCGGGTTGCTCGCCTGGGGCCTGCATCAGTTGCTCGGCGGCCGCGCCGCTTACATCCACGTCGGAGCGGCGATCGGCACCATCATGACCGGGAACGTCTTTTTCGTCATCATCCCCGGCCAGCGTGAGATGGTGCGAGCCATGCGGGCCGGCAGCTTGCCGGATCCGATCCACGGCCGGCGGGGCAAGCAGCGGAGCGTGCACAACAATTACTTCACGCTGCCGGTCCTCTTCGTGATGATCAGCAATCACTTCGCCTCCACCTACGGGCACCCTCACGCCTGGGCGGTGCTCGCTTTGATCGGGGCTGCGGGCGTTTGCATCCGGCACTTCTTCAACCTGAGACACCGCGGGACGCTCGCCTGGCGTTACCCGGTGGCCGGGGCCTTCCTTCTCGCCGGAACCGGTTGGTGGACCGCCCCGCGGCTGCCCACGCTTCCTGCGGTCGAGGGGCCGGTCGATTTCGCGCGGGTGCGGACGATCGTGGGTGAGCGCTGCCTCAACTGCCATGCGCCGGCGCCGACCTTTCCCGGTCTGGCCCAGCCTCCCGCGGGCGTGGTGCTTCATTCGCCCGAGGCGATCGTCAAGAATGCCCAACGCCTTTACCAGCAGGTGGTCGCGACCCGCATGATGCCGCTGGGCAACGTCACGCAGATGACCGACCAGGAACGCGCGGTCATCGCCGCGTGGGTGGCGGACGGAGCCACCGCGCGGTGAAGCCGGCGCCGGCGGGGCGCCCCGGGGAACCATCCGGTTACTTGTGTCCTAAGGTCCTCGGCTGAAATCGTCCCCCGGGCCGGTCGGGCTTTAAGCTCGACTTTTGCAGGGAAGTACATTGGCTCGCAAACTTTTCCGCCCGGGCGGCCTCTGCCGCCCTTTGCTCATGTACCTACACCACTCATGACCAGCAAACGCAACATCCCGACGCGTCGTTTCATCAAGCCGAGCTTCAATTTTCTGATCGAAAAGAAGCGCGATGGCGGCGAGTTCACCCAGGAGGAGATCCGCTACATCATTGACAGCACGCTGGATGGCGAAATGCCTCAGCATCAGCTGGCAGCCCTGGCGATGGCGATTTACTTCTCGGGCATGTCCGCCCAGGAGACCGCGGACCTGACCGAGGAGATGATGCTCTCGGGCGAGGTCATCGACCTTTCGCACATCGCCAAGCCGAAGATCGACAAGTATTCCACGGGCGGTGTGGGCGACAAGACGTCGCTGGTCCTCGTGCCGCTCGCGATGGCGTCGGGCGTGGTGGTTCCGATGATGTGCGGCGTCGAGCACGATTACATCGTCAACACGCTGGAGAAACTTGCCGCCGTTCCCGGCTTCAAGGGCAACCTGAGCAACGACCAGTTCTCGTCCCAGCTCGCCCGCATTGGCGGTGCGATCGTGGCCCAGACCGAGGATCTGGCGCCGGCCGATGCCAAGTTCTACGAGCTGCGCAAGGAGACGGGCACCATCCCGAGCCTTCCCCTCATCACCGGCAGCGTGCTTTCCAAGAAGCTCGCCGAAGGCTCCGAGGGCCTCGTGATCGACGTCAAGTGGGGCAACGGTTCCTTCATCAAGGATCTCGAACAGGCGAAACAGCTCGCGCGCTCGATGACCCGCGTCGGCCGCTCGATGAAGCGCCGGTGCGTGGCCCTGGTCACCGACATGAACCAGCCGCTCGGTGACACCGTGGGCACCTCCCTCGAGGTCAAGGAGGCGATCCAGCTGCTGAAGGGCGAAGGCCCCGAGGACATGAAGGAACTCGTGCTCAAGCTCGGCATGGAAATCGTGCGCCTCGCTGGCGTCGCCGGTTCGACGCTCTCGGCCAAGCAGACGGTCCAGAAGCACCTCACCGACGGCTCGGCCCTCGAGAAGTTCAAGGACCTCGTGAAGGCGCAGGGTGGCGACACCAGCTTCATCGATCATCCCGAGAAATTCCCCGCTGCCCGTCACATCCGGAAGCTGCCCGCGCCGAAGCGCGGTTACGTGCACACGATCAACGCGGCGATGATCGCCCGCGGCGTGCACCTCCTGGGCGCCGGCAAGGAGGATGCCCACGACAAGATCGACCATTCCGTGGGCGTCTCGGAAATCAAGAAGGTCGGCACGCAGGTGAAGCAGGGCGAGCCGCTGATGATGATCCACTACAACGACGAGGCGAAACTCGAGCAGGCGCTGGAGTACTTCAAGAACGCCTACCGCCTCGCCCCGAAGCGGCCGACCCCGCCGCCGCTGATCGTCGAACGCGTGGCCTGAGGACCCGCGCGAGCCTCCGCCTTTCCTGGCCGACCGGACATCCGGTCGGCCTTTTTATTGACCGCGATGGCACCGGCCGGTGACTTCCCAGCGATGTCCGAGTCTCCTCCGCCGCGGGCCCCGTCCGCGCCTGTCCCCGCCGCGCCCATCGATCGTTCACGCTGGGCGCGACCGTGGGCGCAGTTGAAGTACTTCACTTTCCAACCGGCGATTTTTCCGCGCCTCCTCGGCAAGGTGTCCGACGACGCGAGGCCGGGCGACTTCGTCAATGTCTACGACAAGAACGGCAACCTGACGGGCGGCGGCCTCTTCAATCCCCGCGCCAAGATTCCGCTGCGCGTCGTGGCGCATGCCACGACGCCGGTGGACGAGACGTACTTCGTGGCCGCCATCCGGCGTGCCGTCGCGCTCCGGCGCACGCTGTTCAAGCTCGATGAAGTGACCGATGCGTACCGGCTGATCAATTCCGACGGCGACGGGCTGAGCGGCCTCACCATCGACCGTTACGGCGAGACCCTGCTCTGCGAAGTCTACAGCCTGGGCATCGCGCAGCGGCTGCCCCGCTGGCTGCCGTTGCTGCACGAGCTCGCGGGCACGCGCTACGCGCGCGTGCAGGTGGACCACGACCTCGGCTCCCTCGAGGGGATCAAGCCGTCGACGTTCAACGAAACCAATGCCGCCGCGCCCCGCACGGTGAAGATTCGCGAGCACGGCGTGCGGTACGAGGTGGACTTCGCCGAAGGCCACAAGACCGGGTTCTTCTGCGACCAGCGCGACAACCGCCGCGCGCTCGCCGCCTTGACGAAGGATGCGCGCGTTCTCGACCTGTGCTGTTACACCGGGGGATTCTCCCTCAATGCCAAGGTCGCCGGTGGCGCCGCCGAGGTGACGAGCGTCGACCTCGACGAGGCGGCGATCGCCCAGGCGCGACGCAACGCCAACCTGAACCAGGCGCGGCTCAAGTTCGTCCATGCCGACGCGTTCGCGTACGCGCGACAGATGCAGACCAACGGGGAGAAGTGGGACGTGGTGGTCCTGGACCCGCCCAAGTTCATCTTCACCCGCGACGAGCACGGCAACTGGGAGGGCAGGCAGAAATACGAAGACCTGAATCTCCTCGCGATCTCGCTCGTGCAGCCGGGGGGATTGTTCGTGACCTGTTCGTGCTCGGGCCTCCTCTCGCTCGAGGATTTCGAAGCGCATGTGATCAAGGCCGCGCACCGGCAGAACCGACGCCTGCAGTTCTTCGACCGCACCGGTCCGGGCGTCGATCACCCGGTTTTTTCGAACTGTCTCGAAAGCCGCTATCTCAAGGTCCTGTGGGCGCGCGTCGTATGAGCGGGCGCTGCGCGCCGTCACCTCCGGCCAGCGAGTGACTTCTCGCCCGACCAGGGGCTCTTGATCTCCCCCGGGCCTGCGTGCGCCGTACGGGCGGCGCCACGGAGAAGTTCGGCATTGATGTTCCGCGGGCCGTGTCGCCAAGCTCCGCGCCCGTAATGCGCGTGTCTTTCGCTCTCGCTTTGAAAGCCGGCTGTCTCGCCGCGGGACTGTGGCTGGCGC
>ERZ761602.3523-NODE-3523-length-21982-cov-6.693802_pt1 | contig 21982 bp, 20 predicted proteins | sample MGYA00512165_ERZ761602 | MGnify/ENA primary metagenome ERZ761602 (study PRJEB28899, sample SAMN02445085) | bioreactor sludge metagenome | biome: EBPR sludge; isolation source: Thorneside wastewater treatment plant | place: Australia: Brisbane, Thorneside...
GGAGAGGGCCGGGGTGCCGGGCGACATGGCCGGGGCGGGCGGGGGTCGGGCCGGCGCTCCCCGTGGAGGAAAAGCGCGGCGCCGGACCCGAGGGGCCGGTCGGAAAAGTCGCTACGGCAAGGCACGGTCGGGCCAGTCACCGGGGCCGCAAGAGGGCGGCGGGACGGTTCGCGGGCGTGGGCGTGCATGAGATTCCCCTGAGCTGAGACAAATAACCACCTCTGGGGGTCTTGAACGCCTGCCGGGAACCGCTATAATCGAGAGCAATGCGAATATTGATCCCGATTGTTGTCCTTAGCGGATCGACGGACGGCTTTCAGTTCCCCCAGCCAAGCCCCCGGCCAGCACTGGCCGGGGGTTTCGCTTTTCGGGGCGCCGTGTGGCGCGCGGTCAAGTCATCGTGGTGCGGCTCCTCGTGTCTGGATGCGGCTATCCTCGAAGGATAGTGGTTAATCCGCCGGTCGGCAATCCGCCGGCGCGGCCGGGTCCCGTTCGCGCTCGCGTTCGTTTGTGGCGCCGGGGCCGGTCTGCTATTGTAGCGCCCGCCGCGCGCCGGCGGCCGGCTCGCCGGTCTGGGCGGCGCGCTCCAGCAGCTCCCGGGCGTCTTGCAGCATCCGGTTCAGGTACACCCAGTCCTCGGCCAGCCGGCACTGCTCCGCCTCGACGCGGGCGCGCAGCGCGGCGACCTGCCGGCAATGCCCGAGCAGCTCGCGGGTGAGGGTGTGCTGCCGCCAGCAGTCGATCTGGCGCAACGCCGCCTCGATTTGCGAAATCGTCGGTGCGGGCGGGGAGGAGTGGGCGCGTAGCCGGCGGGCGAGGGCCGCCGGGGTCGTCGGCCGGTGGCGGGCGCCAGAGCGCTCGGACGCCTTCAGCACGGCGAGAGTCAGGAGGAAGTCGAACTCGGGCGCGAAACCCGTATCGTGCGGGCGGTGAGTAGCCATGATTGCACCTCTGTTGCGGTCGTGGTCAGGTCCTCACCGCTTCTTGTGGTGGGGGCCGCCTTTTTCCCGTTGCGGGGTTTGTCCCTATCATAGCCCATTTTTGCCCGCCCGCAAGGCATCCGGCCGCGCGGCGGCGAACGCGGGCGGCCGTCGATCCGGCGGGGGAAACGGGTCGCGAGGGGCGAAGCGCGACGGCGCGAGCGGGCGGAGAAAGGGACGGAAAAGGCCGTCGTTCGGCGGGCGAGAAGAAAAATTGCAGAATTATCAAAAACATATAATCACCAAAACGCAGCGACTATCCACCGGATGCCTTGAAGAACGCGCGATAAAAATCGGCGGCGCTCCGTCAAAGCAGACTCTTTACACGTCTTTTTCCAGTTAAATCAGTCGTGCGTTCTGGGACGACCGGCCTCACTCGCCAGTCTGGTATCGGACCAGTGATAAGCGATCTGTTGGCCTGTGGGGCATGGCGTTGGCCGCTTTCTGGGCAACGAGCATGGCTGTCTCCCCCCGCGTTCAGACAGCGTTTCCGACCGCAATGCCAGTCTGGTGTCGGACCAGTGATAAGCATGTTATTGGTCGCGGGAATCCCAAGAGCGAGGGCTCCCGGAACTGCTGCTTCCCAACCACCCCCCAAGCAGCTCGTTTCAAGTTAGCGCCTCATCTTCAAACTGTCAACCGTCCTCGTCCGCCGAGACATCGGCGATCTCGGCCACGAAACGCCCGAGATCGCTGTGGAGCTGGTGGGTTTCCAAAATCTCTCGGGCGATTTCGGAGGCGTTGCAGCGCTTATCGCGCGCCAGGCGGGCGAGCGCGCGGCGGGCCGCCCGCTGATCTACGTGATAGGTCGCCATGAGCCAACCTGTGGCGATGTCGAGCGTGTTGGAGGGCGACTCTCCTCCCCATGCCTCGCGCGAGCGCGCCAACGTCACTTCGACCGTGGCGCGCAAGTTTTGCGGGTCCGGCGATTTCAGCAGATAGCCCCACGCGCCGGCCGCCGTCGCGCGCCGGATCGATTCGGGCCGCTGATCGACCGTCAGGACGATGGCGGGCATCCGATCTCGCAGCCGTTGCAGGAGGCCGAAGCCCGAAGGAGAATCCGGGCGGGTCGGGCCGAGATTCAAATCCACGATGGCGAGGTCGGGCGGCTCGCGCTCCGCCAGGGCCAGCGCCTCGCGGCCGTCGGCGGCTTCCAGGATCGCGAAGCGGTCGCTCTCCAGCGCGAGCCGGACCAGCGCGCGGGCGCTGGCGTTGTCCTCGACGTGCAGGACGGTGAACCGGCGCGCGTCGGTCCCGGTCGGCGCGGCGGCATCGTCGAAGGGCAGCTCGTCCGCGAAACGCCGCAGGGCCTCCAGGGCGCTTTCGACCTCCTGGCGGAGCGCCGCGAGCGGGATCGCGGCCGGGTTCTCCGACCGCTCCCAGTCGCGCGCCAGACGCTGGCAGGTTTCCGCCAGCGAGGCGGCGCCCGCGCTCAGCGCCGCGCCCGTCAGCGCGTGCAGCAGGTTCGCGGCTTGTTCTTCGTCCCGGCGCCGGACGCTCTGCTCCAGCGCGCCCAAGAGGTCCGGCGTGCCGGTCAGAAAGCTCTCGACCAGCTCCCGCAAACCGGCGGGATTGGCGCGGAAGCGTTCGAGGTGGGCGAAATCCACGGCGGAATCGGTCGGCGGTTCAGCGTTCATAATACTTCCCCAAGATGGCCGAAAGAGCGGATTTTCTGGCGGGCCGCCCGATGCCCCACCGGGCGAAAATCTCGGCGAGCGCGCCGAAATCGAGCGGTTTGTGGTGACAGTCGTCCATGCCGGCCTCCCGCCAGTCCTGCCGGTCGAGGTTCAGCGCGTCGGCGGTGAGGCCGACGACCGGCGTGCGGGCGTTCGGGCCGGCCCGCCGCCGGCGAAGCCGGCGCGTCGTCTCCAGCCCGTCCATGTCCGGCATCCGCACGTCCATCAGGATCAGGTCGAAGCGCTGCTCCTCGCACGCCGCCAGCGCCTCCGCGCCGCCGCCGGCGGTGACGACGTCCGCGCTCAGCTCCAAAAGGACGAACTGGGCGTACAGGCGGCTTTGCCGCTCGTCGTCCACGACCAGCACGCGGCGACCGCCAGCGCGCGGGAAGGGTTTTTCGGGCCGCCGCCCGGACACCGGCTCGTCCTCGGGCGCCATCATCCGCCCGAGCGCGTCGGCCGGAGCCTCGGGCGCATCGGCCGGTTCGGGTGCCGGTTCCGAGCGCGCCAGCGGCAGCTCGACGAGGAAGGTGGACCCGTTGCCGGGCCGGCTTTTCAGCGCCACGCGACCCCTCATCAGCCCGACCAGTTGCCGGCAGATCGCCAGCCCCAGGCCGGTCCCGCCGTAGTGGCGCGTGGTGGACGAGTCCGCCTGGGCGAACGGCTCGAAGATGCTCGCGCGCTGCTCGGGCGGAATCCCGATGCCGCCGTCCCGCACGATCAGGCGGAGCGCGAACGCGCCCTCGCGGGTCTGGCGACCCCCGGCGCGAACCCGGACCCGCCCGCTCGCGGTGAACTTGATCGCGTTGTCGACGAGGATGCGCGCGATTTTTTCGAGCTGCGGGCCGTCGGCGCGCACCCAGCGCGGCAAGGCGGGATCGAGCGAGAGGGAGAGGTCCAGCTTTTTGGCCCGGGCGCGCGTCTCGAACGCCCGGACGGCGCGCGCCAGCAGGCTCGCGAGGTCGCAGGGGCGCTCGTGCAGCTCCAGCCCGCTCGCCTCCAGCTTGGCGAAATCCAGGATGCCGTCGATCTCGCGCAACAGCCGGTCCGCGTCCTCCCGCATCATGACGAGAAAGCTTTTTTGCTTGTCCGAGAGCGGGGTTCTGTCCAGCAGCGACAGCGCGCCCATCAGGCCGTGCAGCGGGGTGCGAATCTCGTGGCTCACGGTGGCCACGAACCGCGATTTCGCCCGGCTGGCCGCCTCCGCTTTCTCGCGCTCGACGACCAGCTCGGCGTTCTGTCGTTTCACTTCCCGGACCGCCGCCTCGACCTGCCGGGCGAGGTCGTCGCGCGAGGCGGCGACGCGGGCGATCAGGTCGTTGTAGGCGGTCGCGATGACGCGCGCCTCCCGGACCCCGCGCACCTCGACCGGCCGCAGTTGCCGGGCGGTTTCGGGATCGGACATGGTGCGCGCCAGCCGCTTGATCGGGCCGGTGAACTGGCGCAACAGGAACAGCATCGCGAGCGTGAACAGCGCGACGCCGCCCCCCATCACGGCGACGATCCGGTTTTGCATGTCGCGAACGTCGCTTTGCAGCTTGGCCGTGCTCAAGGTGAGCGACACGAAACCGATGCGGCCCGACGGCCAAGACGCCGGCGCGGGCGCATCGCCCGCGAAGGGATCGGAAGGCGGATCGGGGGCGGGCGACGCGATGCTCCGCCCGAAAACGGGGGCGACGATCACGGCGGCGTCGGGCGTCTCGAAATGGTGGATCGCGTCCGCCGCCCCGCCGACCGGTTCGGCGCGGCCGGTCAGAGCGACGCCCGCCACGTTCGGGTAGGTGGCGACGGTTTCCAGCCGGGGGCGGACGCGCTCGACGGCGCCCTGGACGAGCGGCAGGCGGCTCTCGTCGGCCAGGCGCCGGGCGATCGCGCGGCCGTTGTCCAGCAAGCTTTCGAGAAAGTGGGCGGACAACCGCTCTTGCAGGAAAACGGTGACCGCCGCGGTCAGCGCGACCATGCCGAGCAGGTAGGCGCCGCCCAATAGCTGGCGCAGCGTCAACGTCGAAGGCGGCGGTGCGGCCATGCGAGCCTCCGGGCCTCAAGGTTGGGGGAACAGGGGCTTGGCCCGCCGGATCAGGGCGTCGCTCGGGGCGATGCCCAGGTGCCGGGCGGTCCGCGCGTTGAGCGCGAGCCGGGCGGCGCGCGAAAACCGCAAGCCCGCCGGGCGGGCGTCCTGCAGGACCAGCGCGCCGATCTCGGCGCCGACCTCGGCGTAGTCGGGATAGAGGGCGAACAGCAGCCCGTGCTTGGCGAGCGCGACGGTTTCGGAGAACGCGGCGATGCCCCGATCCCACGTCTGCTCCAGCGCGTAGGAATAGAGCAGGTCGGGGTTCAGCGTCAGGGTGTTGCGGCCGAACCAGAGGGCCGTGGTTTTGGGGTCGAGCGCGTCGAAGGTCGTCGCGAGCCGCCGGGCCACGTCGAAGTCGTCGGCGACGACGACGCTCTCGACCTCGATCCGCGCCGCCGCCGCCGCCCGCTCCACCCGCGCGATCCAGGGCCGCTCCTCGGCGTTGCAGTACACCACCACGCGCCGGACGCCGGGCCACAGCTCGCGCAGCGTTTGCAGGTAAAGCGCCGGATCGAGGGTCAGGCTGACGCCGGGCAGCGGCGTCTGGCCGGGCGGGGCGCTGATCCCGCCGACGACGACGGCCCGGCCCGGCGGCGGGTCTCGACCGTAAAGGCTCAAGGCTTTGTGCCCGAGCAGCACCGCGATCTCGCCGCGCCCCGCGCCGCCCAGCCAGCCCCGAAGCTCCTCGGGCGTCGTGGTGGGCGCGACGACTTTTTGCAGGAGCGGCTGCCGGGTCGCCCGCGCGATGCCGTCCACCATTTGGGCGAAAGCCTCCCGATACGGTTCCGGCGCCTCCGGGTACACCACCAGAAGCGGCGCCGAAAGCGCGCGGGCGACCGAAAAGCACAGGAACACGATCGCGAGGGTCGCGCGGGTGGAGCCCGTTGCGGTCATGCGCGATCAACTCCGGGGGGCGCTCGCATGAAAAAGAGTCGAGTGGTCGGTTTGCCGGACGGGCCATTATAGGTACGAAAGCCACCCGCCGCGCCGCCGCGCCTTGATCGCGGCGAACCGGCGGCACGCCGGATAGAGCGCGACCACGATCCCGAGCCACGCCCTGTAGACGACCGGCAACCCGAAGCCCCAACCGGCCGCCACCGGGTCTTTCGGCAGCAGGGTCAAGTCGAAGCCGAGCGACAGCGCGATCAGGCCGGCCAGCAGGCGGGCCAGCACGAGGTGCGAGACGTAGAAGAACAGCGGCGCGCGCCCGAACGTGGCGAGCCGGTCCGCGAGCGGCGGGCGCGCGCGCTCGAACAGCGCGAGCAAGATCGAAACCGGCCCCAGCGTCATGAGCAAAAAGAGCAGCGAAGGCGGATATTTGGTCGTGTCGAGGAAGGACAGCAGGGCGAGCGTCGCCGCCGGCTGCGGCGTCCAGGGGCGCGGATCGCCGTAGCCGTTGGCCAGCCGCAGCAGCAAAAACAGCGCGACCAGCGCGAACCCCAGCCCGAACAGCAAGGCTCGGCGCCGGCGCGGGTCCAGATCGAACACCCCGCCGAGCGCGTAGCCCGCCGCCATGACCCCGATCCAGGGCACCAGCGGATAGACCACCTTGCCCATCGGCGTCGGCCCTTTCCCGTGCAGGATGGGCCACCATGCCGCGAGCGCGCCCAGCCGCGCCGGGTCGATGCCGTCCAGCAGGTTGTGCCCGGCGATCGTCGCGAGGCCGAGCGCGCCGATCGCGGCGAGCGGCAGGCGCACCAGCCCGGCCAGCGCCACCATGGACCAGCCGATGGCCCAGATCACCCCGAGAACGGGGGGGCCGGTGCCGGGCAGCGCGAAGGTCCAGGCCGCGTACACCACCGTCAGCTCCAGAAACACCAGCCACAGGCCGCGCGTCAGCAAGAAGCGCGACAGCGCGGGTTCGCCCAGCCGCGCGGCGAGGCGGCGGGCGCTCGCGCCCGCCAGCAACAGGAACGCCGGCGCGCAAAAATGCGTGATCCAGCGCGTCAGAAACAGCGCGGGGGTCGCGCGCTCGAGGTCGAGCGGATCGAGGCTCGGGTCGGACAGGTACGCCCGCGCGTGGTCCAGCGCCATGAGCACCAGGGCGAGACCGCGCAGGAGATCGATCGAGTCGATGCGCGCGGACAGGATGGGCGTGGCCTCTCCGCTTTCTGTGCGGGTGACTGCGTGCGGCATCGCGCTCTCCTCCGTTCTCGGGTGGATCGGTCGAACCCGTCTCCGGCCGCGCGCCCTTCGCGCCGGCCCGATCCCGGATCGCCGGCGGGCGGGATTCGCCGCCGATTCGCCTCTCCGCCGGTCCGGATCGGGCCGGCTAGAAGCGGCCGGTCACGGTGAAATAGAACGTGCGGCCCGGCAACGGAATGTCGATGGGAAACGTGGCGTCCGTGCCGGGGCCGGCGTCCTCGGCTTTCGAGTCGAACACGTTGCGCACATCGAAGGCCACCTCGAAATCGCGCGCGACCTCGTAGCGCACCAGCCCGTCGACGAAAGTGTAGGTATCGGCGACGGGTCTGGAATCTCCGGCCCGCCGATCCCGCTCGCCGACGTGCCGCGCCTGGATCGAAAAGAGCCAAGGTTTATGCCGCCGCTGGAATCGGGCGTAGAGAAGGTGGTGCGGGTGATAGCCGACGTCCGTGTCCGTCGTTTTGTCCGTGCTGTCCTGATAGCTGTAAGCCGCATAAAGCTGGGTGCGCCGGTCGATGTCGTACCACGCTTCCAGCTCCACGCCCCGGCCGATTTGCCGGCCGACGTTCATGGGCCCCGCAGGCGGGCCGCGATCGCTGACGATGAAAATTTGATCGTCGGTTTCCTGATAAAACAGGTTCATGCGCGCCAGCAGGTCCGGGCGAACGCGGTAGTCGAATGCCAGTTCGACGCTTTCGATCGTCTCCGGTTTCAGGTTAGGGTCGCCGATCAGCGCGGGGGATTGCCGGGTGCGGGTGTCCACCAGCGTCGGGCCTCGAAAGCCGCGCCCGTAAATCAGCTTGGTCGTCAGGTAGGGCGAGGTGTCCCACACCAGCGCGACCCTGGGGTTGAACTGGTCGCCGTAATCGGAATAGCGGTCGTAGCGCAAGCCCCACGTCAGCGTCCACTTCCGGTCGAAAGCCCACTCGTCTTGCGCGTAGGCGTATTGCAGGTCGTGAGAAAACGACCGGGCGCCAAACAGCATGAGATCGGGGTCCTCTATCGGTTGGACGGGTCCGATCAGAACGATCGCGCCACCGATCCGGGTGTAGTTGCGGCTTTCGGAGTGCTGGCGCGTCTCGCCGCTTTCGGCTCCCGCGCCCAAGCTGATGCGATGCGAGGGCAACCCGGTGTACTCCACCACGCTTTGAAATCGGGCGTTGCGCTGTCGCACGTCGCTGCTCGCGACGACCCCCTCCGGAAAAAAGCCGAAGGCGCCGGGCGGAAAGTGGTGGGCATTTTCCAGGTTGGACCGGTAGAACAACCCGTCTAAAACGAGTTTGGCGCCCCAGTCGCGCCCGCCGAGCTTCCACGTAAAACTGCCCTCGACGGTCGTGATATCGACGCGACCGAACGGATCGAGCGCGTTGGCCAGGCCGACGTTCATCCCGATATCGCGTCCGAGCGAGGTTCGCAGCATCATCGAGACGTTCTCGCCGGTCGCGTTCAGTTGTGCGCCGAACAGGCGCATGTGGGTGTTGGCCTCGCCCGGCGCCAGCGAGGCGCGCGTGCCGAACAGCGCGTCCAGGTTCGTCTGCGAGTCGGCGGCGATGAAAGGCGAGTCGCCGTCGGTCTCCCGGTATTCCAGCGCGCCCACCACGTCGAAATCGCCCGCGCGGCCTCCGCCGAGCAGGCGGGCATCGCGGGTTTGCCGGGAGCCGGCGCCGACCACGACCTGGGTTTTTTCGGGCGGCGCGCGGCGGGTGACGACGTCGATGACGGCGGAATACGCATCGGCGCCGTACAGGGCCGAACCGGGGCCGCGCATGATCTCCACCCGCTCGATGATGTCCAGCGGGACGTTTCCCAACACCGCCAGCCGATCCCCGCTCACCCGTTCGGTCTGCGGCATCCCGTCGAGGAGAACCAGGACATTCTGGTTGAAAGAAGATTTGAACCCGCGAACGGAGATGATGGGCTCCGTTTGAATCGTGTTTTCGCCCAGGAAAAAGCCGGGCACCGTCCGCAGCACGTCGTATAAGTCGCGTGCGCCCATGTCCTCGATCTGCCGCGCCGTGATGACCGTCGTGACGGCCGGCGCGACCCGTATGGGCTGGTCGTGACCCGACGCCACGGACACGATGTTGTCGGCGACATCCTCGCTTTTCGTGGCGCGAGGGCCAAAATAATCGTCCCCGTCTTCCGCCATCGCGATCGAACAGGTGGCGGCAAGACAAAACCGCGAGAGCTTGAGCGACAAAAGCGAGCGGATCATGGCTGCTCCTCGGGTGTTCGAGCGCGAGGGGCGGATTCAATTCCGCCCGGCTCTCGCCGCTCGCTCGGCCACCTGCCGCAACAGGCGGTGGTTGGACTGGACAGTTTGCACGTAATTTCGTGTCTCCCGGAAGGGCGGAATGCCGCCGTGGCGATCCACCGCGCCCTCGCTGGCATTGTAGCCTGCCAGCGCCAGCGTCGCGTCGTCGTTAAAGCGGTCCAGCAGCCAGCGCAGATAGCGGGTGCCGCCGGCGACGTTCTGTTCGGGATCGTAGGGGTCGGCGACGCCGAAGCGCCGGGCGGTGGCGGGCATGAGCTGCATCAGGCCCATCGCCCCTTTGGGGCTGGTCGCCCACCGCCGGCCGCCCGACTCGGCCAGGATCACCGCTTTCACCAGTAGCGGATCGACGCCGTGCCGGCCGGCGGCGGCGAGGATGGTTTGCGCGAGGTCGGCGGCCGGGGCGCGCGGCGGCCGGCCGGCCACGGGCGGGGCCGGCGCCGGGACGGAGCGCGTCGCCAGCGGGGGAAGGGCCGGGGGCTTCGCCCTCGTCCGCGCCTCGCCGTCCCGAGCCGCCGGCGTCTCGCCGTTCCGGGCCGGCGCGGGCGCCGTCGGCACGTCCGCCCGGCCCCGCTGGGCGGCCCAGCGCGCCTCCTGCGCCCGCACCTCGGCCTCCAGCCACGAGATTTCGGCCGTCGCGCCGCCGGGAACCAGCAGCAGCAGCGCCATCGCCAGCGGTCTCGCTTTCACCGCGCGAACCGCCGCCGGGGCCGGCGCGGCCAGCGCGGCCAGCCGCGCAGGGCGGCCTTCAGGCGGCGCAGCGCCATCGGCGGCGGCAGGGCGACGCGGGCCAGCAGCGCGCCCAGGGCGCAGGCGGCCAGCGCCAGCGCGAAGGTCCACCAGGCGAGGTGCGCCAGCCACAGCAGCAGCGGCCACGCCAGCCGGGCGTCCAGCGCCCAGAAGGCCAGGGGATAGCGGGCGGCGTGGCGCCAGCCGGCGTCGGGTCGCCCGCTCACGCCGCGTAGCTCCGCAAAAACTCCTCGTGCACCGCCGGGGCGATGCGCCCGTCGCGCAGCAGCCGGTCGGCGTCGGCCTTGAACGACTGGCCGCCGGTGTGCACGAAGGTCCGCACGGTGTTGGCGGTCTTGTCCGGCGGCAGGTCCAGCAGGGCGGTTTTCAGGTTCACGTCCAGCGCCAGCCACTCGCGCACCGCGACCCGCCGCCCGTCCGCGCCCGGCAGCAGCCGCTGCGAGACGATCAGTTGGGTGGCTTCGATCAGGTCGGCGTAGGCGGCGTCCCGCTGCTCGGGCGGAAACATCCGCACCATGCGCGACACGGTGGCCGGCACGCCGGTGGTGTGCAGGGTGGTGAAGGTCAGGTGGCCGGTCAGGCACGCCTCCAGGGTGGCCGCCATCGTCTCGCCGTCGCGCGACTCGCCGATCATCAAGGTGGTCGGCGCGCGGCGCAGCCCGTTGCGCACGGCGCGCGGCCAGGATGGCAAGTGCCGGCCGATCTGGGATTGCGCGATCACGCTGTTTCGGATCGCCACCTCGTCGTACAGAAACTCGATGGGGCTCTCGACGGTGAGCACCACGTCGTGGCGCTCGGGGTCCTCCAGGATGGTGCGGATCGTCGCCGCCAGCAGCGTGGTCTTGCCCGATCCGGTCGGCCCGGTGACCAGCACCAGCCCCTTGCGCACGGCCAGCAGCACGTTCGCCAGCGGGGCGGGGATCCCCAGGTCGGCCAGCGGCGGCGGCAGGTTCGGGTGGACCCGGAACACCAGATGGGCGCCGGGCCGGTCGTCGATCTGGATGGCGGTGGCGTTGACCCGGAAGCGGAGCCGGCGGCCCTCGACCGCCATCGAGTAGTCGCCGTCGGCGTCCTCGCCCCGGCCCAGCGTCGGCGGGACGTGGGCGCCCAGCGCGGCGCTCGCCAGCTCCAGCACCTCGCTCGCCTCCAGCCGGCGCGCGGACGCCGGGTGGAGCCGGCCGTGCCGGCTCGCCATCAGCGGCCGGCCGGTCTGGACGTGCAGGTCGGTGATGCCGTTTCGGGCCGCGTGCAGCAAAAAGGCGTCCAGCTCCCGCTGGCCCATGCGCGGCGGCAGCGGCGGCCAGTCCCGCAACCCGTCCGCCGCCCGCGCGGTCGGCGGCTCGCGGAGGAGGCTATTGGACGGGAGCGCCGTCGTCATAGGTCGTCAACACCTCGGGCATCGCTTTCCATCCCGACCGGCCGTTTTTGGCCGGCCCGCGAAACTGCGGGAAGCGGCTCAGCGCGACCTCGGTGCGGCCGATCAGCAGCTCGTTCCGGTCCAGCTTGACGCCGCGCCGGGCCACCCGCACCGCCGGCGCGGTCACCATCCCGCGCTCCAGCAGCACCAGGTAGCGCACCCGCCCGAGAAACGCCCGGTGCAGCTCGCCCACCCGCGCCTTGAAGGCCAGCTCCGCCTGCAGCTCCCCCTGCGCCCAGCCGGCGGCGACCGCCTCGGCCCACAGCCGCTCCTCCTCGGCGCTCTGCGGCAGCAAGGCGCCTTCCGGCTTGGCGGGCGGCCCGTGGCCGGACGCGATCAGGTAGTCGCGCCACGTCGGCGGCGCGGACACCACCTGGGCGGTCTCGATCATCTTGTAGGCCTGCTCGATCTTGGCGAGCTTGACGCCATCGACCTCGGCGTGGCGGCGGGCCTCGATCACGACGGGCGGCAGCACCAGCCCCTTCTCCATCAGGAGCTGGTCGAAGCGGTAAATCTCGTCCAGCCATTTGGCCTGCGCCTCCACCTCGGCGTTCTGCTCGCGGGTGCGCCGCGCCAGCGCGGCCTGGCCGCCGACCTGGAGGGCGGTTTCCCGCAGCGCCCGCTCCCGCAGCGACGGCTCGGTTCGCGCGACCTGGCCCCGGATCGCCGGCCGCCAGCCCTGCAGCGCCGCCAGGGTCGGGATCGGCGCGGCCGGCTCCTCGGCCCCCCGGCGGGGCGCGGGCGGGATCGGCGCGGTCGCGACGGCGGCGGTTTCGGCGGGGCCGGGCGCGCTGGCGGCGGCGACGGCGTGGTTCCGGTCGAACGCGCCGCTCGCCGGCGCGCGCAGCGCCGCCAGCAGCGCGAGGGCGAGGGCGTTTCGCCGGATCGGGTCAATCGTCATGGTGGAACCTCACCCGCAGCGTCCGGCGCGCTTCGTCGATCTCCAGCGCGGCCCGGTCCCGGACCTGCCAGCTCGCGTCGCGCAGCACGACGATGGCCGGGATGTGCTCGGCGTTCACCCGGACCACGATCGGGTTGACCGGCGGCTTTCCGACCGGCTCGTAGCCGTAGCCGGTCTGCCCGGCCACGGTCGAGACCAGCGACTGGTAGGGGCCGACCCAGGCGACGGACACCGGCCCGTCCAGCCCGGCCGGCGCGGTCCAGGCGCCGCCGTTTTCCGCCAGCCCGGTCCCGGTCGCGGCCTGCCGGATGGCGGCCAACTGCCACAGGGCGGCTTTGGCGTCCACGGCCGCGCGTCGCAGCTCGTCCGGGACGGGCGCGACCTCGGGCGCCTCGGGCGCGGCGGCGCAACCGGCCAGCAGCAGGAGCGGGACGAGCGGGACGAGCGAGCGATGGCGCATGACGGTTCTCCTCTATCGAAATGGCGGCGGCAACCACGCGCCGGGGGTTTTGGCCCACTCGCCGAACGCGCCCAGCCGCCGCTCGCGGATCTGCCACGCCCGCAGCGAGTGGCCGGCGGCGCCGGCCAGAAACAGCAGGGCGATCGACAGCGCCAGCCCGGCCAGCGCCGGACCCGACGCGGCCAGCGCGGCGGACGCGCCGAACGAGGCGGCGAACAGGGCGCCGCCGAGCAGGAGATAGCACCGCGCGGCGTGGCGGCGGCAAAGGGTCCGCAACCCCGCGTCGGTCAGCCCGAAACGCCGGACCCAGCCCGCGAAATCGGCGGGCTCGGCTCGCTCGGCTCGCTCGGCCGGCCGCTCGCGCGGCGCGGCGCGTCGCGGGAAGAGCGCCCGCCCGCCGAAAAACCGCCCGAAAAACCCGATCATCCGGCTACTCCGTTTCGACCTTGGCGCGCGTGGCGGCCTCGGTCAGCCGGGCGATCTGCTCCTCGCCCTGCCCCTCGGTCAGCACGTCCAACAGCGCCGCCATGGTCGCGTTCAAATCCTGCTGCTGGCGGTACTGGCGCATCGCCATCTGCATCTTCCAGGTCTCGATCATCAGCTTTTCCCGCTCCAGCGCGCCGGGCGGGGCTTTCAGCACCTGATCGACCCATTCCCGGTCGCCGAAGCGCCGCTCGTAGTCGTCGTAGATGACTTCCTGCGCGCTCTTCTCGCCGGTCCGGCCGTCGCCGGCGTCGATGTCGGCCGACCGCTTGCGCTCGGCGTAGGCGTTGGCCAGCACCTTGCGGGCGATGGCCTTGCGCGCGGCGTAGGTGAGCAGGTAGCCCCGGAGCTGGTCGGCCTGCGGGGACTTTTCCAGGTGGGCGGGCAGGGCCGGCACGGGCGCCGGCGCGGTCAGGTTGTCCAGGAACGCCTGGGCGGCGGCGTCCTGCTCGGGGGTGTAGCCTCGGGTGTCGAGCAGCAGGCCGGCGTCCAGGTCGCCGTTGGGCAGGGCGCCGGTCGCCGCGCAGCGGCCCCGCGCCCGGTCCGGTTCGGCGCAATAGAGGCTTTCGTGGCGGCGCACCCGATCCACCACGGCCTGCACGGGGTTGGCGTTTCCCGTGATCCCGGCGATGCCGCGCTGGATTTGCCCGCTCACGACGCCCGGCGTCAGGCCGTCCAGAAACCGCAGGCCCTTCGCCAGCGCCAGCGACGCGCAGCTCTGCGGCGGCGGCAGCATCGCCATCGCCACCTCCTTCTGCCAGATGTCCAGCCGCTCGCGGTTGATCGCGTCCCCCGCCTGGAGGTTGGAGTCCACGATGTCCTGGGTGTTGTTCATCGCCTGCGGCTGCTGCAGCAGGTAGAAGTACAGCACCAGGGCGACGAACTCGGGCAGCGCGGCGGCGGCGGGCGCCGGGCCGGTGGCCAGCGCGAGGGCCAGCGCGAGGGCGAGCGAGCGGCGGCGGGGCATGTCGGGCTCCAAATATGTGGCGGTAGACCGATTTTCGATTATTTTTGAGCGACAATCAATTTATTTGTTATGCTCTAGATAGTTTAAAAACCATTCGAGGTGATGCGATGGGCGCGTTCGCGGCGGGGCTGGAAGCGGTCGAAAACGCGCTGCACGCGCTGGCGCGCGGCGCGCGGCTGTGCCTGGAGGACGCCTGCCAGCTCGAAACCGCCGACGGCGAGGCCGAGTTCGTGGCGGCCGGCGGCGGGCTGATGACCGCGCTGCGCCTGGGCGGGCTGCGCCAGGAGCTGGACGAGGCGGCGTTCGAGCGGCTGGTGGCCGACGTCGCCCTGGCCCTGACCCCGGCGATGGCCGGCCCCGCCCACACCGTGCAGGCGGTGCTGGAGCGCGACCCCGACCGCACCGGGCGGGAGCTGGACGGGCTGCTGGCGCCGTCGCGGCGGGCGGCGCGGCGGCTGGGGATGGACCTGGACGCGCTGCTGGACGACACCCGCGACCGGCTGCTCGCGACCTGCGCCGCCGAGCGCGCCTACCTGGCGGTGTGGACTCACCCCCGCGCGCTGACCGGCCCGGAGCGGCGGTGCGCCCGGAAAGGGTATTTCGCGGCGATGGCGAAACTCGACCCGCCCCGCCCGCCGCTGGACGGGCAGAACCCGGGCGCGCTGTTCGGGTCGCTGCGCGAGACCCACGCGGCCACCGTCGCCGCGCTGGCCCGCGACCTGGACGCCGCCGGGCTGTTCCTGGCCCCCGAGGGGTGCCACGATTTCTTGCGCGAGCTGCGCGCCATGCTGGAGCCGGCCACCGCGGACGGCTGGCGGGCGTGCCTGCCCGGCGACCCGATCCCCCGCCGGGCCTGGGGGCGGCGGCGGGACCTGTCCGAGCTGTGGTATCCCCGGATCGGCCACCAGCTCTGCGAGCGCGCGATCGAGCGGCCGGCGCGCGACGGGATCGCGCGGGCGGGGGAAAGATGGCTGGGCAACGTCTACCTGGAGCTGGGGCCGCACGACCCGCGCGACTTCGCCGCGCTGTTCGCCCGGCTGGACCGGGCGCTGCCGCTGCGGGTCGCCTTCCAGCTCGACGGCGGTTTCGCGGGCTGGCGGCTGCACCGGACGCTGGCCGAGTTCTGGGCCTTCGCCGGCGAGCGCAACCGGCTGATCGCCGGCGCCTTCGCCGCGCTGGACGAGGCGCGGCGGTCGGAGCCCACCCCGCGCCTGCGGGTCTGCGCCACCACCTGGGGGCCGGACGAGGCGACGGCGCGGGCGCGGGTCGCGATGCTGCGCGCGGCGCTGGAAGCCTGGGGCGGCCAGCAGTGGCGGGTCGAGCGCGGCGACCCGGCGCTGGCGGCGCTGGCCTCCCTGCCCGGCTTCGCCCTGGACCTGAACCCCGGCGAGCCGCACGCCGCGCCGCTGTCCGAGGCCGCGCGCCTGCTGCCGCTGACCCGGCCGGCCCTGCCCTGGGACCGGGGCGCGGTGCTGTTCCGCTCCGCCTGCGGCAAAATCCTGCCGTTCCGGCCCGGCTCCGAGCTGCAAAGCTGGTGGATCACCCTCGTCGCCGGCTCGCTCGGCTCGGGCAAGAGCCTGACCGCGCACCACGACAACCTGGCCTACCTGCTGGGCGGGGAGCGCGAGGTGCCTCACTTGAGCATCGTCGAGCCGGGGGCCAGCAGCCGGGGGCTGATCGAGCTGTGCCGGGCGGAAGTCCCGGAAAACCGCCGCCACCTGTTCGTCTACCGCCGCCTGCGGCAAGTCGCGGCGGACGCGATCAACCCGCTCGACCTGCGCCTCGGGCTGCGCGAGCCGCTGCCCCACGAGCGGGCCTTCGCCCGCAATTTCCTGACCGCGCTGGCGACGCCGGCCGGCGAGGACCGCGCGCCGCCCGGCGCGCTGGAGGTGGTCTCGGAGGTGGTGGCCGGGATTTACCCGCATTTCGCCGACGACGCCCACGGCCACCCCAAGCGCCACGAGCCGGGCCGGGACGCGCGGGTGGACCGGGCGCTGGCCGAGCGCGGCGTCGCCGCCGGCCCCGACGCGACCTGGTTCGGGCTCGCCGACGCCCTGTTCGACGCCGGCGACCGCGCCAACGCCCGCCGCGCCCAGCGCTTCGCCGCGCCGCTGCTGGCCGACTGCATCGCCTTCCTGGCCCACTCCGAGGCGATCCGCAAGACCTGGGGCGAGGTGACGGTGGCGGGTCGCGGCCCGCTGATCGGCTTCGTGGTCCGGCAGTGGACCCACGCCCTGACCGTGTTCCCGATCCTGTCGGCCCCGACCGCCGTGGAGCTGGACGGCGCGCGGGTCGTCGCCCTGGACGTGGAGGAGATCGCGGCGCGCGGCGGGCAGTTCTCGGCCTGGGAGGCGGGCGTCGCCTACATGCTGGCCCGCCACGTCGTCGCCGGCCACTTCTACCTGCACGAGTCCCACGTCGGCCGCTGGCCGGCGCGCTACCGGGCCTACTGGGACGGGCGCATCGCCGAGCTGCGCTCCCGCCACAAGCGGCTGTGCCTGGACGAGCTGCACCGCCTGCGCGGGGGCGCGGACGCGACGCTGGCCCAGCTCGAAACCGACGCGCTGGAGAGCCGCAAGCACGGGGTCGAGATGGTCCTGATCAGCCAGATGTTCGACCACTTCCCCGAGACGATCCTGCGGAACGCCTCGGCGCGGATCGTGCTGGGGGCCTCGGAGGAGGAGGGCGACCGGATCGCCGAGCGGTTCGGCCTGAACCCGGCCGAGCGGCGGGCGATGCGCCGCCACCTGCACGGCCCGACCCCGGACGGGGCGCCGATGCTGCTGTCGGCGGACACCTCGCGCGGCCGGTTCACCCGGCTGGTCTACCTGACCACCGGGGCGCAAGAGCGCTGGGCGCTGACCACGGTGGAGCAGGACCGGGCGCTGCGGGAACGGGTGATGGCGAGACTGTCGGCCCGCGCCGCCCGGCTGGCCCTGGCCCGGCGCTTCCCCGGCGGCTCCTGCGTCGCCGAGCTGCGCGAGCGGGTCGAGCGGCTGGAGCTGGCGCGGAACGAGGTGGTGACGGACGCGGATCGCGCGCTGCTGATCGCGGCGCTGGCCGACGAGGTGGTGGCGGGGGCGGGGGACGGTCGGGACGGTTGAGCCGGCGTCGCTCGACGCGCGCCCGGCGACGATCTCACTCGTCGTCGCGGTCCTTGGGCCAGCGCCGGGTCTCGAAGATGTTGTCGGCGCCCCGCGCGGCGGCCTCTTTCCGCACCAGCTCGCCGTAGCGGGCCAGCGCGCGGTCGGGGTCGTCGCGCAGGTCCACCAGGTCCAGCAGGTGGCCGGCCAGCGCCATGATCTTGCGGGGGGGCTCCACGGTGCCGTCGCTCCAGGTGGCGGCGGTGGCGGCGCGGCGGCCCAGCAGCAGCGCCACCCCCTGGGCGGTGACCGGGAACGGCAGCTCGGTGTCGGGGAAGTCGCGCTTGATCTGCTTGACGGCCCGCACCAGGTCCTCGATGGTCGGGCCGGGCGCGACGAGCTGGGGGTACTCGTCCAGCAGGCGGACGTGCAGCGCCAGGCCGGGGTCGGTCAGCGCCTCGTCCGGCTTGAGGGCGGCGATCTTGTAGTACTCCTTCACGCTGATGCCCAGGAGGGTCTGGAAGTCGGCCAGCTCCAGGCCCAGCTTGCGCTGGAGCGCGAGCATCTGGTCGCCGGTCACCGGGCCGTCGCCGGTGACGCGGGGGTTGAGGGGTTTTTTGTCGCCGCGCTTTTTCGCCATTTTTGCTCGATCGGATCGGGTTGGATGGACGGATCGCTATCCATTATGCGCGAAATCGCGCCCGAATGGGCCGGGCGCGAGGGGCCGCCCGCGCCCGGCGGCGCCATCAGCGCACTTCCACCGTGCCCTCGATGGTCACGTCGCCCTCGCTGGAGCCGAACAGCGTGGCGCCGCCGACCCCGACCACGGTGGAGTGGTAGACCATCAGGACGCCGGCGCAGACCGCCGCCAGACAGGTGAACAGGGTGGCCGGCGAGTGCATGCCCTGGTGGGCGCCCATCCGCCAGATCAGGAACGCGCCGACCCCGACCAGGATGAAGCCGACGATGAAGACCACGACGGTCAACAGCTTCATGGTCTCGTCCAGGTTGCCGTGGACGTTGGTGGCGATTTTGCCCAGGGGCTCGGCGGCCAGCGCCGGGACGGCCGGCGCCAGCAGCGCCAGCGCGACCGCCGGGCCGGCCAGCACCAGCCCCAGGACGCCCGGCACTTTGGCGTTTCGGCGTCGCGACGCCACGGCGCCGGCGGGCGGGACAGATGGTTTTTTCGCGTTGCGTCTCACGGTGTGTCTCCTCTCTTTGAAATCAGCCCAGCGGGCTGGCGGTGCCCAGCGTGGCGAACACCACGCGGACGGTTTGGTTGATGTTGAGCGCCAGCGTGCCGGCGACGAAAAAGACGGCCGCCCGCGCCAGCGCGAAGCGGCCGAACTCGCCCGAACCCACCAGACGCAGCAACCAGAACGCCCGCAGCAGCGCGACCAGGCCCAGAAGCTGGACGATGGCGAGGCAGGCGCCCATCATCGGGGTGGACCAGTCGCTCGTCGGCGGCGCGTACATCAGCGTGCTGTCGATGCCGAGAAACGTCTGGCTGGCCGAAAAGTACCAGCGGTTGACGTAGACCAGCCCGACGCCGGCCACGACGTAAAACAGCGGCGCCCACGGGCCGCGCTGCGGGTCTCGCGCGCAGGCGTAGAGGCGGTAGCAGCCGATCCCGACCAGGAGGAAGCCGGCCACGAAGCCCAGGTGCTCGAACAGCCGGTGAAAGCTGCGGGCCGCCTCGGTGATCAGGGCGGCGACGGTCTCCAGGCTGGGGATGTCTTCCATCTCGTCACTCCGCGTCGTCGGCCGCCGGCAGCGCCGCCGCCGGGGCCAGCGCCGGGAGCGCCGGCGCCCGCGCGCGGTTGCCGGCGGTCGCGCTCGGGTCGGCGCGCGAGGCGGCGGCCGGGTCCGCGACCGTCCGGGACAGCGCCCGCAGCGATTCGGCGACGGCGGCCGGCGACGCGCCGCTCGCGGCCAGCGTCGCGCCGGCGCCGTCGGTCTTGCGGCTCGGCGGGCCGAGAAACAGCACGCCGACCAGTTGGATCGCCGGATCGACGCGCACGGTCGGCGGGCGGTCGAAATAGGCGTTGGCGGTCTGCCGGGTCCGGGTGCCGATCTCGCCCAGGGCGATGCCCAGGATTTCCCGGTCGTCGAAGTCGTTGGTGGTGGTCTGGCCCCACAGGTAGCTGCTCTGGGTGCCCTGGCTCAGATAGGCCCGCTGCGCGCCCTGCAAAATGGCCGAGCCCAGCAGCGCGGCCCAGCGGGTGAAGGTGCGCCGGTCCACGTCGGTCGCCAGCCCCAGCCGGCCGGTGGCCGGGTCGGTGGCGACGGCATCGACCGCGTACCACGCGCCCCGGAAGGTCATCCGGTCGAAGTGGATCACCACTTTCTCGTCGGCGCGCTTGAAGCTCCCGATCAGCCGCGCGCCGTCCAGCGCGCCGTCTTTGATCTGGACCACGATCGGGCCGGGCTCGTCGGAGCTGATGTAGACCCGCAGCAGGCCGTAATAGACCCGATCCACCGGCAGGTCCGCCAGCGGGTCGCGGGTCGCGGCCGGGGTCGCCGCCGCCGCCGCGTCCGGCTCGGGCGGTTTCAGGCCGGCGTCCACGGTGCGGTGCGCGCCGCCCCAGCCGGCCAGCACCTTGCCCATGCCCTGCGCCTTGGCCTGGATCGCCTTGTCGCGCGCCTCCTCCTCCCGCTTCTCCCGCTCCCGCCGCGCCCGCTCCCACGCCGCCGCCTCGCCGGGCCGGGCCGGCGGCTGGAGCGCGTCGTGCGGGTTCAGGGTGTCCATCGGCGGGACGCTCGCGCCCGCCTCCGGCTCGCGCTCGGCCTCGGCCCGGTTCCGCCGCTCCGCCAGCGCGTAGGCGCCTTCGACGTCCGGCGCCATCCGGTCGCCGGGCAGCGAGGGCTTGGCGGCCGGGAGCGCGGCCACCCGGCCGCCGGCGTCGGGGTCGGCGGCGCGGCGGGCCAGATAGTGCGCCGCGCCCGCGCCGGCCAGCAGCAGGGCGAGGCCCGCCGCGCCGAGGGCGGCGACGCGAGCGATGGGGGTCAAGGGCGTTCTCCTAGCGCACGCGGGCGCGCAATTCCCGGCCCCGGTCGCTCAGGACCAGCACGGGGATCGGCGCGAGCTTGTAGACGGTGGTGCCGTCGCTGGCGTCGGCGCGGTTCGCCCACGCCGGGCTGATCAGGGTGGCGGCGGTTTTCAGGTAATACATCTTCTCGTACAGCCAGACCGTGCCCGCCGCGCCGGCCAGTCGCTTGACTTGCGCGCCGGGCGGGGGAATGCCGTCCAGAAAATCGTACAGTTCCGGCTCGATCTCGGGCGGCGCGGCGGCGACCGCGCGCTCGGCCCTGGCGAGCGGCCCCCGGCCCGGCAACTGGAACTCCTTGTTGTAGTCCACCACCCGGCTCGCCCCCTGGGCCAGCGTGACCGTCACCGGGGTGTCCAGGTCTTTGAACTTGACCGCGATGTTGCCGACCGCGAACAGCTTGGGGCTGCTGATCGACAGGATGTTGACCCCGAGCTGGGTGACGGCGAAAGTGCCGGCCTGCCCGCCCTGCTCGCTCACCGACCAGCGCTCCACCGGCCACGCGGCCCCGGTCGCGTCCAAAAAGGTCGCGTTCGCCACCATGCCGCTGGCCAGGAACAGGGTCGGCGGCGCGTGGCCGGGCGACAGCTTCACCGGCACGCTGGAGGTGAGCGGTCGCGGCGGCGCCCCCGGCGGGATCGCCAGCGCCTGGCCCACCCCGGCCGCCCGCGCCTTCAGGGCCCGGATGTCCTCCGGGGTCAGTTGCAGCGTGTCCCGGATCGCCGCCGTCGCGTCGGGCGACACCGGGGCGGCGGGCGCGGCCTTGGCGGGCGGCGCCGGCTTCGGCTCGCCGACCAGCGCGCCCAGGTCCTGGCCGCGCGCCGGACCGGCGACGGCGACGGCGACGGCGAGCGACGCCGCCAGCGGCGCGCGACGGGATCGGGCGGCTCGCATCAAAACCCCCCGCCGGCGCTGGCGACGTACTTCTCGATCGCGATGCCCTGCTCGGTCTCGTCGGTGGCGCGGCGGACCACCACCACGCTGACGATCAGCGGTTGCACGGTCTGCTCGGTCGAGCTGAGGTAGCTGGCCCGCACCTCCATCTGCAGGTGCCAGACGAACCGTTCCGTCTGGCCCTGGACCAGCTTGCTCGTGATGACCGGCGGCTTGACCACCACCGCCCGCACCGTCAGCCGCTTGGCCTTGACCGACTCCAGGTTGCCGATGCGGATCAGGGCGTCCCGGTACTCCTGGCAGCCGGCGGGGGTGAAGTAGCGGTTGCAGGCCCGTTGCAGCGACTCGCGGTAGTCGGCGAAATTCCAGTTGTTGGCCGCGACCACGGCCTCGGTCGCCCACTGCGTCACCCGCTCGTCGGAGAACGAGGGCCGGTCCAGCGGCTCCGCCCCGATCAGCCGGCCGTCGGCGGTCTGCACCCAGTACTTGGGCGGCGGCCGGTGGGCCAGCAAAAACACGTTCAGGCCCAGCGAGACCGTCAGGAGCAGCGCGCCGATCAGCAGCAGGGCCAGCAGCAGGCGGAAGCCGTCGCGATACCACTCGAAGCGCAGGCCGGCGGCGGCCAGCGCGTCCAGGTCGCGGTCGGCCGCGAGAAATTCAGCGGACGAGGTGATCGAGTCCCGTTTCACGGCCGGTCGTCTCCGGTTGCGGTTGCGGGGCGATCTCGCGCTCGCCCGGCGTTTGCGCGGCTTTCGGCGCCTCGCGCGGCGCCCGCCGCCGCTCGGCCGTCGCCGTCGGAACCCCGGCGCGCAGCGCGCCCGCCGCGGCGAGCGCGC
>ERZ761602.3524-NODE-3524-length-21982-cov-4.121357_pt1 | contig 21982 bp, 14 predicted proteins | sample MGYA00512165_ERZ761602 | MGnify/ENA primary metagenome ERZ761602 (study PRJEB28899, sample SAMN02445085) | bioreactor sludge metagenome | biome: EBPR sludge; isolation source: Thorneside wastewater treatment plant | place: Australia: Brisbane, Thorneside...
TTGGCGCTCGGTGGTTGTGTGGTTCTACTTTTTATGCACGGGTTGTTGCAGTGTGATGGTGCGGCGATTGGTGGCGGGTAAAGGATTCCTCCGCGGTAGCGTTCGGAATGACTGGTAGTGGGAGACCGATTGTGCGGTGTGGCTTTGGATGGCTGGCGACTCGCCGTATCGGTGGAGCTGCAAAGCAGAGCTTTTCAAGAGAGCGTTCCAAAGCGGGGGCTTTGGAACGAGGTTGGGGTGACGTGTCCTCCGTGGTGACGTTTCTCGGTGGAGGCACGTTCGCGCCGGTTTCACGTACCTACGCAAACATCGCCGTTGAGCTGACTGTGAGATAAGCGGCTCGCGTTAACGGGGACGGGTTTCGGCGGTTTGGGTTGGTTATGGGTGTTGTTTCAGCCCGCATTTCTCGCCGCATCAAGGTTTTGCTTTTCAATTCGAAGTCAATCAGGCGGTGAGAAATGCTTGCGAGAAAGCCCAGAGGTTTACTGGTGAGGATTTTTCACACGCACGCCTCGTATACAAGAAGCGCTTCCGGAGACTCCGTAATCGGCTGCTTTCCTTTTGGTTACCGGATTTATCGCACGTGTGTGTGAAAAATCCGGGTCAGGAAGGTTTCCATTTCGGTTGTGCAGTAGTTGAAGACGGGGGCGGCTCGGTCTGGGGCGTGGCCCCAGCCTTTGAGGCGTTTGTAGGAGTGTGGGACTCCGTTTTTGTTCAGGGCTTGGGCGAGGATTTCGGCTTGTTCTATGGGGACGATATCGTCGATGTCGCCGTGGATGATGAGGGTCGGCGGCGATTGCGCGGTGATGTGGTGGATGGGTGAGGCGGCGCGGTATTGGTCCGGGGCGCCGCGGTAGGGCGCTCCGACGAACTTGCGGACCTCTTTCATGCGGCGCGCGAAGGGGGCCGTGAGGTCGACGGGGCCGTAGAAATCGATGACGCAGGAGATGGTTTGCGGATCTTCGGCGGTGTAAGCGGCGAGCATGGCGAGGTGCGCGCCAGCGGAGTGGCCCGCGACGGCGATGCGGCCGGGATCTCCGCCGTAGTCGGCGGCGTGATCGCGGATCCATGCAATCGCGGCGCGCACATCGTTTAGAGCGGCTGGGAATGGCGCAGTGTCGGAGAGGCGATAGTTCATCGCGATGCAGAGGTAGCCGCGCGCGGCGAAATGCATGGCGTAGGGAAGGGCAGATTTCTTGTCGCCGTGGTCCCACGCGCCGCCGTGAATCAGCAGGAGCACTGGCGCGTCGCCGTTGCGTTCGCGGGGCTGGTAGACGTCGAGCACATTGCGTTCCGATTCGACAGCATAGGGGACATCGTTTGTGATAGCTACGAGCCGGAGGTAGGCAAGCGACAAGGCGGTCTTTGTGATTTCGCCTGCTCGGAAGGCGCGCTTGATCGCCTTTTCGGATGTATAGCCCGCAGGTGCCGCCGGATCGTGCGGGGTGGAGGGCGCGACGGCGTGTTGGCAGGCTGTCGCGAACACACAGAGGAGTGCGGCAAAGGAGAGCGCAGGGCGTCGAAGTGCGGTCTTCATGCCGAACACTACAGGCGAGCCCGGGAAAGCATACATTTATAAGTCGGGTGCACTGGTCCTCCTGGCGTTTCGCTCGAATTGTACCGCGAGCCGTGACGGATATGACGCGCGTAGCCGCGTCGCGCTACACTAGCGACATGCACTGCGCGCCGTGCCGCACATCGCGAACACTCCTCCCTGTCGTGGCGGTTTTTCTTGTTTGCTGTGCTTCGGCAACAGCGACGGTAGAACCATTGTGGCACGTCGATCTTTTTTCTTCCTCACGCGGCCTTCCGGCGGTAACCGGTAAAGATGGCGAGGCGCAGCGCACCGTCCTTTTTACAACCCGGTTCGACGGCACGCTTTGGGTGGTGAACCCGGACGGCGAGGTTCGTCAGACGTTTGGCCGCAGCCAGTGGCTCGAAGGGGGTGTTGTCAGCAGCGGCGCGAATCGTGATCCGCTCGTGGTTGCACAGGACTCCGTCGGCCGCATTGTTGCGATCAACTTTGAACGCGCGCATGTAGAGACGGCAGAGGTTCCCGGGGAGCCGTACATCGGCACAGTGCCCTGCATTGCGGAGGTCGACGGCGAGCCCGGCGATGAAATAGTAGTCGCGCGCGGCGACGGGACCCTCAGCGTTTTAAGCCAGAACCTGCGACTGCTTTGGCGCTACGCGGGCGGCACGCGATTCGAATCTTCTCCGGCCATCGCGCCCCAGCTTCATGGCGAGAGCGCGATTTTCGCGCAGGACAGCGAAGGAATTGTGCACGCGGTGAGCGGAAGGGGCCGTCCGTTGTGGACGCATGCGTTACCGGAACACGCGGCACGCTTTCCCTCGATCTCCGATGTTCACGTTGTACGGTTACCGGCGATGGGCGCGGTGGTGCTGTGCAGCGACGCCAGCGGTTGGCTGTACGCGCTTGACGCATCGACGGGTGCGGAGATCTGGCGCGCGCACGCGGGCACACGAGCACTCGGCGCGCCCGCGCTGCTGCGATCGGACGACACATTGGAAATTGTCACCGTGAGCGAAGTTGGGGAAGTCTGCGTTGTAACCAGCTCGGGCGAGATACGGTCGCAGACGAGACTTCCCGCGGCGGGTTACGTGCCGCGTCCCTTATTGGCAGATGTCGATGCAGACGGGGCGAACGAAATCATCATTGCGACGCGCGACTGGCGCATTCTTGTGGCGTCCATCGACGGTGAAGTGGAGCAAGAGCTGAAATTACAGGGCAGCGCGCGCGAGGGCATATTGCTCGCCGATATCAACGCCGACGGATTTCTCGAACTGATCGCGGCTACCGACTGCGCGCGCGCGTACTGCTTCAGCACACAGGCGCGGTCCGGTTGGACGCATCCGCGCGGCGACTATCCGCACCATGGCACCACGGGAACGCTGCAGCGCATCGCAGCGCCAGACCGCTGGGGCGGGCCCGCGCGCATGCCACGGCTTGCGGCGCTTAACATTCCACCGTTTCACCGCGATGTGCCGGTGGCGGAGGCATTGCTGACCTTTCCCACTGCGAACGCGCGCCGCTGGGTGAGCGTTGTGTTGCGCGAAGACGCGAAGGTTGTTGGGTCCGCCGCGCAGCGATTGACTGCCAATACGATTACGATACCGATCGTGCGAAGCGAAGCGCGCACACTGCAACTCGATTACGTTGTGCGCGACGCACGGGGGAGGCCGGTGTCGCGGGGGAGCGGCATCTCGATTTCGCCGACGAGCGGCATTCCGATACCGCTGCCGCCCCGCGAAGAGTTTGCGCAAGCCGTGACTGAGACGGCGGTGCGCTATCGCATGCCGGAATCGTGGGCGTTGCCGGTGATTGCAGGCCGCGATCGCTGGAACGTGATGTCGCACTATCCCGAGCGGTGGCGGGAGTATGGAATCGATGGTGAATCATTCGTGCGCGATGCGGCACAACGGGTATATGCACCCGCAACACGAGAGGAAACCACTTTTCAGACCAATCACGCGGCGTGGGACGCGATCGCACGATCCAAAGCTCCGTTCTTCGTGCAGAACGAATACTTCCGGCCCTCGGTAGCGTATCCGCAATCGGCTTACGCCGAGATACTCGCGATGGGGGGCACGCGGTTCCTTGGGTTTCAGGTGCATGAGTGGGCGTATCGCGTTTGGAAAGAGGAGCTCGAATCCGCGGAATCCCCGCCCGAAACAGAGACCGAGGCCACGCGTGTATTTCGGCGTGACTTTGAAACGATTCGCGGACGCAGCCACGGCAACATCTACGCCGGTGAAGGTTACTGTTTTGTTGCGCATCAGGCGTTTTCGTGGGGGGCAACGTCGATCTATGCGGAGATCGGCGAGAACATGCCGTGCGTGCCGCTGCAATTCGCCTGGACACGCGGCGCGGCGCGTCAGTGGGGCGGGAAGCCCTGGGGCGCGTATATCTCGAACTGGTTTCGCGGGGCGGTGCTCGACACGCGTCACAAACCCGACGGGGGCGCGTTGCGGTGGTCTCCACCAGAGGACGCGACTGGCCCGAACAGCGGTCACTCGGCGTCGCTAGAGTTTCGCATGGCGTTGTCGGCTAACCTCGCAGGCGCGACGTTCCTGCACCATGAGTCCGACGCGCACAACGGATCGGTTTTTGTAAGCGAGAAGGTACCGGGCGCGTACTGGCTTAGTGAACACGGCGATGCGTTCAAGCGTGTGTACGACACGATGGAAAAGTATCCGGATCGCGGCGTGCCGTATACGCCGATCGCGTTACTGGTGGATTTCGACCACGGGTGGCGATGGGACCACGACGTGTTTGGCATATGGCCTCAGGACCGATCGCGAGAAGCAATGGAGGCGTTGTTCGAGCACCTCTATCCGTGGGGCGGCCAACTCGATTTTGAGAAAGGCTATTTGCCGAACGGTCCCTACGGCGACATCATGGATGTGCTGACGCTGGGTAAACGCACTGAGTCGATCAACGAATACGCAGTCGCGTGGCCCATTGGAGTGCGCGAGATTTCACGCGAAGATCGCGACAGTCTGATGGCGTTTGTCGAGAAGGGTGGGTTGCTCGTTGTGGATGCGGCGCTCGCGGAATCGTTGCCGCCCTCATTTCTTGGCGTGCACTTTGATGCGCGCACCGCGTACGCGACCGGGGTGCAAACGGCGTTGGGGCAGGCCGCGCCGGTTGCCTCGCCGTTTCGCTATCGCGGGCTGCGCTTGTCGAAGCAGTCGCGTCCGCTCGCGTGGACGGAGTCGGGTGCGCCAATTCTTGCGTGGAGCAGATACGGCAACGGGGTTGTTGTTGTAGGCGGAACGGAACATTGGGTGTGTGAAGATGGCGCCCTCGTGCCGTTTGTGCCGCCTTTGTTGCGGTTGTTGGGTGATACGCTGACGCCGGTATCGTGGGTCGGCGATGTTCAGGTGCAGTTGAACCGGACAAAGCAGGGGTGGCTCGTTGGTTTGTTGAACAATGCGGGCGTTGAGAAGGCACCGACAAAGGCGGCGGTGATCAATCCCGATGAGGCGCGTACCTGTTTGATCACGTATCGCGGCAATACGCCGCGTGGTTTCGTGGCGCGGATGGGGGAGGCGAAATGGGATCTTGCTGCGCGGGGAGTTGTTGTTACGATTCCGCCGGGGGAGGCGGCTTTGGTTGAGTTGTTGACGGATTGATTTTGGGAAGCGAGGGAGGGGAGGGATCGATTACGATTACGATTACGCGCACGAGCACGACGAGTGGGCAGGGGCATTTACAGGGTAGACTTTTCCCTTGTCGGCATGGATTGCCGGGTTGTTTTGAGGGGGCGGATTGACCGCGGTCGCGTTGCTTGATCTTGGGTATTGTCTGTAAGACATTGATTTTGTTTGTGTTGTGATGTTTCCCTCTTCACTTTTTATACCTTCCTAAAGCAAGACTTCCCTTGGGCCGATAATGGGTATGCAGGTTGCATCCTGTTGGCCACGTAGCAGTGTGTACGCGTGGCGGTTCGCGAATCCGGCCGCGCGGCGCAATGGCCGGACTTTGGAGGGAATCGTGGGAAGTTTATTTGGCGCGCTCGACATTGCCCGTTCGGGGTTGTCCGCCGCGCAATACCAACTCAACGTCACGGGTAACAACATTGCCAACGTGAACACGCGGGGGTACACGCGGCAGCGTGCGCTTCTCGAAGAGCGGTTTCCCTCCCTCACCCCGTTTGGTCCGCTGGGCCGGGGTGTTGGCATTGCCGGTATCGAACGTATTCGCGACGAATTTTTGGATGGGGCGTACAGCCGTCAGGTCCAGGGGTTGGGCAGCACGGAAGTGCAGGCGCAATACTTCAATTTACTCGAAGATGTTTTTCTTGAGCCCAGCGAAAACGGATTCGGCACGCGCCTGGATCGGTTTTTCGACGCGCTGAACGATTTCTCGAACAACGTGGAATCGCTGCCGGTGCGCGAGGCGCTGTTGTCCGAGGGGCAGGCGATGGCGGGCAGTTTGAACGGACTTGTCGATCGGTTTGATCAGTTGCGCACGAACGCGAATGAAGAAGTGCGTAACCTGGTTCCGGAGATCAATTCGATAGCGGACCGCATTGCGGAACTTAACCGTCAGATTCGATTGACCGAAGGCGCGGGATCGAACGCGAGCCAGTTGCGCGACCAGCGAACGAATCTTGTGGACGACTTGTCACGCATCATCAACGTCACTGTTCGTGAAGACGGATCGGGACAGACGATTGTACAGATTGGTTCCGACATTCTTGTGGACGCGTCCGGCGCGCGGGATATCATTGCGTTTCGCAATCCATCGCTTGATCCCGAGCGCAACGATCTTGTGGAGCTGCGTTTCGCGGACGACAACTCGCTGGTTGACGTTTCGGGTGGGACTGTATTTGGCGCGTTGCACATACGCGATACCGTGATCCCCGAGTTGGACGCGGAGATTGATTCCATTGCGGCCGCGCTGATTCAGGGGTTGAACGCGATTCACAGCCAGGGGAACGGCACGCAGAACATTTCGGGCACGATATCGAGCACGAATACCGTGAACAGCGCTACGGATCCGTTGTCGTCCACTGGACTGCCGTTTCCGGTTACGGCGGGGTCGGTTGATATTGTCGTGTATGACAGCGCGGGGACGCCCACGACGACGAGCATTGCAATCACCGCGGCGACGACGCTGGACGATCTTGCGACGGCGCTCAACGGCATACCGAACATGTCGGCTTCCGTATCCGGCGGGATACTCAACATCAGTGCGGGCGCGGGATTCAGTTTCTCATTCGCGAACGACAGCGCGGGCGTTTTGCCTGCGCTTGGTATCAACGGATTCTTTACCGGACATGATGCGCGTTCCATTGCCGTGAATGAAGACCTGGAAGATAATCCGGGTTGGATTACGTCGTCCTTCAGCAGCGACGTTTTGAATACGGGAGACAATGCGGCGGCGTTGCAGATGGCGGCATTGCGCACGGCGCTGTTGCTGGACAGCGGCGCGGCGACCTTGAGCGATTTTTATCAATCCACGGTTGCGGGTTTGGGTGTGGATGCGCGCGCGGTCAACGATGCGCTTCAGGTGGAGCAGTTGTTCGTTCAAAACCTCGATGAGCGCCGGCAGGAGGTGTCCGGCGTGAATCTCGATGAGGAAGTCACGAACCTGATGCTGTATCAGCGGGCGTACGAGGCGTCGGCCCGACTGATGTCCGTGACGGACAACATGCTGGAAACGCTCCTGTCCATGGCCCTGTAATCCAGGGTGAACGGGCGCGCACTGGCTGGCGCTTGTGACCTAACCCCACGCTCGTAGTATCATGCCCGCTAGAATTTTGCGGGGCGCGCAACTAAGCGGCGGGGAATACTGAATGGGTATCTTTTACTGGTATTGGTACACGTTCCTGGGTCAGATGATTTTAATTCCCCTCCTCGGGGATTCGATCAACAGCATTCCCGCGCCGGGGATCACCTTTCACCTGATCAAGCTGGTCATGACGCTGCTGCTCGTCTACCTGATCACGCTTGTATTCAAAGCCATCCGAAAGATTGCGCGGAACGCTATGCGGCGGGATTCCCTTGTGGACTCGGCGGACGTTCGCGCGTTGCAGAACCAGGGCAATGAATTCCAACAGACGCTCATGGCCGCGCGCGATATCGACGCGACGATTGCGCCGCTGAAGAAGGCGCGCAACTATGTGCGCATGGGCGAAGTCTACGCTTCGATGAACCGGCACAAGGAAGCCGCTAAGTGGTTCCGTAAGGGGGGCGACAAGAAACGCAGCGCCATGGAAATGGCGAAGATGGGGAACACGTTGAAGGCCGCGAAGATCCTGATGAAGGAAGGGGACTTCGGCAACGCGGCGAACTTTTTTGCGGAGAAGGGCAAGTTTGTCGATGCGGCGAAGGCCTATGAACGATCGGGTCTGGTTGCGAAAGCCGCGGCGGCGTATGCGCAGGCGGGCAGCTATGGCGCGGCAGTCGATTCCTATCGGAGTTACTTCGAGAATCCGAAGGACACGTCGGAAGCGCAACTGATTTCCGCGGACGAGTGCGTGAAAATTCTCGACAGCGAGCCGGGGAAATCGAAGGTCAGCGCGGAACAGCGCAAATCGCTGTTGCCGCATCTTGCCAAACAGTTCGAGTTGGCGAAGCGATTCGATCATGCGGCGGCGCTTTACAAGGAATTGGGCGATTTCGATCGCGCGGGCGAGGTGTACCTGCTGGCGGGAAAGCTGGAGGACGCGGCGAACTGCAAGCGCCAGGCGGGGAAAGAAAAAGAAGCGGCGCAGATCGCGGGGCGTTTCCATCAGGCCAAGGGGAACTGGCGCGAATCGGCTACGGCGTATGCACAGGCCGGCGATTTCATGAACGCGGGCGAAATGTTTGCGCGGGCGTCGGACGCCGTGCGCGCGGGGGAATGTTTTGAGCGGGCGGGCGAGTTTTACCGCGCGGGGCTTGCGTACGCGCATGCGGCGCGGTTCGAACCGGCGATCAAGGCGCTGCAAAAGATCCCGGAGAATCATGCGAACTTCGAGCAGTCGCGCGCGTTGTTGGGGCGCTGTTTTTATGAGTTGCACGATTACGCGCACTGCGCCGCGGCGCTTGAAAACCATCTGATGGGCAAGCGCGTGGATACGGGCAATACCGAGTATTTTTATATGTGGGCGCTTGCGCTTGAACAGCTTGGAAAGCTTGACGAGTCGCGCGATATTTTGTTGAAGATTCGCACGGTGAACGTGCAGTTCAAAGATGTCGCGACGCGGTTGTCGAACATTGCTTCGCGTATTTCGCTGGCGGCGCAGAGCGGTCCGAATATTGTGGGCGCGGCGACGGTGTATACGCCGCAACCGGGCACGGGCGCGCCGGGCGTCGGCGCCGCGGCGACGGTTGCGACGCAGGTGATGGAATCCGTGGAATCCAACCTTGGCGGACGTTACGTGCTTGAGAAAGAGTTGGGTCGCGGCGGCATGGGGGTGGTGTATCTCGCTCGGGATTCGCAGTTGGAGCGGCCCGTTGCGTTGAAGTTTCTCGGCAATCTTGTGGACAGTTCGGAAGAATTTCGGCAACGTTTTGTGCGCGAGGCGCGGACCGCGGCCAAGATTTCGCATCCGAACATCATCGCGATCTACGACATCAGCGCGAGCGTCGGGAAGGCCTATATCGCGATGGAGTACATCGATGGGCCGAGCCTGCACAAGTATCTTTCGTCGAAGGGCGGGTTGAAGGCGAAAGAGGCGATCAACGTGATGGTGCAAGCGTGCAGCGCGCTTGCGGCGATACACGAGGCGGGTATTGTGCACCGCGACATCAAACCCGACAACATGCTGGTTGCGAAGGGCGGGCTCATCAAGCTGACGGACTTTGGTCTTGCGAAGGCGGACGATTCGCGCATGACGCGGACGGGCGTGGTGATGGGTACGCCGAGTTACATGGCGCCGGAGCAGGTGCTTGGCAAAGACGCCGATGCGCGGAGCGACATCTATTCGATGGGTTTGGTGCTGTACGAATGCCTTACGGGCGAGACGGTGTTCATGGGGCAGGACGTGCTCGAGCGTCAGCTTCAGGAAATGCCGCCGCCGCCGAGCGAGAAAGTAGAAGGCATTCCGCCGGCGCTTGATGAAGTTACGCTGAAGTGCATTGCGAAGAAGCCTGAAGATCGCTATCAAACGGTGCGCGAACTGATTACCGCGCTTCGCGCCGTGCAGACGTAATGCGCATGCGCCTGGTAGTGGTCGGAGGGAATTTGCAATGAGCAGCACCGAAGGAAGAGTAGCGGCGATAGCGGTTCGCACGGAAAAGCTTGGGCCGATGCGCGAGATTGAGGTTGCGAACGCCGCGTTGGGCGGCGGCATTGATGGCGACATTCCGGTGAAGATCACGCGCGGGATCACGCTTATCTCGCGGGAACAATGGGAACAGGCGATGGGCGAACTTGGCGCCGATCTGCCTTGGCATACGCGGCGCGCGAACGTGCTTGTCGAAGGGTTGCCGTTGCAGAACCTTGTGGGTCGCGTTGTGCGAGTTGGCGGGGTGCAAATCCACATTCACGGCGAGACCGAGCCGTGTGGATTGATGGATCGGCTGTATGACGGGCTGCAATTTGCTTTGAAACCCGAGATGCGCGGCGGTGTGCACGGGGAAGTGATTCAGGCTGGGGCGTTTTCCGTGGGCGACACGATTACTTTGCTTCCTTGATGGGGTGCGCGCTTGGCGGGGACAGCCACCCGTGAAGCACGGGTGGCTGTCCCCAGCAACAAGCGCGACCGAACTGTGACGAAGAGGAGTTTCATGTCTACGTCATCTCCGGCGGCTCAACTGCGCGAACGTATCAATGCGATTGCGGATATCAATGCCGCAGTTGCCGTGCTGCAATGGGACCAAGAAGTTTATATGCCGCCGAAGGGCGCGGGGCCGCGGGGCATGCAGCTTGCGACGTTGTCGGCGTTGTCGCACCGCGAGTTCACGAGTCCTGAAACAGGGACGTTGTTGGCGGAATGTGAAGCGGCACGGGATACGCTGTCCCATGCCGACGAGCGGCTCGTAGCGATTGCGCGGTACGATTTCGAGCGCGCGCAGCGGTTGCCGGAGCGTTTCGTGCATGCGTTTGCGAAGGAATGCAGCGCGGCGTATGAAGCGTGGACCAAGGCGCGGCAGGAGTCGAAGTTCAGTCTCTTTCAGCCGAATCTTGAACGCCTGATCGAACTTTCGCGGCAGCGCGCGGAGTACCTCGGATATACCGGTTCGCCATATAACGCGTTGCTTGAAGACTACGAACGCGGAATGACGGCGGAACAGCTTAAAGTCATATTCGCAGACCTTGCGGATCGCCAGTCGAGGCTTGTCGAGCGGATTCTGCAATCGCCGCATCAACCCGATACGGCGTGGCTGAATGGGACGTGGGACACTCAGGCGCAATGGGATTTTGGAATGCGCGTGCTGCGCGATTTGGGGTACGACCTTGAAGCGGGGCGGCAGGATCGTTCGGTGCATCCCTTCTCGACAATTTTTGCGATTGACGATGTGCGGATAACCACGCGGTTGAGTTCGGAAGAGCCATTTTCTTCGCTCACGGGCACGATTCATGAATGCGGTCATGCGCTGTATATGCAAGGACACGATCCCGAAGACGGGCGCACGATGCTGGCGGATGGCGCTTCGTTGGGAATGCATGAATCGCAGTCGCGGATGTGGGAGAACGTCATCGGCAGAAGCCTGCCATTCTGGAAGCATTACACGCCCACCCTGCGCGAACATTTCAAGGGCAGGCTCGATGCGGTAACGCCGGAACAAATCTATGGCGTGTTGAACAAAGTCTGCCCTTCGCTGATCCGCGTGGAAGCCGACGAGTGCACCTATAACCTTCACATCATCATCCGCTTCGAGATTGAGGTGGGCCTCATTGAGGGCAGCATCGCGGTGGGTGACGTGCCGGAAGTTTGGAACGCGAAGATCAAGCAATACCTTGGGCTGGACGTGCCGAACGACGCGCAGGGGTGCCTGCAGGACATTCATTGGTCGCATGGCGCGTTTGCCTATTTCCCCACATATGCGCTGGGGAACCTGTATGCAGCGCAGTTCTTCGAGACGATACAGAAGGACCTGCCAGGGTTGTGGCAAGACATTGAGCGGGGTGCGTTTGCGCCCCTGCTTTCCTGGTTGCGGGACAAGGTCCACCGGCATGGACGGAGAAAGCTGGCGACGGAGATCATTCGCGAAGTTACCGGGGAGGCGCCGTCGTCCGAGCCTTACTTGAGGTATCTGGAAGGCAAGTATGGGGCGTTGTATCGGATTTAGTTCGGATTTTTCTGGGGTGAATAGGGGAGTTGGGAAATAGGGCTGGGGGGACAGCCACCGGCGAAGCGCCGGTGACAGTCCCCTTGGTGCTGGTGACAGTCCCCTTTGGTGTTGGTGACAGTTCCTTGGCGGGGTGTTTTTTGGGTCTTCGGTTGACGGATTCCCGCGCCTTATGGTACGGTGCTGCCAGTAGTTACGCTGCCAATACGCCGCACCATGCCCAAGTTTCGCGGTGCGGCATCGGGGTGTGGGCAAACCATTAGGTGGGGCGATGCGGACTCCAAACAGTCGGCGCGGCTTTTCACTCATCGAATTGATGGTAGTGATAAGCATAATGTCCATTCTGGCGGCCTTGCTGCTGCCGGCGCTTGCGCGTGCGCGCGAGCGGGGCCGTCGCGCCGTTTGCCAGAACAACCTCAAGCAGATGGGCCTCACGTTTTTGATGTTCGCCAACGAGCACAACGGGTTTTACCCGCCGGGTCATCCCAATCTGTTGTACGGCGAAAACCATACAATTCCCGTTGGAATGGAACACACGCGGCTGGTGCGCAACAATTTTACATTCGATCCGCGCGACATGTTTCCCGACTACCTGAACGATGTGGGGGTGTTGCGTTGTCCCTCGAGTGCCCTTGATCCCACGGACATCGACGTCAAGCCTTTCATGGATGTCTCGTTCATGCCGGACAAGATTCCGCCAGCGATGGCCAACGATCCGCGGAACATCGGAAGATTGGAACGCATGATTCGTGAACGCCCCGATTACGAATGCATTACCAGCCAATATTACATCTATTTGCCGTATGCGGTGGCAACAGAAGAGAACCTCCTTTTTCTTTGGGATGACCTTAATCGCCGCATGGCCGATGCCGAAGTTGATTTCATGCGGGAACAAATTACGGTTCCCGGAGGGCATGGGATGGCGGGCACCGATACCTTTATGCGCATGGCTGTTGGCGTGAACCGTCACTTTGTAGCAGACATTGACGACCCATCGTCCAGCGCGGTATCCGACACTGAAATTCCTGTCATGTTTGATACGGTCGCGATTGACGGTCAGTTGTTCATGAATCACTTTGTTCCGTTTGGCGGGAATGTGTTGTATCTCGACGGACATGTCGAGTGGATGCCGCTGAAAGACAACAATCTTCGACCGCCGTTTACGCCGTTGCTGGTCGAGTATCTGCGGGCGAACGTTTACACGAATCAGGCCCTGACGAACATTCCGCCCTGGTGCAGCAACCGCTCGCCGGATACGCCGTTCCGCGGCCGGTACGAGTTTTATCCGAGCGATCCAATTTACGACGGGCTATTCTTTTAAACAGCACAGTGCAAGAGCCTGGTCATCTCTGGCCGGGAATTGAGGAGAAAGAGGTCAAACATGGTCCATTCGAAGGTTCGATACGGAATTCTCGCCACGCTCGCGTGCGCGCTTGCCGCACCCTCCGCGCTCGCATGGGGGCCGGATGCGCAAAGCGCAATTGTCGGAACGGCGTTTCAGGTAATTGGCAAAGGATTCGGCGATGCGTTTGAGACGGTCGAATACAATTACAAGCGAGACGTGCTTGCGGGGGCGGCGGCCGGCAGACAAGTGATCAATGCCGAAGGCCACCTCCAGACGAACACGGAAGTAATGCATGCGATTGGCAATGAGATGCAGTTACTCCGCGACGTACGCAAGCGGGGCGGCGGCGGCAGCTATTTCGCATACCGTATGGGCGTGCTGGCTGCGATGGTGTCCGATGTGATGTTCCCGTTGACTTTCGAAACCGATCCAGCCGGCGCGCAGCTTCGCGCACAGGTGGAGCGCGACATCGACAAGCACCTTCGCTCTTACCAGATGCGGACGAACGAGCCCAAGCTGGCGTATGTGCGCAATCCGGTTCAGTATCTCAGCGAGCGCCAGAAATACTTTGCAGACGCGCGTCTGATTCTTGAAGCAGACTACACGCGCGGCGAGGGTTATAACGGTTTTGCGAAGTCTTCATCCCGCGCCCTGCTGCAATCGACCATCGAAGCAGTTGCCGACGTGTGGTTCACCGTGATGCGCCCCGAGGGCGACATGGGCGATATAAAGCCGTCTACCAAGTCCGTAACGCAATACGCCACGGAACAGGTGGTTTATCAGCTTCGCGAGAAGAAGAATCTCCGTGAAGCGGAACGCGCCTATCGACAATTTGCGGCGCTCAAGTCGGATTCGCTTGAGGCATATGAAAAGTTGGGCGACGCCTACTACTCGTTCGGTCCGGAAGGGCGGGAGCGCGCGGTCCAGGAATGGAGCAATGCGCTCACGATGACGGGCCCCGAACGGAGCCGCGTGATGAAGAAGCTGGCCTCGCACTATTTGGGACTTGGCAGGGCGTATCTCGCGGATTCCGAGAAGCCGAATGCGGCGAAGGACGCGCTGCCGAACGCGCTTAACAGTTTCACGCGCGCGTTGGAGTACGACCAATCGAATTCGGACGCCGCCAAGTTGATCAATCGCACGCAGATACTTATCAGCGAACGGGATCAACGCCTCTCGCTGGCCATTGAGACATTGGCTGCCGCGGATTCCGTGGTGAAGCAGGCGGAGAAGAGCGACATCGATCAGCAGTACGCTGAAGCGATCGCGCAGTACAAGACGGCGATCACGGTGTATGAGCAGGTTGGCGATGAATTCAAGGAACAACAGGACGCGGCAGACACGGGCAGAGAAGAATCGAAGCGACAGATCGCCCGCATCATCAACAAGGTGCTCGATCTCGCGTCAGACCGAATTGAAGACGGCGATCGTTCGTTGGATGAGAAGAAGTTCGACGAGGCCATCGACCGCTTCCAGAGCGTGCCTACGTTGCTGCAGATGGTGCCTGAAGACTTGACGGGGCCGCAGGCGCAGGAAAAGCTGACACTGCTGGAACAGGTGGACCAGAAAGTGGCGGATGCGGAGAAAGCGAAGCGCGCACAGGCGAGCCAAGACCAAGCGACCGCGGCAGCCGGCGGCCAGCCGCGCTAGAGCATTTTAAGTAAACACGCAGCCGCGAAGGTAAGCGATTTGCGTTTATTTACAGTATTTTTGACTACGTTCTCGGCTACATTGAAACGCAGATCGCTGTAGTCAGCCGAAGCGCAACCGATAGAAATGACCGAGGGGTGTTGCATCCGCACCGGATGCAACGCCCCTCGGGTTTATAGAGAGGGCCTCAAACCGCGCCCGATTTCACTTCGTCCGTTAGCCTTTTCCTAGTTGGAACCGCCGACGCGCGACTTCGGTATCGTTACAGTCAACACGCCATCTTTCAGGCAGCTCTTCAAGTGCTCGCCATCAACAACATCCTGCAAGGCCATGCGGAGGATGGATTGACCCATTACGCGATTTTCTCGCGAAGATTGGGAAGCCGAACTCTCTCCATGCAGCCGGCGTGTAATCGAGATGGTGAGCGTTTGCCGCACGATGCCCACCGAGACATCCGTCTCTTCTACTCCGGGCAATGCGACAGTAGCGACGTAGGCATCGCCGACGTCTTCAACGCGCAAGCGCTGATCGGCGGACGTGGGGCGCAAGCATGGAATCGCCCCTCATCTGACCGATGAGGATGCCCATGTCATGCCGTACCTGATCCAGGTCTGCAAGGGGATCCCAGAAGAACAGGTCGGCGCGGGAGTAGGGTTCGCCAAGGGGGGCGGAGACGGGTTCCATATTTTCGGGCGGTGAAGACTCTCTTATGGGTTCACGCGGCGCGGTGATTACGTTCCAGTCGGCGGCGGTGCCATCGTGTTCGAGGCGGTCCAGTTCCGCCATGGCGTGGTCGACGCGGGAGTTCATTTCCCAAAGGAGGTAGCCTTCGCCGCATACGGCAACGGCCAAGAGGAAGGTGAGCGCGTTCAGGGCGCGTTGTTTCACGCCGTTCTTTGAAACGCGGGTATCGGGAGATGCCTCTAATTCCGGCTCACTCACTGGGAACTGCTCCAATTACGCCAAACACTCGTCAGAGAGCAAACTCTGTGCCGATAAGGCACGAGCGCGTCGCTATTCACAATCCTTTGACATAAAGAGGGTTATAGAGTCAAGCGGGCAGGCCGCGGCACGTGGAAACAGGCCGTTTTCGGACATATGGGCATGGCTGCGCCTCATTTGGGCTTTGGGTGGCGGACGGCGGTCTGGCGGGCCTGGCTAGGCGGGCAGCGCCTCTGGCTTCAACGGTTTGACCGTCAGATCGCCGTATGTGGCGGTTGTGTGCACGTTCGACAGCGCGCCCTTCCAGTGGCGAGACCGCGCGAAGTGGAACAAGCGGTCAAAGGTGTCTTCCTGAACGGGCGGCAGTGGCAACGTCGCTTGGGTGGCGCGCAAGGTATTCGACATGTTGAAGCGCGGCTGACGGAAAGCGTAGGGGCGATAATATTGAAACGCCGATCGCGCCATCTGTTCGACTACGTGCACCGCGCCTGTCAGTTCCTTCACCAATTCGAAGCGAAGACCGGCATCGTCGAGATGCGCATTTACCCAACCGAGCATATCGCCCAGTGTGATGCCGCTTGCGTCAGTGAGGTGATAGGTTTGATTGCTTGGGCCGTCATTTTCGATGATCGTCCAGAGGGCCTTTGCGGTCCAGTCCACCGGAACGAAATTACAGGGCGTGCTTGCTTCGCCTTCGATGCGAACCAGCCCGGCGCGATTCGCGAGACGCGTTTGCGCGAGGTGAATCAGCCGGAAGAAGCCGTAGACATTTTGAAAGTCGGAGATGGAGCCATCCGAACTTGAGCCGACGATAATGCCAGGGCGGAAGATTGCTCCCCGAATATCACCCCGATCGAACGATGCGCGCACGGCGGCTTCCGCGAACCATTTGCTGCGTTCGTATGCGTTGGTGAAACCGTGGCGGTCGTCAAGTTCCGTTTCATAAGCGACGCCGGAGCGGGCGCCCGCGACATATGCCGTGCTTACGTGATAGAGGGGCACGCGACGCAGGGACAGGAAATCGATTACGTTGGACGCGCCGCCGACGTTGGCTTCCCATACGCTATGGCTGTTGCGGGGATCGAAGCTTGTGGACGCAGCGCAATGAATGACTGCGCGCGCGCACCCGAGCACGCCCGCGGCGGTGCGCGGATCCATGCCAAGCCAGGGCCGCTGCACGTCACCCTTGGCGATGCTTACGTCTTCCGCGGCGTGGCGAAGGCCGTAGACGCTCAGGACTGCGCGTATCCGCGCGCGGGCCTGCTCTAGGGTTGCATCGCGCATGATGGCGATGGGCCGGTAGCCGCGGAGAATGCTCTCTGCGAGTAGGGCACTACCGAGAATTCCGGTGGCGCCGGTGAGTACGATTGCGGGTCGTGTATTTTTGCTGCTCACGGTATCTATTCCCTCGTTGCGCAGCCGTTAGACCACGAACACGCGTAACGCGTTTCACTTTAATGATTTCGCCTCTGCGCAGGCAGATCGATACCTCGATACTACCGCTGGCAAGTGGCTTGCGTTACAGACGGTTGAGATGGTATCGAATTGCGATAGGTGATTTATCTCGTGCGATACCCTGATCATGGGGACGGGGAGTTCCCCTAAGGGGAATGGGTTTTTGGGGACAGCCACCCGCGCGATTTTGGTTATCGAGAATGGTTGTGGCGATCGGCGCTTGGTGACAGTCCCCTTTTGGCTGTTACGCTTTTTCGCGGTCCTCGTATTGGCGTTTGTAGTATTCCTTGAACGAGCCGTTTTTGATGGGGCGCCACCACCATTCATTTTCCTGATACCACTTGACGGTGAGCGCGATGCCCTCGTCCCAGTTCATGAGCGGTTCCCATCCGAGGGCCTTCAGTTTGCTTGAATCAATTGAATAGCGTCGATCATGGCCGGGCCGATCTTTGACCGGCTTGATGAGATCGAGGCCGCGGCCCACTTCTTTCAGTATGCGGTGGGTGAGGACGACATTCTCTCGCTCGTTTTCACCGGCGATGTTATAGATGTTTCCGGGTTGACCGTGGCGCAGGGCGTGATCGATGCCGCGGGCGTGGTCTTCGACAAACAACCAGTCACGTACATTTTTACCATCGCCATATAACGGCACTTGTTCATTGTCGATTGCATTGGTCACGAACAAGGGCAGCACTTTCTCCGGATACTGAAACGGACCATAGGTGTTTGAGCCGCGCGTGATGATAACCGGCAGGTTGAACGTGTGGAAGTACGACATGCCGAGTAGTTCGCCGCCCGCTTTGCTCGCCGAATATGGGTTGCGCGGGTTGGCGGGATCGGTTTCCTTGAAGGAGCCTTTGTCGATACTGCCGTACACTTCATCGGTGGATACAAGCAGAATGCGTTTGGTGCCCAGTTTTTTCGCGGCTTCGAGAATATTGTGAACGCCCTTCACATTTGTGGCGATGAAATCGCTTGCTTCCATGATGCTGCGGTCGACATGGCTATCCGCGGCGAAATTCACGATGGCATCGCACCCTTCCATCGCCTTTTCCATTGCGGCGGCGTCCGCGATGTCGGCCTTCACAAAGGTGTGGCGTTTGTCGTCAACGCCCTTCAGATTGTCGAGGTTGCCCGCGTAGGTGAGCTTGTCGACATTGACGATATGCAAGTCCGGATAGGTTTTCAGAGCATATCGAACGTAGTTCGATCCAATGAATCCGGCGCCGCCAGTAACCACGATGCGTTTCATGCTGCGTTCTCCCTTTGCTTCATATAGCGCGCGAGTGCGTCGCGCCAGTCGGGCATGATCATTCCGCATGCCGATTCGAGTTTCTCATTCGACAACACCGAATACGCCGGACGCGCCGCCTTCATCGGATATTCCGAGGCGGAGCACGGTTCGATCGGCGTATCGAGGCCGGCAGCGGCCACTATCGCCTGGGCGAATTCGAAGCGTGAGCAGAAGCCGGCGTTGACGGCGTGATAGATGCCGTATGCCTTGGTCTTAACCAGCGCACGGGCTGCCTCAGCGAGATCGCGCGTGTACGTCGGCGATCCGATTTCATCGTTCACGACGCGAAGCAGAGGCCTGTTTTTTGCCGCGCTTATAATCTTCTCCACGAAATTATTGCCGCCTGGGCCGTACAACCAAGCCGTCCGTATGATGAACGACTGGGGATTATTCCACAGCGTACTTTCCTCACCGCGCGCCTTCGATTTTGCGTAGACGCTTTGCGGCGACGTCTTGTCCGTCGGTTCATAGGGCGCGCGCTTCGTGCCGTCGAAGACGAAGTCCGTGCTGAAGTACACGACAGGCACTTCCAGCGCGGCGCAGGCTTCGGCGATGCGTTGCGCGCCGTTTGCATTAACATGGAACGCGGTGCGTTCGTCGCCCTCCGCTTTTTCCACGTCCGTGTAGGCAGCGGCGTTCAATACCACGTCTGGCCGGGCGTCGCGTACTGCGATGCGCACAGCCTCGCCCTCAACGATGTTGAGTTGGGAATGTGTCAACCCCATGACGGTGTGATCCGCCTGAAAAACGCGGAGCAGGTCGCGGCCAAGCTGGCCGCCCGCTCCGAAGACTAGAACTCGCATGCAGTGTTTCCAATGGGCCTTCGCGGGGGGGATTGTAGCAGGTAGTAATGGAGCAATAAACCCGGTGCGGATTGGCCTTGCGGGGGCGCTTTTACGCATCTCGATTTCTCTGGCGGTAATTGCGATATCTATAGTTTTTCGTAGGCCACGCAAGCCAAAGCGGCAGCGTTGCTGCCGCAGTCCATATAATGAGTTGGAAGCGGAGTGTCGTTCGCGCCTATGCTGAGTGGGCGCGGAGAATTGGCAAATGGAGTTGTTTCATGATTATCGACAAACTTGCTAACGCAGGCAGATATTCGTCGCTTGGTCCGCGTTGGAAGGCGGCGTTCGACTTTTTGTTGAACAGCGATTTGGGCGCGATTGCCGATGGGCGCTACGAACTCGATGGGGATCGCCTGTTTGTGCTGGTGTTTCGATATACGAGCCAAGTGCGCGAAGCGGGGACATGGGAGGCGCATCGGCGGTATGCGGATTTGCAATACATCGTACACGGTGAAGAGTGCATGGGGGTTACGTTGGAAGGCAGGTTGACGGCGAAGCCCTATGACGCGGCGCGTGATTGTCTTTTCCTTACCGGCGATTGCAGCGATATCATTACGGTTCGCGCGGGGGAGTTCGTGGTTTTCTGGCCGGGGGAAGCGCACATGCCGAATCTCGCGGTTGACGCGCCGGCGCCGGTGATGAAAGTGGTGTTGAAGATCGCCTGTGATTAGGTTCGCGGTGCGTTAGCGTTTGGGTGAATCGCGTTAAGCGAGATTCTGCGTGCGGCGAGACATTGTTTGTGACGGCGGTTTGCCTATAGCGAAAAATACAGAGCGTCAATTCGTTTTCTTTTGCGCGGGCTTGCCGTGGCAGGCGGCAGATTCCTCGCGATGATCGGAATGTCCCCAGGGGAGTTTTCGACTAAAAACACTGTGTTTCTTGGCCTCAAGTATTGCGTGTTTTTGCCGATAAATACGTCAGACGCCAAGGCACGGAGGCCGAGGCAGCTCCCAGACACGGATGTCGCAAAGTTGAACTCGAGGTTGGGATGCGCAAGCACCCAACACTCGCATTGCCGGCGGATGCTTCCCTCATTCGCCATCCCATAGCGGACATGTGTCTCATCCCTGCACATGACCGAATCGAGAGCTTCCCTCCGAGAGTGGCGCCACAATCCCATAGTTGTGGCGCTCTTCCTTTTTGCAGCGGGTTGCATTGGCGCTTGTTTGGCTAAAGATTTTGTCGGGCGCTGCCGATATACGAGCCATGAGCCAAGACAAGGACGTCGCAGAAGTTGACACGGATGTCAGCCTTTTTCAAGACCAAGGCACGTCGTACCCTGAAGCAAAAACGGCGGACTAATCCCACCGCCTTAGGAAATGACAGCCCCAGGTCTTACCCTCTGAGCAATGCGCCACGATCTACTGATCGTGGCGCATTTGTTATTTTCCGCGCGGTTTCGTTGCGCACACCATGCCCCACTGCATGGCGTTGGCTTCACAGCACCGGAGTTTCAGTTCCCATCGCGCGCGGAGGTACGCGCGAGCGGCATCATCGAGCGCATGGGCCGGCGCGGATTGCAGGCGCGAAAGATCCTGTGCGAGCAATGCGAGCAGATCGGGGGTGATGTTGTGGTGGGTGATAGCTTCGAACCCGGCTGTGCGAAGCAGGGCGGCATAGACGGAGTGTGTTGCGAGGTGGTAGCCGGATTCGGTGACGTATGCATCGAATTCGGCGTTGGTTACACCATCGGCGCGCAGGTAATCCGTGAAGAAGACGCGCCCCCCTGGCTTTAGTACGCGAAAAATGCGGGACAGCAACATCGCTTTATCCGGAATGTGTAAGAACGAATCCTTGCTGTATACCGCGTCGAATGAGTCCGCGGGAAGTTGCGCATGGAGAAAGTCGCCCGCAATGAAGCGCGCTCCGGCGCAATTGCGCTGTGTCGCGCGAATGCGCGCTTCCTGCGTCATGGAATCGAGGAGGTCGATTCCGGTGACGTGCGCGCCGAAATGTTCGGCGAAAAGAAACGCCGTGCCGCCGAGTCCGCTGCCGATGTCGAGTACGGCGTGGCCGGGTTGAAGCGGCAAGGTTTCCGCTGCGTGGCGCGCAATGCGTTCCGCGCCGGAACTGAGATAGCCTTCGCCAAAGATCCACTCGTATCGCTGCACGCTGTTCGCGGCATATTGCGCAGGCGTTGGGGTATCGTACTTCACTTTTGCCAAGGCGAGTCCGTGGGCGGGCGCCGTGTACCCTTTGTAAGGCCCGGGGCCATTCAGGAGTTCTTGCAGCCGCGATTCCGGGAGCTGGCCGCGCGCGACATCGACGAGTGTTCCGGTGATATTGCGCACCATTTTGTATAGAAAGCCATCGCCATGAAAGTTGATGCGGTAGATGCCGGACGCGTCCATCGAAGTGAAAATGCCGCCGGGTTCGATGTCCACTTTGTGCAACGTGCGCACAGTGCTTTCTTTCTCCGCGCCGGCGCATTGAAAGCCCGCGAAATCGTGCGTGCCCTCGAATCGGCTGCACAACGCGTGGAGTTGGTCGAGATTTACACCGGGCGGCAACGTCCAAACGAACGGCGCAAGAAACGGATCCGTTTCTCGGGCTGTCGAGAAAGAGTATGCGTAGTGCTTTCCGGTTGCCGATTTGCGCGCGTGAAAGCCTTCCGGCGCGACCGTAATGTCCGTCACCAAGATGTCCGGCGCGAGCATCTTCGAGAGTGAGCGCCGCAAGGATTCGAGGTCTCGGCCGGCG
>ERZ761602.3526-NODE-3526-length-21968-cov-5.380003_pt1 | contig 21968 bp, 21 predicted proteins | sample MGYA00512165_ERZ761602 | MGnify/ENA primary metagenome ERZ761602 (study PRJEB28899, sample SAMN02445085) | bioreactor sludge metagenome | biome: EBPR sludge; isolation source: Thorneside wastewater treatment plant | place: Australia: Brisbane, Thorneside...
GCCACAAGCGGCGAGGGCGAGGAGCAGGGCGAGCGCGCGCATGGCGAAAACGAGCCACGCCGGATCGACCCGGTCAAGAAAGCGGGCGTCCACCGTCGCTCGCGGTCCGCGGCCGAGCGCAGGAACGTCGGCTTCCGGTTGGCGCCCGCGCCGGTGCTGATACGCTCGGGCCCGTGCCCAAGCGGGACTACTACGAAGTGCTCGGGGTCGCCCGCGAAGCGTCCGCCGACGAGCTCAAAAAGGCGTACCGCGATCTCGCGCGCCGCTATCACCCCGACAAGAACCCCGACGACGCGGAGGCGGAGGAGCGCTTCAAGGAGGCGAGCGAAGCCTTCCGCGTGCTCTCGGATCCGGAGCAGCGCAAGCGCTACGACCGCTTCGGCCACCAAGCCTTCGAGCGCGGAGGAGCGAGCCCCGGCTTCGATCCCTCCGACTTCAGCGGCGGTTTCGGTGAGATCCTCGAGGGCATCTTCGGCGACGTGCTTGGTCGCGCGCGCGGCCGCAAGCGCACGGGCCGCGATCTTCAGATCGACGTCTCGGTGACCTTCGAGGAGGCCGCCCTCGGGGCTGACAAGACCGTGACGGTCACGCGTCCGCAGCCCTGCGATCGGTGCAGCGGCTCGGGCGGCGAGCCCGGCACCACCGTGCGGAGCTGCCCCACCTGCGACGGCCGCGGCGAGGTCCGCTTTCAACGCGGGATCTTCGCCACCACCCGCACCTGCGCGACCTGCGGAGGCACCGGCAAGAAGCCCGAGGTGCCGTGCACGAAGTGCCGCGCGACCGGGCTCGTCGAGGGACAGCACGAGCTCTCGGTGCGCATCCCCGCGGGCGTCGAGGACGGCGCGGTGCGCTCGGTGCGCGGCGCGGGCGAGGTCGGTCCGGGCGGACCGGGCGATCTGCACCTGACGATCCGCGTCGAGCCGCACCCGCTCTTCGAGCGCCGTGGGGTCGACGTCCTCTGCACGGTGCCGATCACCTTCCCGCAGGCGGTGCTCGGCGCGACCCTCGACATCCCGACCCTGGAGGGCAAGGTGCAGATGAAGCTCCCGCCCGGCACCCAGAGCGGCAAGTCGTTCCGCCTGCGCGGCAAGGGCATCACCGCCTACGGCGGGGTCGGAAAAGGCGATCAGCTCGTGACGGTGATGGTCGAGGTTCCCGAGAAGATCACGCGCGAACAACGGCGATTGATCGAGGCCCTCGCGGCCGAGATGGGCACCGACACCCTCCCGCAGCGCGCGAGCTTCCTCGACAAGCTCAAGGGTTTGTTCGACTAGACTAGAAGCTCAGCCGATTTCGCAAGCCGCCCTGCCGGACGGCGCGCAGCGACCGAAGGGAGCGAAGGCTCGTGGGAGGGGGCCCCTCGGGGCTTCATGCCCCGTGGGGGAGGGTCTGGCGACAGACCCTCGGAAAAGCTGAAGGCGAAGAAAGTTCGGCTCACTCCGCGTCGAGCGAGGCGAGCCGAACGCCGATCTGCCCGTCGATCTCCACGAGCTCACCCTCACCGATCACCACGTCGCCCACGCGCAGGCGCACGTGCTCGCCGATCGGCGCGCCGCTCGCCACCACCTCGCCGACCCGCAGCGCTTGCAGCTCCGCCAGGGTCAGCCGGATGCGTGCGAGCTCGACCGAGACCTCCACCGGAGCGTCTCCGAGCGTCTTCAGCGTCGCCGTCTCTTCGCTCATCGTGTCCCTCCGCGCATCGTTCTTCGCACCGCCCGCCGTCGCGCCCGCCGTTGCGCCTGCACCGGGCCCCGACTCGATCCGTCGCAGGGCGATCGCGCCTTCGACGTCTTGCCCCCACCACGTCGTCGCGCGCGCACCGACGAGCCGCAGCCGCAGCGTCCGCTCACGTCGCCACCACGCGTCGTCGAGCAGGAGCACGTCCTCCGGCTTCAGGGTGAGCAGCTCCGACGCGCTCAGAGTGGCCTCGCCACCGTCCATCACCAGCTCGAGCGGGAGCTTCGCGAAGCGTGACGCCGAGGCGGCGCCGTCGTCCCAACGCGTGGCGTCGGGGATCCACACGCGCACCGGCGAACGTCGCGTCGGCGTGCCGTCCTCGTTGCGTGCGTGCGATGGACTCGGCTCGGACGTCAGTTCGAGCTCCGCCGTCCAGGTCGCGCTGCCTTCGTCTCCGAGCGTCCCCATCACCGCGAGCCGCGTCGTGAGCACGCCCGCGACCGTCCACGCGCGTCGCGCGGCGCCGAGCACCCGCGCGGCGGCGTACGCGACCACGCCACACTCCAGCTCCGTCAGCCCGCCCACCGCCTCGCCGACCTGCGAGCCGTCACCCCCGAGCAACCGATCGACCAACACGAGCGCGAGATCGGGCGCGAGCTCCACCACGAGCGGTCGCTCGGGCCCCGGCGGGCGCAGCACGATCGCGACGAGCGGCTCCGCGAGCGACTCCACGAGCGCACCGGGCTCACACGTGTAGATCGGGCCCGTGATCAGCGTGACGTGCGCGCCGAGCAGCTCGCCGAGCGTCGCGCACATCGCGTCGAGGGAACCGCTCGGCACCGCTCGGGCCACGCGCCGCAGACGCACCACGTCCTCCGGCCGCAGACGTGGCCAGCGTTCGAAGGGGTACGGCGAGACGGGCGGTTCGCTCACGGCGCGCGGAGTATGGTCGTGGCGTCGGCGGATCGAAAGGCGGACGTGCGCGAAGCCGCGACCCGGCGAGCCCCACGCGAGCGCCGCCGCGCCCATGCCGACCCCCTTGCCGACCCCGTGACGACGGTCCAAGACCCCGCGCGATGTCTCGGAGCGTGATCGATCGACGCTACGCCCGCCTCGCGTGGGGCTTCGTCGTCTACACGATCGGCGTGATCCTCTGGGGCGCCTTCGTGCGCGCGAGCCTCTCGGGCGACGGCTGCGGCGATCATTGGCCGCTCTGCGACGGCGAGGTGATCCCCGTCGCGCCCGACGCCAAGAAGCTCGTCGAGCTCACCCACCGCATCACCTCGGGGCTCGCGTGGATCGGCGCGCTCGCGTTCTGGATCGTCGCACGACGCCGCGCGAAGCAAGTCGACGAAGCCACGACGGCTTCTCCGGAAGTCGAACGCGCACGGCTCGTCCATCGCGGTGCGTTCTGGGGCTTCTTCTTCATGACCACCGAGGCCCTCGTCGGCGCGGGGCTCGTGCTCTTTCGGATGGTCGCCGAGAACCCGGACACCGCCCGCGGGTACTGGATGGGCGCCCATCTCGTGAACACCTACCTGCTCGTCGCGGCGCTCTCGCTGCACGCGTGGTGGGCGAGCGGAGGTCGCGCGTTCCGGCTTCGTGGCCCGCAAGGCATGGCCGCGCTCGCGCTCGCGCTCGGCATGCTCGCGGTCGGCATCACGGGCGCGATCGCCGCGCTCGGCGACACCCTCTTCCCCGTCGGCTCGCTCGCGGAAGGCCTCGCGCAGGATCTCGATCCGACCTCCCACGTCTTCCTCCGCCTCCGCATCGCGCACCCCATCGTCGCGCTCGTGGTCGCGGGCGCGACCGGCGCGTTCGCGGCGGCGCTCGCGGCCTCGACGTCGTCGCGCGTGGTGCGACGTCACGCGCTCGCGCTCGCGGCGCTGGTCGGGCTCCAGGTCGGGCTCGGCTTCCTCAACGTCGCCTTGCTCGCGCCGGTGTGGCTCCAGCTCGTGCACCTCGCGATCGCGGATGCGATCTGGATCGCGCTCGGTCTGCTCGCGGCCGAGCACGCGATCTCCGACGACGCGTTGCCCGAGCCCGCGCTCTCCGAACCGGCGTGACGCTCACGCGGCTCTCACGACGTGCGGCTCTCGCGACGTGCGGGCTCGCATGCTTCGAGCGCCGTGCATCGAGGGGCTCGCATGCACGTGCCATGATCGAGCTCGATCGACGGAGCCCGAGCTCGATCGACGGAGCCCGAGCTCGATCGACGGAGCCCGCGCTCGATCGTGGAGCTCGACCGATGGCGCTCGCGGATCGATCAGAGCGTGTAACCGAGCTGCAGGCCGACCTGCAGCGAACGATCGGTCAGGTTGCTCGCGGTCGCGGCCGCCATCCCGCCCATGCCGACGCCCTCGAAGTCGGTCGAGTAGCGCGTGAACCCGAAGCGCAGGCCGTAGGTCAGGCCGAAGTCGAGCCGGCCGTGCACCGCCAGGCCGACGTCGAAGCCACCCGTGCTCGCGTCTTCGCCGAAGGTCGGCACTAGGTCGCCGACTCCGAAGGTGATGCGGTAGCCGAAGTCGAGGCGGGCGCGGAGCAGGTTCTCGTAGAGGCGCGCGTCCGCCGCGAGGCCCGCCCGAAGGAAGGTGTAGCTCGACGACGGCATCGTGCCGTTCTCGTCGATCGAGAAGCTGTCGATGCCGAAGCCCACCAACGCACCGACGCGCGCCACGTCGCCCTCGAAGGGGTAGAGGTAGCCGACGTGGATGCCGAGCTGCATCGCGGTCGTCGAGAGCTCGGGCCCCGGGTTGCCCGCCAAGTCGAGCTCTTGGGACTTGAGCCCGAGCGAGATTCCGAAGTCGACCTGCGCGTACACGCCGGACGCTGCGCCACCGAGGCCACGCAGCGGGAAGCTCTGGAGCTGCAGCGTGAGCGAAGGGAAGAAGCCCGCGTCGTAGTCGCGGCCGCCTCCCCCTTCGAGATCCACGCCGGCCTTGCGGGTGCGCCCGTCGATGCCGAGCAACGCCACGAGGATCGGCAGACGGTTCTCGTCGTCGACCTCGTCGTCTTCGTCCTCGTCTTCGTCCTCGTCGCCCTCGCCTTCCATCGCGGCGGCCTCCGCGGCCGCGCGGGCTTCGGCGAGCTCGCGCTGACGCTCCGCCTCGCGCTCTTCCGCTTCGCGCCGTTCGATCGACACGAGCGCCTGATCGAGCGCCTCCCCCGCCGCGCGCTGCACCCGCGACAGCCGCGCCCCGCCGAGCGGCGCGGGGCCTTCGCGCATCGCGACCTCGTTCCCGAGCGCGTCGTAGACGTGGATGATCGTGCGGGCGCGTGAGCCGCGACCCTGCACCTCGCCCTGCACGAACACCGTCAGCGCGAGCGAGCGGGCCGCGTTGGCGATCCCCGCCTGCGACGAGAGATCCGCGCCCGTGTCCGCGACCTCGCGCGACGACACGAGGTCGAGCCGCTCGCGCAGGCCACGCACGACCGCGTTCTTGGCTGCCGAGCCGCGCCAGCCGGAGAAGTCGAGCACCGTACCGCGACGCTGCTGCGCCTCGGCCGATCCGAACGTCACGAGCACGAAGAGCAGAGCGATCAGGATCCGCATCACGAGCGGTTCTAGCAGGTTGGGTCCTGCTAGCGAAGCACGTTGCGGCCCGCAACGCCCTCCGGGTGGCGCGGAGGTCGCAGAAGTCGGCGGCTGACCCCGCCGACCTGGTCGAGAAGTGTGGCCTCACTGGAGTCGGTGGCCGATGGACGGAGCGGTCGAGACGGCCCCTAACGGCTCACGCGCGGACGCTCGCCCGAACGACGGCGCGACGGGAGCCTACCGTTCGGTTCCACGCTGGCGCCCACCGCGACGGGGAGCTCGGCGGTCTCCGTCAACGCGGCGAACGTCGCGCTTCGACCGAACCGCACCAAGTCCGCGGCGCTCTTGGCGCCGAGCCTCCAGCGGGCGCGCGCGACCAACGTCGCGACGGTCGAGCTGGAGATGCCCAGCTCGTACGCGATCGCCTTGTTCGATCGTCCGAGCGCGAGCAGCGCGACCACCTCGCGCTCACGCTGCGTGAGCCGTTCCAGACGTGCGGCGCGCGGGGGGTTCGGGCAGGCGAGCGTCCACGCCTTCCCATCCGCTTCTTCGACGTCGACGAGCGTCCAGCGACCTTCGTGGAGCGCCCGCCAACGCGCCAACACCTCTTTGCTGGAGAGCTCGGGGCTCGCCGACGAACGCGTCGACACCGCGGCCGCGAGCGCTTCCCGGCTCGCGAGACCTTCGCCTTCGGCGTGCACCACACGACCCTTTCGATCGAAGACGACCTCGGCACGTTCGAGCGCATCGCGGCTGTGGTCGTGTCGCAGCCGCAGTCGAAGCGCCGCCGTGAGGTGCGCCGCCACACCCGCAAAGCGCTCGAGCTCCCCTTCGCTGCCACCGGGCTGCGCGCGCTCGGCGCGGTTGGCGACGATCGCCACGCCCACTCCGCTCGGATCGAGCGCCACGACGTTCAGCGAATCGGGGTAGAAGAGCTTGTCGTCGGCCCGCGCGTCCTCGCCGACCGCCGGACCGAGCGCGCCGCTCCATCCCTCGCGCGCGAGGCGTCGCAGAAGCTCGCCATACGTGGGCTCTGCGCGGCTCACCGCCTCCCAGAGATCGGCCGCGCGCGAGACGGGCGCGAACGCGAGCACCTGCGCGAGCTGGTCACGCGAGAGCGACGCGATGTGTGGCTCGAGCCAGTTCTCGCGCCAGACCGCCGACCAATCCGTCGTGCCGCCGTCGAGCCGGGTGTGCCGGAGCTCCGGGCGCTCCGAGCGCAGATCGCAGAGCATCGTCTGGACCCCGAGCCCACGATCGAGCGTCGGCGCGAGCGTTCGCGCGAGGCCTTCGACCCACGTGGCTTCGTCGACGTCCAACCGGTACGCCGCGCGAAGGACGTCCAGAGTGGCGCGCCCGTCCATGTCCCCACCTCGCTGCCGAGACGTCACCGAGGTCGACGAACGCTACGGCAGCGGGATCGTGTCACGCAGACACGATCGAGGTCGAGGGGTTGTCGGGAAACGACGCGGCTCGTCACTCGTGGGTGCGGAGGTTCCAGACCCGCGACGCCACGCCTTCGCGATCGAAGCCGACGATCAGCATCGGCACGGGGCCGCCGTAGCCTTCGCCCATCGCGCCGACGTTGTAGAGCCAGTCGTCGGACGAGAAGCCGAGCTCGCCGCAGCGCGGATGGCGCGAGCAGTCGTCGCCGCGTCCGAGCTTCTCCTCGACCTCGAAGCGTCGCAGCCCGAGCAGCGCGTCCCCGTCGACCGCAGCCTGCACGGTTCGGCTGTGTTGGGCGCTCTGGTCGGCGTCGGACACGGGCGCAGCGACCGCCCGCGCGAGATCGTCGAGGAGCTGCTCGCGCGGAATCGAAGGACCACACGCGAGGACGAAGCCGAAGAGCACGAGCCAAGAGCGCATGGCCGCGAGCATGCACACGAGCGAGCTCGGATCGAAAGGCCCATCTGGCGTCGTGGTCGCCTCGCTTCCGATGGGCTCCGTGAACGAGTCGGTGCGAGCGGGTCTGGGAGCGGGTCGGTGCGAGAGGGTCGGTGCGAGAGGGTCTGCGAGCGGGTCGGTGCGAGCGGGCGCGTCACTCCTTCGCGATCCAGCGGAGCAAACGATCCACGCCCGCGACCACGAGGGTGCCGCCGACCGCGCCCACGAGCGCGAGACTCCAGGCGAGCACCAGCACGTCCGCGCTCACGACCCCACCTCCGTGCGCGTCGAACTACCGTCGTCCGTCGGAGCCTCTGCGTCGTCGGGTGCGTTCGGGAGGTCTTCGCGGGCGAGCTCGAGATCGAGCGCGTCCACGTCGAAGAGCTTCTTGGACAGCCAGTCGAGCCAGCGCGCGCCCGCGTCGCCGGGCTTCCCGAGGGAGCTGAGGTGCGGTCGTGAGGGAGTGAAGATCGTCATGGCGGGTCCTCCGAAGTCCCCACCCTGAGCACCATGACGCAACGCGTCAAGCGCAGCGCGTCAAACGCACGGAACGTTGACGCGGGCGACACCGTACGGAAACAAAAGGAAATTCGACACCAAGGCGGACGTCGAGCTTGCGTGTCATGACGCACTGCGTTATGAAACGGTCACGTCGACGCACCGCGCGTCGATCTCCGGCGCCCGTGGGGGGAGTCGGAGGGACGCTCGGCACCGACCTCGAACGCGGTGCGGGCCACGACTGGAGCCACGCGCTCCCGAAACCGAGGCGCTCGTCGTCCGCTGCAGAGCGAGGGGCGACGGGCTCCGTCCACGAGGAAGCCATGAGCAAGAGCACCCTGAAGGCCGAAGCCGTCGCCACCGTCACGCGACTCAAGGAGCGCGGGCTCGCGTTCGTCGAGGAGACTCGGGTGGCGACGACGAGCCTGCTCACCGACACCCGCGACGCGGGCGAGCGCTTCGTCGGCACCACGCGCGACGCGGGCGAGCAGCTCGTGTCGGCGCTGCGCGAAGAGACGGAAGCGTTCGTGCGGCTCGCGCGCGAGTTGGCGGCGATGCCGCGGCTGCCGGCGCCGGCCGAGGTGCGTGAGCTCGCGGAGACCGAAGCGCGCGAGCGCGGCTTCGAGCTCCAGAAGCAGCTCCTCGTGCGCCTCAAGAAGACGCTCGCGCAGGTCGAAGCGAAGGTGGACGAGCGCCTCGGCGGGCTCGAGGCACCGAAGAAGTCGAAGGCGAAGGCGACCAAGCCGAAGGCGGCTTCGCCGAATAGCGGCGCCAAGAGCGCGAACGGTGCGCCGCTCGCGGGCTACGACGCGCTGACCGCCAAGGAGGTCCTCGCGAAGCTCACGACAGCCGACGCGGAGACCGCGGCCGCGGTGGTCGCCTACGAGAAGGCCCACAAGAACCGGAAGACGATCGTGGACGCGGCGGAGAAGGCCGCCGCCTGAGGAAGCGCGAGGCCGGGGCAGCGTCTCGGCCTCGCTTCCGCCTTCGCGAGTTGCGACCGCGCGGCTCGCCTCCCACCATCCGCCGCGGAGGCAGGATGGAACGTCGACAGCTCACTGAGCGCGCCCCGTGGAAGGCGCTCGAAGATCACGCCGCGCAGCTCCGCGGCACGCACCTTCGCTCGCTCTTCGCGGACGATCCGACGCGCGGCGAGCGGCTCGCGGCCGAAGGCGCGGGGCTCTACCTCGACTTCGCCAAGCAGCGTGTGACGGCGGAGACGCTCCGTCGACTCGTGGCGCTCGCCGAGGACTGCGGGCTGCGCGCGAAGATCGACGCGATGTTCCGCGGCGACAAGATCAACACCACGGAGGACCGCGCGGTGCTCCACGTCGCGCTGCGCGCCCCGAAGGACCGTTCGGTCTTCGTCGACGGGCGCGACGTGATGCCCGACGTGCACGCGGTGCTCGACGCGATGGCGCGCTTCGCGACCTCGGTGCGCGAAGGCTCGTTCCGCGGTCACTCCGGCGCGCGCATCCGAAACGTGGTGAACGTCGGCATCGGCGGCTCGGACCTCGGGCCCGTGATGGCCTACCGCGCGCTGCGGCCCTTCTCGGATCGCGGGCTCACGTTTCGCTTCGTGTCCAACGTCGACGGCACCGACTTCGCCGAGGCCACGCGCGATCTCGACCCGAAGGAGACGCTCTTCCTCATCGCGTCCAAGACCTTCACGACGCAGGAGACGATGACCAACGCCGCCACCGCGCGCGCGTGGGTCCTCGGCGCGTTCGGGGGCGACGAGGCGGCGATCGCCAAACACTTCGTCGCGATCTCCACCAACGCGTCCGAGGTGACCAAGTTCGGCATCGACACCGACAACATGTTCGGCTTCTGGGATTGGGTCGGCGGCCGCTACTCGATGACGTCCGCGATCGGTCTCTCGACCATGATCGCGATCGGTCCGGAGCGGTATCGCGAGCTGCTCGCGGGCTTTCACGCGATGGACGAGCACTACCGGACGGCGCCCTTCGAGAAGAATCTTCCGGCATTGATGGGGCTGCTCGCGGTCTGGAATCAGAGTTTCCTCGGGGCCCACACCATTGCGGTGCTCCCCTACGATCAGTACCTCGAACGTTTCCCGGCCTACCTGCAGCAGCTCGCGATGGAGTCGAACGGCAAGCAGGTCACCCTCGACGGGACGCGCGTGAGCTACGAGACGGGTCCCATCTACTGGGGCGAGCCCGGTACCAACGGTCAGCACAGCTTCTACCAGCTCATCCACCAGGGCACGAAGCTCATTCCCTGCGATTTCATCGCGTTCTGTCGCTCGCACCACCGCCTGCCGCCGCACCACGATCTGTTGATGGCGAACGTCTTCGCGCAGGCGGAGGCGCTCGCGTTCGGCAAGACCGCCGACGAGGTCGCCGCCGAAGGCACCGCGTCCGCGCTGGTTCCGCACCGCGTGTTCGACGGGAACCGCCCGAGCAGCACGATCCTCGCCGACGAGCTCACGCCGCACACGCTCGGCGCGTTGGTCGCGCTCTACGAACATTCGGTCTTCACTCAAGGCGCGATCTTCGACGTGAACCCCTTCGATCAATGGGGGGTCGAGCTCGGCAAGGCGCTCGCGAAGCGCATCGCGCCGGAGCTCACGAGCGACGCGCCGCTCGCGCACGACTCGTCGACCAACACGCTGATCCGCCGGTACCGCGCGCGCCGTTGAGCGCTGAGCGCCCGACCGAGCATGTCCGCGCGTCCGTCGACTCGCGGACACGCTCGGTCACGCATCACGCTCTCGGATCGTCGGAAGTCACCCGCGACCCCGCGCGTCTTCGTGACGCACGTCGTCATCGCGCGTCGGCGGAGGCACGTCGTCGCTCGAAGCGGTGTCGCTCGAGACGGCGTCCGGGTCGGGCAGGTCGCCGCGTCGGTACTCCGGACCGACGACGACCTTCAGCGCACCGGGCAGCACACGCGCGGCGACGACGCTCTGCTCCACGAGCTCGCCGTCGAGGCTGAACGCCATCGGCGGCTCGACGCGCAGCGAGAGCGCGCGACCGACGCGGCGCTCGAGGAGCTCGTGGTCTTCGAGCTTTCCCACGCGCAGGCGCGCCGCGAGCGCGGCGAGGCGGGGCGCGCTCGCAGGCGACACGAGCACGAGGTCGAAGAGGCCGTCTTCCAGATCGGCGGTCGGCGCGACGCGCACGCCACCTCCGCAGGTCGCGCCGTTCGCGATCGCGAGCACCACCGCTTCGTGCTGCTCGGGCGCGTCGTCGTCGACTTGGAACGTCACGCGGTGGGTCGGGCCCTCGGCCTCGATCGCGGCGCGCGCGTAAGCGAGCGCGCCCCAGGTCTCTTTGGCCTCGGAGTCGAGCGCCGCACCCACGTTCGCCGCGAAGCCACCGTTGGCGACGTTGACCACCACGCGCGTGCTGCCGTCCTCGAGCGCGAGCTCGATCGCGTCGAGCGCGCGCACCTCCGCGGCGTCGAAGATCGCGAGCGCGGCCTCGACGTCGAGCGGCATCGCGAGCTGCGTCGCGAGATCGTTCGCGGTGCCCAGCGGGAGCACACCGAGCGCGGGCGCGTCGGGACCGAGGCGCGCGAGCACGCTCGCGACGCTGGCAACCGTGCCGTCGCCGCCTGCCGCGATCACGACCTGCACACCGTCCCGCACCGCGTCGTGCACGTGACGTTCGAGCGCGTCGCCCTCCGCGAGCTCGACGAGCCCCCAGGCCGGACGCTCCGCCAGCAGCACCTGCAGCGCGTCGGGCTCGGGCGCGCGGCTCGCGCCAGGGTTGAGGAGCACACGCACACGATCGGATCGGCGGTCCATGGTGAGCAGGCGCTGTGCATTGCGCGGGCCATCGCGAGACGTGGCCAAGCTCGGTCGCCCATCGCGCGTTCGGTGCGTTCGTCCGCGGCGCGTTTCCGTGGCGGGATTCGCGACGCATCACGGTCCGCGTTCGCGCGTCGTGCTGCCGTGGATCGAGGTCAGCTTCGCGATGCTTCGCCCACGCTCCTTCGCGCCACGTCGCCCCGATCGTGGCACCTCGCCACGGGCGCTTGCGTCGCGACGCGCACGGGGCACGTTCGGCGCGTGCCGACGCTTCGTGAGCATCTGCGCGCCGAGCCCTTCGCGCTCGCGCTCTCCAGCGGCTTCTTCGGGTTCTTCGCCCACGCGGGGCTGCTCACCGTGCTCGAGGACGAAGGCCTCGTTCCCACCCGGCTCGCGGGCTCGAGCGCGGGCGCGCTGGTCGCCGGCTGCTGGGCGTCGGGGCTCGACGCGCCAAAGATCGCCGACCGTTTCCTCTCGCTGCGGCGCGAGGAGTTCTGGGATCCCGCGCCCGGGCTCGGGCTCCTACGCGGTCGCCGCTTCCGCGCGTTGCTCGACGAGACGTTGCCGAACGCCCGCTTCGACGCGTGCCGCGCGCCGGTCGCGGTCAGCGTCTTCGATCTGCTCGCGCGTCGCACCGCGGTGATCGATCGCGGCGAGCTCGCACCCGCGATCCACGCGAGCGCGGCCTTCCCCGGCATGTTCCAGCCGGTGCCCGTGAACGCGCGCCCGTGCCTCGACGGAGGCATCGCGGATCGTCCGGGCACCCTCGGTCTGCCCACTGGCGCGCGGGTCCTCTACCACCACCTCTCGTCGCGCTCGCCGTGGCGGCGTCGCGGCTCGCCCGCGCTCGCGGTGCCGGAGCGCGCGGGGCAAGTCGCGCTCGTGATCGACGGGCTGCCGCGCGTGTCGCCCTTCGATCTCGCGGCCGGTGCACGCGCCTTCGAAGCCGCGCGCGAGGCCGCGCGACGGGCGCTCGATCTCACGCCGCGGGGCGACGGCGCGCGAGGCCTCGTGGTACGTCTCGAAGCGAAGTGAGCGTGGCGTGACGGCGCAACGTCGATTCCGCGATCGGCTCTTCCGAGAGGCTCTCTCGCGCGCGGGCTCGTCGCGTCGTACGAGCGCTCGCGCCGCCTCGTCGTGCACCGTCTCGTTCGCCGCAGCGCTGCTCGGCGTCGGACTCTTCGCGTGCACGTCGACGACGCCGCACGAGTCGACGCTCCCCGCGCCCGCGCCTCCGGAGCCGGTGGCGACCGAGGTCTCGCCGGACGCGCCCTCCGCCACGCACGAGCGCCCCGACGAGCTGGTGTCCGACGCGCGCACGCCCACCGTCGCGATCGCGCGCACCGCGACGGGGCTCGAGCTCACGATCGAAGGGGCGGGCACCGAGGTCTGTCTCGGGACGCGTTGCTCGCCGCTCGCGCCGCGTGCGCGCTTCGAGCTTCCGCGCCTACCCGACGCGGTGGCTCCCGGCAGCGCCTGGATCGCGCCGCTCGCGATCGACGGCGCGCTCGTGGACCCGCAGGTGGTCGCGCTCGACGCCGGCGTCGCGCTCTCTGCGCTCCCCGAGCGTCGGCTCCTCTCCGACGTGCGCGCGGCGCTGCTCGCGCCCTTCGCGGCGACGCGCATCGTCACCGCGGGATCACTCCACGTCCACCTCGGCGCGCCCGACGAGGCCTCGCTCGATCGCCTGGAGGCCCTGCTGAGCGCGGCGGCGGCGGCGGCCTTCGCGCGCTTCGGCGAGCTCGCGGGCCCGATCGCGATCGCGTGGTCACCCGGCGCATCGAGCGCACCGAGCTCGCCGAACGCACCGACCGCGAACACACCGACCGCGAACGCACCGAGCTCGCCGAACGCACCGACCGCGAACGCACCGACCGCGAACACACCGACCGCGAACACACCGACCGCGAACACACCGACCGCGAACGCACCGACCGCGAACGCACCGAGCTCGTCGAGCACACGCGCCAGCGCGACGAACGCACCGCTCGTCGGCACGCGCTGGACGCTGCTGACGCGCACGAATCTCCCGTCGAGCGCGGCGGATCTTCCGTCGATGCTGGAGACGATCGCATCGAGCGTGGCCCACCCGCGCGAGGCGAGCGCGGAGGTGCCGCGGTGGCTGCGACGCGGGATGGGTCGCTACGGCGCGTGGTTGCTGGCCGCCGATCTGCGCCGAGCGGCCCCGGCCGACGCGCTGCACGTGCTCGCGCGCGCCTACGAGCGCCACCGCACGGCCGCACAGCGACGGCCGATCGCGGACGGGGACGACGCGGACGGCAGCGCGCTCGCCCTCTTCTGCACCGACCTCGCGCTCCGTCGATCCGGATCGAGCCTCGCGGAGGCGCTCGCGCCGAGCCCGGAGCACTTCGTCGATCGGCTCACCGACGCTCACCCGGAGCTCGCGCGCACGCTCGCGGCGCGGGTCGCGTTTCGCGGGGTGATCGATCTCGACGGTTGCGCGCGTTCGTTCGGGCTGCGGCTCGTCGCCCTCCGCACGAACCGCCTCGGCCCAGAGTCGCGCGCACAGCTCTTCGAGGGTGCGCTCGTCGAGGGGCTCGTGGTGCGGCGCGCTCCCGCGGAGGGACGACTGCGCGCGGGCGACGTGCTGGTGCGCCTCGGCGAGGTGCCGGTCTTCGCGGACGAGGACGTCGACCTCGCCCTCGTCGGGCTCGAGCCGGGGCATCGCATCGCGTCGACGTGGGCGCGCGGCGAGCGGCTCGTGCGTGTGTCGCTGCCGGTGCCCTTCGGACCGACCGCGCTCGGCGTGCGCTTCGTGCTGGAAGCCGACGAAGGTGCGCTGGGCGCAGGCTTCCCGTTCACCGTGGGTCCACGCAGGCGCTGAGCCGATCGACGCTCGTCTTCGTCGTGAACGTGAACGTGGACGTGGACGTGGACGTGGTCGTAGACGTGGACGTGGACGTGGACGTGGTCGTGGTCGTGGACGTGGACGCGATCGGCGACGTGCGCCTGCTTCGGAGTCGAGCGAGCGTGGTCAGGGGAAGCCGCAGCTCACGCGTCGTCCGCGCGGTCCTCGTACCACGCGAGGTGCGGTGACCACTCGCTGCAGCGATGGCATTGCGTCTCGGTCCACTGCCGACCGCACGCGGGGCACACGCCCGCGGTGAGGAAGGTGTTCCAGACGCAGAAACACACGCACGCCCAGACGTCGGTCTCCTTCGGCTCCCAGGCGCACTTCGGGCAACGAAGCTTGCGTCGGCGCGTCGGGTCACCGAGCTCGACGTCCTCGTCGGTCTCGTGGACGTCTCCCGGATCGGTGGCGCGTTTGGTCTCGAGCACGCTCGAAGGTAGCAGCACGCGATCGCCCGTCACTCCGCTGCGCTCGATCACGACGAAACGATCACGACGTGAGGCTCACTCGATCGCAGGCAGCGCCGAGAGCAACACCAACGAGCCGAGCACGATCGCGAGCGACACCAACGCCCACACCGCGGTGGGGAGTGGTTTCTTCTCCGGAGCGGCAGCCGGCGTCGGCGCGGGGGTCGCAGGGGTCGGGGTCGTCACGGGGCGCTCCTTGGTCGTCTTCACGGTCTCGTCGCTCGGTCGCGCGGCCCGACGCGCGCTGCGAGCTTCTTCGAGCGTAGCGGCCGCGCTCGCGCTCGGGGGAGCTTTCTTTCGCTCGACCTCGACCACCTGCGCGTCGTCCTCGTGGCGCACGCGCTCCACGCTCGGTCGTCGCGCCGGCGGCAGCGCGTCGTCGACGTCGTACTCGTCGTCCTCATCCGAGTCGTCGTCGAGCGCGAGCTCCTCCGGCGGCGGCTCCGAACGTCGCGACGGACGCGCCTCGGGCAGCTCGTCGTCGCGCACGGTAGGCTTCGACACGTGGCGCACGCCCTCGTCCTTCGGGGCTTCGCCGTCTCCACGCAGATAGAACACCCGCACCGTGGGCTCACGCGCGGGCTTCGCGGGCGGCTTCGGCGGCGGCAGCGTCGGATGCTTCTTGGGCGCGGCGAGCGGCGGCACCGCAGGCGGCGGCTTCTTCGTCACCGGACGCCGATCCTCGCGCTCCTTCACGATCTCCGCGAGCGTCATCTCGACCACGCGCAGGAGCTGCTTGCCCGTGGTGTCGGCGGACTTCGCCGGATCGGGCGCCGAGAGATCGGGGCGCACCATCTCGGTCGTGATCGCGTCCTCGAGATCGCGTCCGAGGTTCGGCGCGATCGCGAGCGCGACGATCTCGAAGCTGCCGTCGTCCCACCCGAAGACCTCGTGCAGCTCGTCGAGCCCGTCGAGGCGGATGTCCCCGAGCTCGCCGCGGTCGTAGCCGATCTCCGCGCGCTTCCCCGCGTGCTCCATCGCGAGCAGCCCGGTGAGCCCGGCGTTCTCGCAGTAGTTCATCAGGTCGGCCGCGACGTGGACCTCGAGCGAGCCGCGCCGCACGCCCTCCTTGCCCTTCGAGACCGGCAGCGGCGGCAAGATCTGGAAGACCTCGAAGGTCCCGGTGCGCTCTTCGAGCAACACCTCGACCGGATCACGTCCGTCGGCGCGTTCCTTCTGCTCCGACGCGATCTGCCCACGCACGAGCGCGACCTCGCCTTCGCTCGCGCCACGCCACCGCAAGACGCCGGTCGTGCGTCGCGCCTCGATCGCCGTGAGCTTCTCGACGATACCGGCGCGCGGGATCGCGCCGGCGAGGACGGGACTGGGCACGCGAGGATGTTTCACCCGGAGCGGCAAGGTGTGTCAATGGTGTCCGCAGCGGGACCCATGCTCGTCACAGGAGCTCGACGCTGTAGAACCAGTCCGGTCCGACACTGAGACCGCGTCGGAGACGGAGACGGAGACCGAGTCGGAGACGGAGACCGAGTCGGAGACGGAGACCGAGTCGGAGTCGGAGACGGAGTCGGAGTCGGAGTCGGAGACGGAGGCCGAGTCGTCACTCGAACGCGAGCGCGTTCGTCCAGAGCGCGTACGCGGGCGGCGCTTCGGGCACGAGCCCACGCTTCTTCATCCAGCCCGCGAGCCGCGCGTAGTACGCGTCGCTCATCGAGAAGTCGAAGGTGAAGCACGGCACCGTCGCGGCGAAGATCGCGCTCATCAGCGGATCGTTCGGGTCGACCTTCGTCGCCTCGAAGTAGATCGCGCGGGCCTCCTCGGGGTTCTCGTGCGCGAAGTCGATGCCGCGTCGAAGCACACGCACCAACTTCGTGAGCACGTCGCGCTTCTTCTCCAGCTTCTCCGGCGTCGTGAAGAGCACGAGCTGACAGAAGTCCGGCACGCCCCAGTCCTTGAGCGCGAAGAAGCGCGGCGCGAGCCCGAGGTGTCGCGCTTCGACCACCTCGAAGTTGTAGAACGCGAGCGTCGCGACGTCGGCCTTTCCGTCCGCGAGCGCCTTGGTGTGTTGGAAACCTTCGTTCACGCGACCGAACGCGTCGAGATCGGCTTCGCCTCCGTCGGCTTCGATCATCGTCGCCACGATCGCGGGCCCGCCCGGTCCCGGGGAGCCGGGGTACTGGATGCGCTTGCCCACCATGTCGCGCGGACGCTCGATGCCCGACGACGCGAGCGTCATCACGCCGCCGTTGGTGTGGAGGAAACGCGCGAAGCCCTGCACCGCGCGACCCTGCGCGCGATCCTCGACGAGGTGCAGCGGCTCGGTGATCGCGAGGTCGAGCTCCCCCTTCTGGATCGCGTCTGCCGCGTCGAGGTGCTGCTGCGGCTCCACGAGCTCGAGCGCGAGGCCGGCGTCGTCGAGCCAACCCTTCGCGCGCGCGACGAGGAAGGGCAGATGATCCGGGTTCAAGAACCACTCGAGGCCGAGCCGAAGCGTCTCCATCGCGGCGGAGTATGGTCAATGCGCGCCGCTCGGCCAGGGTCCGCGGTTCACGAAGTGTCGCGGTCGGAACCGGAGGACGTACGACGTGTCGGAGGCCTCATGCGTGCTTTCGTGCTTCTCGGTGTGGTGGCGTGCGCGTCGACGCTGCCGGCTTCGGAGAGTCCGTCCGCGATCCCGCCAAGCGATCTGGGGGACACCTCGGCTCACGACGAAGAGACCGAAGTGACCGACGAGACCGCGAGCGTGCCCGACGCGACCACGCTCCAGATCCCCGGTCGGTCGGCGGACGAGCTCCTCTCCGCCGCAGGCCTCGCGACCTACCTCGAAGACCGTGACCTGCAGATCGCGCAGGTGGACGACGCGGCGATGGAGCGCTGGTTCTCGCGCAAGCCGAGCGTGGTGTACCTCTACGCGGAGCGTCCGATCGAGGTGAGCGAGGCGGAGACGGTGCGCGCGTCCTGTCGGCGAGCGAGCCGGGCGGACGACGCCGTGCTCAACGAGCTCTCGATCGTGCTCTGGCAGCGAGGCTCGCGTCGTTCGCGGCTGCAGCTCGGCCAATCGCGCGTCGTCGTGACGGAGGAAGAACGCGAGCGCGGACGATGGGAGACCCGTGGGGTGCGCCCGCTGTCGGTCGGCCTCGCGGCGTGGGACGACACACACGTTCGATACGCGGAGGGCGCCGAGATCCACGAGGTCGCGTGTGTGTACGCGGTGCGCACGGTGCCGTGCGTCGAAGGTGGACCGCTGCTCGGTCCCCGTGGTCATTGCCTCGATCGCGAGCTGGTGGTGCGGCCGTGGCGCGCGCCGACCGTCCTGCACGTGGGCGGCGTGATCCCGGCGTACCCCGATCGCATCCCGACCGTCCCGACCGGCGAGTGCGCGATCGAGTGCGCGCCGAGCGCGTGCGACGAAGCGCTGAGTCGCGCGCCGCTGCCTCGCGCCCCGCTCTACGCCGACGACGGGCCGGCGATCGCGGCGTTCCGTACGCTCGCCGCGTGTCGAGCGTTCGCGACGTCTCGCGCGGCGTACCCGTCGAACGACGGACCGTGGTGAGGCCTGCGCACGTTCGCGCGTAGCCAGCGCGAGCGGCCGTGCTTCCCCACTTTTCTGGAGCCTCCCACCGGCCGCGGTACCGTCCGCCGGTGCTCGGCTTCCTCGCGCGTCGCATCGCCCGCGCCCTGCTGACCGCGGTCGGCGTGGTCAGCGCGGTGTTCGTGCTCGTGCGCGCGGTGCCCGGCGATCCCGCGGCGACGATCCTCGGCGACCAAGCCTCGCCCGAAGAGCTCGCCGCCCTCCGCGCGCGCCTGCACCTCGACGCGCCGCTCCACGAGCAGTTCGGCGCGTTCTGGAGCGACGTCGTGGGTGGCACCCTCGGCCGCTCGTTCCGCGACGACCGCGCGGTCTCCGAGCGCATCGGCGAGGTGCTCCCCGACACCGCGCTCCTCGCGCTCGCGGCGCTCTTCGTCGCGTGGTCCATCGCGCTCCCGCTCGGCACGATCGCCGCGCGCTTCCGCGGGCGCTGGCCCGATCGCGTCGCGAGCACGCTCGCGGTGGCGGGCCTCGCGATCCCCAACCTCTGGCTCGGTCCGTTGCTCGTTCTGCTCTTCGGTGTCGTCCTCCGCTGGCTCCCCATTCCGGGCGACGACGCGGTCGGTTGGCGCGGCCTCGTGCTGCCCTCGATCACGCTCGGCACCGCGCTCGCGGCGTCGCTCACGCGCCAGACCCGCGCCGCGGTCGCCGACGCGCTCGCGCGACCCTTCTCGATCGCGGCCGCCGCGCGCGGTCTCTCGCCGCGTCGCGTGCTCCTCCGTCACGCGCTGCCGAACGCCGCGTTGCCGGTGCTCACCATCGCGGGCGCGCAGGTCGCGGCGCTCCTCTCGGGTGCGGTGGTGGTGGAGAAGATCTTCGAGCGCGACGGTCTCGGATCGCTCTTCCTCGACGCGTTCTTCGCGCGCGACATCCCGATCGTGCAGGGCTGCGTGCTCGTCGTCGCGCTCGTCACCGTCGCGGTGAACCTGCTCTTGGATCTCCTCTACACCGCGGTCGACCCGCGCGTCCGGATCGCGAGCTGATGCGCCTCGGGCTCCCGCTCGTGATCGTGTTCGCGCTGCTCGCGCTCGTCGGCCCCTGGCTCGCGCCCCACGATCCACAGGCGATCGATCTCGCACACGCGTACGAGGCCCCGAGCGCGACGCACTGGCTCGGCACGGGCGACAACGGCGTCGATCTGCTGAGCGTGTTGCTCCACGGCGCGCGCCTCGCGGGTGTGGTCGGTCTGCTCGTGGTCGCCTTCACCGCCACCGTCGGCACCCTGATCGGCGCGCTCGCGGGCTTCTCCGGCGGTCGCGTCGACGCGGCGCTCTCGTCGCTCGCGGATCTCTTGCAGGCCTTCCCGGGCCTCGTGCTCAACGTCGCGATCCTCGCGCTCGTCGACGCGCCCGGCGTGCGCCACGTGGTGCTCGCGCTCTGCATCCCGGGCTGGGTGCTCTACGCACGCATCGCGCGCGCGGAGGCGCTGCGCCTTCGCCAAGCGGAGTTCGTGCAAGCCGCGGTCGCGCTCGGCGCCACGCGGGCACGCGTGCTCGTGCGCCACGTGATCCCGAACCTGCTCGGCCCCATCGTGGTGCAAGCGACCACGGCGTTCGGCGGCGTGGTGCTCGCGGAGTCGACGCTCTCTTTCCTCGGCCTCGGCCCGAGCGACGGAGTGAGTTGGGGCGCGCTCCTCGATCAAGGCAGCGCGGTGTTGTTGCGCTTCCCCCACGTCGCGCTCGTGAGCGGCGCCGCGATCGCGCTGACGGTGCTCGGCTTCAACCTGGCCGGCGACGCCGCGCGCGATCGGCTGGGCTGAGCGCAGTCGGCGTCGGGCCGGGCTTTGCCCGATGGCGGAGAGGGGCGCCAAAACGCCCCTCCAGAAATCACGTCGGTGCTGCCGCCAGCAACGACGACAAGTCCGGACGAAGCGCCGCGAGGCTCGCGCCGATCGCGACCACGTGCATCGGGTCGAGATCGAAGCGCGCACGTTTGCCGAAGTACGTGCCGACCATCTCGCGCAGGCCAGGCAGTCGCGTCGAGCCACCTGCGAGGAACACCGCGTCGATCTCCCGCGTCGTGATGCGCGCCTCGTCGAGCACGAGATCGCAGAGCGAGAAGGTGCGACGCACGAAGTCGGACGTGAGCGCCGCGAGCTCGGATCGTTCGATCGCGACGCGCAACGCGCCGAGCGGCGCCGACGGATCGACCTCCGCGATCTCGACGAACGCACGCTCCTGATCCGCGAGCGTCTCTTTCGCCGCGCAGCACGCGCCGATCAGCCGCCCGAACGACTCCGGATCGGTGCGCAGATCCCAGCGATGCTCGGCGAGCACACGCTCGGCCACCCGCTGCGCGAGCTCGCGATCGACGTCGTCGCCGCCCATGTACGGCGCGCCCGCATGCGCCACGACCTCGAACGGATAGCGGCGACAGTCGACGACCGCGAGATCGAAGGTGCCACCGCCGAGATCGTAGACCGCCGCGTAGCGCAGGCTCGAGCGCGACAGATACGAGAGCGCGGTCGCGACCGGCTCGCTGAGCAGCCCGACCGTCGCGAAGCCGACCCTTCGACCCGCTTCGATCGTCGCCGCGCGTTCGCGCTCCTCGAACGCCGCCGGCACCGTGATCACCACGCCGTGCTCCCGCGGATCGCGGCCGATCCGCGCGCACGCGCTCTCCAGCACGAGCGCCGCGACGTCGATCGGATCCACGTCACCCGCGCGTGTGCGAATGGCCGCGCGACCCGACGCTCCCGCGACCACCTCGTAGAGGTGATGCTCCGCGAACGCACGCGCGCGTGCGCTCGGGAAGGGCGCGCCGATGAGACGCTTCGTGGAGAGGAGCGTGTTGCGCGGATCGATGATCCGACGCGCACGCGCCTCTTCGCCAATCAACGTTCGACCGCTCGGTACGTACGCCACGGCGGACGGAACCAACTCCGCGATCGTTCGTGCCGTCGGCGAAGCCGTGGCGTGGTGAACGACTGCAGTGTTGGTGGTTCCGAGGTCGATGCCCAAAACGACACGCGGACTCATGTGCGGCACACGCTACGCGGATCGTGCGACGAACGCGAGGCGAACGGGCGTCAATTTCCTCCCCCAAATGGGGGGCAATCGGGAGCCCCGTCGTCGCGACACGAGCCCTCGACGCGTCGCCGATCGCGCTCCATGCTGCGCGCGTGCTCTCGCTCTCCTCGATCGGCGCGCTCGCGTGGCTCCTCGCTGCGCTCGCTCCCTCGTCGAGCGTGCCCTCGTCGATCGAGTCGACGAACGCACGGGGCGTCGAGTCGTCGATCGGATCGAGCGTCCACGCGGCGCCCGACGTCGACCACGTCCTCTCCGCCGAGGGCCGCGCGTTCGCGACGAGCCCGGTGGAGATCCCCGAAGCCGCGCGGGCGCATGGAGACGCGAGCGCTCTCGACGGCCACGCGCTCGGCGCAGCGATCCTCCCACGCGCGCTCGAACCGATCTCGAGGGAGTCGTTCGCGACTCGACCGACGTGCGCGATCGCGCACGCCACGTGTCCCCGCGCGCTGGCCTTCGCGCCGCGCTCTTCGCGTGGCCCTCCTCGCGCCTGAACGCATCACCTGAGGTCGCAACCTCGCTGCGCCTTCGCGTGGTCGTGGTCGTGGTCGTGGTCGTGAACGGCGACGTGAGCGGCCACGGCAGACGACACCACACGACGCAGACGACACGGGACCGTTCACGCCGCCGTCCACGTTCACGACGTCCACGTTCACGACGTCCACGTTCACGACGTCCACGTTCACG
>ERZ761602.3530-NODE-3530-length-21956-cov-11.790968_pt1 | contig 21956 bp, 17 predicted proteins | sample MGYA00512165_ERZ761602 | MGnify/ENA primary metagenome ERZ761602 (study PRJEB28899, sample SAMN02445085) | bioreactor sludge metagenome | biome: EBPR sludge; isolation source: Thorneside wastewater treatment plant | place: Australia: Brisbane, Thorneside...
GCGTTCCCCTGCCTCCCGTCCGGTCTCAGCACACCCGCGGCCACCATCCCCGCCAGCACCCACCCGGCCCTGCGGGCCGCCAGGCCGGCCGCCTCGGCCAGGCGGGCCTCATCCGCCGAGGGGCGGTGGTACCGGGTCGCCTTGCCGGTCCCGCGGGCCACTAGGTCGCCGGTCTCGACGAGCACCTTGAGCCGGCACCTGAGAGCACGCCCAGCGGCGTTGGAGGGGTGAGCTTCCTAAATTGACTTACTTTCCTCCTGTGGAAGGACGCGGTATATACGAAGCATGAACTGGGAACGTGAAGCCGCGTTGAGACTCCCGCCGCTGCTGGAAGGCTGGCTCCGTGCACCCGTCGAGGTGCTCTCCGAGGCTCCGCGCGAGATCGATCTGGCGCTTCAGTCAGGCGGACGCACCCTCCTTGTCGAGGTGAAGGGCTCTGACGACATCGCCACCTTGGAGCGCGCAGCGGCGCACCTCGCGCGGAGCAGGGGCGTGGGTGTGGGCGTGGGCGTCGTCGCCGTGCCGTACATGGGCCCCAAGGCCCGTGAGTGGGCCGCCGGCCGCGGCTTCTCCTGGGTCGACCTCTCCGGCAACGCAGAGATCCGCGACAGCGACCTCTGCATCATCGTCGCGGGCAATTCGAACCGGTACAGCAGCGCTGGCCGTCCCAGCAACGCGTTCACGCCTCGGTACGCTCGGGTGAGCCGGGCGCTCCTGGCGCACCCGGATCGCTGGTGGAAGCAGGCCGAGATCGCCGATGAGGTGGGGCTGCCCTCCGGGACCGTCAGCAAGGTCGTCCAGCGGCTCGACGGGCTCGGGCTGCTCGAACGCAACGACGCCGACGCCCTGCGCGCGAGGGCCCCCTCGCTCCTGCTCGACTCGTGGGCGCAGCGATACCGCTTCGCAGACCATGCCGTCCGCCGCTACCACCTCGCTGCCCGCAGCGGCGAAGAGGCCCTGCGGACCATCGCCGAGCGGCTGGGCGATCGGCGCGGCCGCTTCGCGGCGACGGGGCTGTCTGCCGCATGGCTCTACACCGCATTCGCGGGCTTCCGGCTCAACACTTTCTTCGTCGAGCAGCACCCGGGCGACCCCGAGGCGCTGGGGCTGCGTCCCGTCGAACGAGGCGAGAACGTCTGGCTGGTCGTCCCGCGCGACGAGGGCGTGTTCTACGCGGCCTCGGAGCGGGCGACCTGGTGCGCGCACCCCGCCCAGGTCTACCTCGACCTCGCGTTCCACCCCGAACGAGCCAAGGAGGCAGTCCAGGAGCTGCGCACTCGGTTGCTGACCTGGAGGGCCTGATGGCCGACATGCCGACGACGGCGGGAGGATAACCAGCAGGGCTGGCCGAAGAGGCGCGTCGCATGGCGCTCTACATCGCCACCATCTTGGGCGACATGGCCGACGAGGTGGTGATCGTAGGTGGGCTTGTGCCCTACCTGATCGTCGACCAGGAACGCGCGCCGGAGCACCACGTAGGAACCCGCGATCTTGACCTCGGGCTCTCCCTCGGCGTCCTCGACCAGGAGCGCTACCGCGAGATCAGCCAGCGCCTGCGGGACCGCGGCTTCGAGGCCGCGCTCACCGACGAAGGCAACCAGAGGCGCCAGACATGGAAGCTGCACGAGGAGCGGATCACCGTCGATTTCCTCATCGGACCCACGAGCGAGAACTCCCGTCCCGGGCGGCTCCAGAACCTCGAGAGCGACTTCGCGGCCATCGTCACGCCCGCCCTGCCGCTGGCCTTCGTCGACTCACTCACCGTTGCCATCGAGGGCCAGACTCCCACCGGTGAGCGCGCGAGCCGCAGCGTTCGCGTCGCCGGGCCGGCCGCGTTCGTCGTCCTCAAGGCCCACGCCTTCCGCGGGAGGGGCGAGAACAAGGACGCCTACGACCTCGTGTACGTCTTGCTCAACTACGGCCACCGGTCCGTTGCAGAAGTGGCCGAGCGCTTCGCCTTGATCGAGGACGCCCCGGAAGCGCGAGCCGCGCTTGCCATCCTCGCCGAGGACTTCGCCTCCGAAAGGCACCTCGGTCCCATGCGCAGGGCGGAGTTCCTGGGGGACCGAGACGACCCGGATCTCCGCCAGGACGCGGCGGGCGCCGTCCTCGGGTTTCTGAGGTTGGTGGGTGGGGAGCCATGAGCGGCAGCCTGTATCGGCCTGTCCGACGCAGCCCCCCACCCGCCCGTCAAAGCTTGTCCCCCGACCTTTCATCCCCCCATTCCTGATCCACACTGCCCCAATGCACACCCTCTCGTCACCCCTTTGCCTGCTCCCCGTCCTCGCCCTCACCGGTTGCCTGATCAACACCGACCTCTACAACCGCAGACGCGCCGAGCTCCTCGCCGAAGGCGACCCGACGTCCACCGACGGAGGCACTCCCACCGGCACCGCGCCCATCGACGCCGACAGCGATGGTCACTCGCCTCCAGAGGACTGCGACGACAGCGACCCGACCGTACACCCCGGCGCCGAAGAGGGCTGGCTGGACGACGGTGTCGACAACAACTGCGACGGCGTCTCCCAAGAGGCGATGACCTGGACGAGCTCCGAGGCGACCACGATGCTGCTGGGAGAGGCCGCCGGCGACGAGCTGGGGCGCCGCATGGGCTGGTGGGAGGAAGGCTCATGCCTGTTGGTGGCGTCGACCTTCGCCGCCGAGAACGCTGGACGGGTATATGCACTGCCGGCGGGCTCGCCGGGGACCCACGAGGCGGCCTCGCTGGGTTGGTTCGAGGGGCCGTCGAGCTACAGCTACTTGGCCAACGCGGTGGCATTGCGCTCGGACGGCGTGGCGTTGCTCGCGGCGCCAGCCGGCGCCGATGGGGCGGGCGCAGCCTGGCTGGTCGACGCTGAGGCGGCCTGTGCAGGGGGGCGCGCCGACGTGTCCGAGGCCGCCCTGTTCACCATCCAAGGCACGGAGGTCGGTGAATACTTGGGGGCAAACGCCCACTGGCTGCCCGATCTGGACGGCGATGGGGTGCAGGACCTGGTGGTGATCAGCTCGACCGCCGCTGGCGGCGCGGGCGAGGCGGTGTTCGTATTCTCCTCCACTCTGACGGGTGACACCCTGACGGCCAGCGACGCCGATGTGGTCGTGCGCGGCGAGCACGACGGGTCCGGGTTGTCGGCGGTGCATGCGGCGACCACCCGCTCGGGCACGCACTTGCTCTTCGCCCAGGCTGGCCACGCCTCGGGCAGCCACGCGGTCGCCCGGGTGCCGATCGAGTCCCTCCGCTCGGGCTCCGTAGATGACTTGATGGACGGCGCGATCGTCTCCTATTCGCCCGACGCGGCCTGGCTGGAGGTCCTGGGCGACGTGAACAACAATGGCGGAGACGACTTCATCGGCGGCGTCTGGACCTGGTCGCAGTGGGAGGTCGGCGATCTCGAAGGAACCTTCGAGGAAGACGCCGCCACGACGACCTTCACCTACGATGAGGACGGCGAGTGGCTGACGGGCTTCGCCAGCATCGGCGACGCCGACGGCGATGGGCTGGGCGACTTCGTGATGCGCGCGGAGGATTGGCCCGCCCAGGCCGAGCAAGGAGCAATGGCGCTGGTGACGGCAGCGGACCTGACTCCAGCCAAGTCGCATGACTTCCGCGCGCGCCGACTTCACGCGCAGGGCGCCGAGGCGGGCGACTCCTTTGCCTACCGGGTCCTGCCGGTGGGCGACTTCGATGGTGACGGTCGCAAAGACCTTGCTGTCTCCTCCTACGGATCCGACACCAACGGCTGGTCGTCGGGCGCGGTGATCTTCATGCCTTTGCCCTACTGATCCGGGCGCCACTGCCCGTCGGCAAATCGCTCGATCTGCCCTCGACCGCCCATCTGGTCCGCCGCGCGCCGCAGCCACTCCAGGGCGACGGCCTCTGAGTCGGGCGCGATGGCGTAGGCCACCAGAGGTTCGTTCTTACGCACCTCGTCCAGGCCCCAGGTGAGGCGAGCCACCGGCGCCCAGCCCACCGGGCGATCCGACTCCATCCAGGCCCAGGTCCCAAAGCCGATGGTCGCTCCGAGGTCGCGGGTCAGCTCTCCGATGGTCTGGCCAGTGAATCGTCGTGCGCGCGAGAGGCGCAGCACCTCGACCGTCCCGAGGCCCGCCGTGTCGACGATGCGAAGATCGGTCTCCCAGGCCATGGCTCCGATGTCGTGCAAGGCGACGACCGCCCGCGGCTCGGTCGCCTCCAGCGCGCGGGCGAGGCGCACCTTGGCGTCGGCGATGTAGACGGTGCGCCCTGGCATGTAGACGTGGGCCTCGTAGGTGCGTCGAGCAGTCGGCACCAACGCCGCGAGGATCAAGACCGCGATGAGGAGCGCCTCGGCTCGTGTTCGCCTTCCAGCTCCTCGCCGGCGAAGGTCGATCGCGGCCTGGATGCCGAGGAGGGTCGACCAGGCGACAAGCCAGGCCTCGTAGCGGTAGTACCAGCCGACAGCACCCAAGCCGAGGTGCAGGGCCACTGTGAGAGCGAGCAGACGCGCCCGAACCGTGCCCCCCAGCCGCCCACCACGGGCCGCGTCGAGCACCCAGACCAACACCGAGGGGAGCACGAGGACCGCCCCTCCCTCCGTGAGGTTCCCGAGCAGGTTCTGCAAGGGATGGCCATCGAGCGGCACGGACTTCATCAGCATCCCCGCCGGCAAGGCCGGCAGGCCCTGCGCGAGGCTGAACGCGGCGAACGCGACGACCGGCATGAGCCCGGCCAGCCCTACTCGGACCGCGGCTCCCGGACGGCGCGCGAGCAGCGCAAGGCCCGCCCAGGCGACCCCGAGGAAGAGCCCCTCGAAGCGGGTGAAGACCAGCGCCGCGAGCAGCGCCAGGGCCCCCGGCCCAGGCCCCGCCGCGCCCTCTGGCCCTTCGAGGTCCTGTATCGCCGCCGCGCCGACCGCGAGCACCAGGGCGATCTGCAAGCAGTGCTCCATGCCCAGCGCGGCCATCGCCGGCAGCGGCGCCAGCGCCGTGATGAGGAGCAACGCCAAGACCCGTGGTGCCGCGCCAAGCTCACGGGGGAGCTGGCGATCGCTCACCCAGAGCGCACTCAGCGCCGCGACCGAAGCCAGGAGCAGCGCGACCCCGGCATCGTGGCCGAGAAGCAGCAGACCCGCCGCCAGAAGGAGGCTCCACATGGGGCTGCTGCTGGCGGACGACGGCGCGCCGGGGTTGATGCCCCAAGTGCCGTCCTGGACGAGGCGCCAGGCGAGCTCGAGGTGGATGTAGGTGTCGTCCAGCGGGTAGACCCACTCGCCTCCCACGGCAGCCGTGCAGGCCATCACCAACCCGAGGATGGCGGCCACCGTACCCGCCTGCGCCATGGCGAGGGGGCCGTACCGTCGCAGTTGCGGGCCGAGCTGCGCGATGAGACCCCCGGATGCGCGACGCCCCCCGGGGGAGCGGGGGGCGGTGGGGAAGATGGCTCCCCGTGGTCTGCCGCATGTAGCACTCTGCCAGCTCGCCGGCACCCGGCTCCGAAGCCGCCTGTGGGTCCTCGGCCCCTCGACCGGCCCCGTCACCTCGTCGGTGAGCGGCTTGATGCCGTAGCCGCGGTGTCCTTCCCCCTGCCTCCCGCCGACCCGCCCGTGGCCCGCACCCGCCGCTCCTTGAGCTGCTCCGACGCGCCGAGCAGGCCCTGCAGCGCCTGGAGCTCGCCGGCGCCATGGTGCCCTCGGTCGAGTGGTTCGTGTGCGTCTTCGTCCGCAAGGAGGCTGTGCTCTCCGCGCCGATCGAGGGGACGCAGGTCACCCTCCTGGACCTGCTGAAGGCGGAGGCCGCGGGTGGCCCACCCACCGACGCGGACCTGGGGGTGGTCTGCGGCCACCTGGATGCGCTGAAGCGGGCCTGGGCGGAGGTTCCGCGCCAGGACGGGCTGCCGCTCTCGATGCGCCTGCTGTCGGAGGCCCACCGCCGCCTGCTCCAGGGGGCACGTGGACGCAGCAAGCAGCCCGGCGAGGTGCGGCGGACCCAGAACTGGATCGGGGGCACCCGGCCCGGCAACGCCGCCTTCGTGCCCCCGCCTCCAAATCGCCTGCCCGAGCTGCTGAGCGACTTCGAGCGGGCCATGCACGCCGACGACGCGCTTCCCCCCCCTGGTGCGGGTGGGCCTGCTGCACGTCCAGTTCGAGACCCTGCACCCCTACCTGGACGGCAACGGGCGCCTGGGGCGGCTGCTCATCACGCTGCTGTTGCGGCACTGGGGCCTGTCGAGCCGGCCCCTGCTGTACCTGAGCCTGTTCCTCAGGCAGCACCGCGCCGAGTACTACCGGCGCCTGAGCGCGGTCCGGCAGGAGGGCGACTGGGAGGGCTGGCTGGCCTTCTTCCTGGAGGGGGTCGCCGTCGTCGCCGACGAGGCGGTCGAGACGGCCCAGCGCCTGCGCGAGGTCGTCAAAGAGGGGCGGGCGGTCCTGCTGGCGCGCCCGGACGCCACGGTCATCGCCATCCGCCTCTTCGAGCTGCTTCCCGAGCACCCGGTCGTCACGGTGAGCCGGGTGATCACCATGCTCGACTGCTCCCGGCCCGCTGCGGGCAAGGCCTTGCAGGTGCTGGAGGCGGCGGGCATCCTGGCGCCCGTCGACGACCGCAGGCGCGACCGGGCCTGGCAGTTCACGCGCTACGTCGCGATCCTGCGGGCGGGCACGGAGCTGGGGGACTGATGAGGGGGGGCGATCGGCGCGGAGCCCCAGGTTCAGGGGGGAACCTGGGGTTCGAGTCTGGAATGGCTCCCCGTAGTGGTCACGACGGAAGCCCGCCGGACCCGTGGATCCGAAACCCTGACCACCTGGGAGACCAGCGTCCCCTTGCCCGAGCGGCCCTCCTTCGGCCGCAACCGCCTTCGCCCCTGTGAGGAGACCCGGCTGTCGGCTGCGAAGCGTCGCCGTCTCGCTGCGAGCCAGGCGAAGATCGAGGACCTGAGCCCATCCTCGCCGTGCGGGCCAGCCCAGGACGCTGCGGGCCAGGCCTGCGGGCCAGAGGCGGAGGACTCCCTCGTCGACCCCTGGGCCGGCGCCTTGGCCCGGGTGCGCGCCCAGCTCGACCGAGCCCGGAAGTGGCAGGCCTGGCTCGACCAGGACCCCGAGCGCACTGCCGCGGACCTCGCCCGGCGGGACGGGCTCAGCCCAGCCCGCGTGAGCCAGGTGCTCAAGCTCCTGAACCTGGACCCGACCATCCTCGCCGACCTCGACCGCCCCGACCGGGCCGGGCCCGTGCCGAGCGAGCTGGTCCTGCGCCGCATCGCGGCCTTGCCGACGGCTGGGGCCCAGAGGGCCCGCTACGCGGCGGTCTGCACGCCCTCCGCTCCCACCTCAGGCGGGGTTCACCGGCGGGACGACCCGCTGACGAGGCCCGCGCCGCGCCACGACGACTTCCGGTACGCCCTGGAGCGGGCCCGGCGCTACCAGGGGTGGCTGGACGACGGCACCCACGTCTCGCTGGCCAGCCTCGGGCGCGCCGAGGGCATCAGCGGGACGCGGGTGGGTCAGCTCCTGGCGCTGCTGCACCTGGCGCCGGAGATCGTGGCCGTGCTGGAGCAGCCGAAGGAGGAGCTGCCCAGCGGGCTGAGCGGGAAGGCGGTGCGCGCGATCACGCACATCCGCGGCGAGAAGGCACAGCGGGCGGCGTTCGAGGCGCGGTGGCCGGGGGTGCTGGGGCAGGCGGTGGCGGCGAAGTGAAGGGCGGTTGCGGTGCGGATCACCCCGCGGCTCGCTCCACGCGACCCCGCGCCGGCTCCGCGCCAGCGGCAAGGAGCGCCTCGAAGGTCGCGTCCATCTTTGCGGCCGGAGCGGGCGGGACGAACAGGACCAGCCCCTCGCGGCCGCGGGTGAGCAGCACCCGGTACGCGTTGGTGCGGAGCTGGTGCGGGTCCCGGATGAGCGGGTTGAGTCGGAAGGGAGGCTTGCTCCGCCACGCATCGCCCTCCCACCAGAAGTCGTCCGACCAGCAGACCACCGCCAGGTCCAGCTCCAGACCCTGGCACTGGAACTCGGTCACCACCGAGTCGAGCTGGCAGCAGGACCGAGGGTGGACCGGCTCCGCGTTGAACCACTCCCCGATCCGGATGCGCTCGGTGCTCTGGAAGTCGGTGTCGAGCCCGTAGTCGGCGAGGTGCCGCGCCGACTTCGAAGAGGCCAGCAGCCCGTACCGGCGGAGCGGCTCCCCGGCGAAGCGGTCACGCAGGTACCCCCGGCCCGCGCCGAGGTCGCGGGTGACATAGATGGGGAAGGCCGCAGCACGCAGGCGATCCGCGACGCTCTTGGCTGACGACAGGTCCTGTGCGTCCAGCACGAGCTCGACCCAGCGGTGCAGCTCCTCCGCCGCGTGGTACCGCAGGCCCGTGTCGAGGTCGAGCACGGGATCGCCCTCGAAGGTCAGGCCACGCGACGTGAACAGACCGGCCTGCTTGGGAGGGCCAAGGACGGACCATGCCTGGGCGGACCCAGCGAGGGCGTCGGCCCACTGGACCATGCCACCCTCTTCCCCGGTGTGGATCTCCTGCCCCTGCCCGACGAGCGCCAGGACCAGCGCCCCGTGTGGCAAGCGGTCGGCGATACGCGTCAGCAGGGCTGGCTCGGATGCGAAGGCGGAGGGTGCGAGCCCCGGGAGCTTCTTGCCGTAGAAGTCGGCGATCTTGGCGGCGTCCCAGGCCCGCTGGGCCTCGTCGAAGACGATCAGCCGTTCGGTCGGAATGCGATCGGGGTGCTCCAAGCCGTACTCCCGGATGAAGCGGTGCATGTCTTGCACGAACGTCCCGCTCTTCAGCGCATGCTGGAGCACCTGCACCAGCGGCCCGTTGCCCGAGAGGAAGGTTGCGGGCGCGCCACGGCGGCGCCGCCCAGTCCCGAACCTGAAGCCATGCTCCAGCGCCGCGCTGTGGGCGACCTGGAGACCCACGAGGGTCTTGCCGGCGCCAGGCACGCCGGTGACCAGCACCAGCCGCCGCGTCCCCTGGTCCCAGGTGGCCCGCGACTCGGCCAGGATGCGCTCGACGGCGTCATGCACTCCGGCGCTCCGGGCCCGCTTGACGTGGGGCAGCGGCAGGTTGTCGAAGAGCATCCGGGCAGCGGCCACGAGCGTGGGGAGCGGTGCGTACTCGCCTTCCAGGAAGCCGATCAGATCGGGATGGGGCCCGTCCGCCTGCTGGGCGAGCTCGACGAGCGCGCTCGCGAGGGAGGCCGCGGGCACGACGAGCACACCGTCCACCACCCGCGACAACGCACCATGGCCACAGAGGACGAGCAGCGGTACGACCTCGCGCCCCTCGCAGCCGCTGTGGTAGCCAGCGAGGTCCCGGGCATAAGCGGCCACCTGGTCGAGGTCCACGCGCCGAAGCTGGCCCGTCTGCTTGAACTCGAGGACGACGACTCGCCCGTTCTGGAGCACCACCACGTCGGGCCGACGGCCGGCCTCGCGGGGGAGCGTGTACTCCAGGACCGCCGCGTGTTCCTCGGCGCGGGGGTGCAGCTCGATCACCTTCGCGCCCTCTGCCTGGAGGACCTCGAGCTCCTCGTCCCACGCGCGCCGCTGAGCCTCGGCGGCATCTGGCACGAAGGCGTCGAGGCGGGCTCGGATGGCCCTGCGGGGGGTCGAGACGAGGACCTGAAGCGCTCCGGCCCAGGCATGCGTTGTGGAATCGACGGGCATGAGCACCAGGCTACCGGAAGTGCGTCGACCGGGGGAGCTGGCGACAGCGGTAGCGACGATGCGGTTCGATGGAGCTGGTAGGCTGCCAGCGAGCAGAGGAGAGGAGCGATGGCTGGAAACCACCTCGAGAACCTGGTCGCCGAGTGGTTCGAGTACCAGGGGTTCTTCGTGCGCCAGAACGTGCTCGTGGGTCCCCGTCCCAACGGAGGCTACGAGGGCGAGCTCGACGTCGTAGCCTTCCACCCGGGTCGGCGCGAGCTCGTCCACATCGAGCCGTCCCTCGACGCCGACACCTGGAAGAGGCGCGAAGAGCGGTACTCACGGAAGTTCGAGCTGGGTCGCCGCCACATCCCGCGGCTGTTCGACGGCCTGCCCGTGCCGGAAGAGATCGATCAGATTGCCTTGCTCGTCTTCGCAAGCAAGACGAACCACGCATCCCTGGGTGGTGGTCGGATCATGCTGGTCGACGAGCTGCTGGAAGAGATCCTGCGCGCGTTGCGCACGAAGAGTGTCGCCAGGGCCGCGGTGCCGGAGCACCTGCCGAACCTGAGGACTCTCCAGTTCGTCGCCTCCTACCCGGACGCGATGGTGCGCGGCCTGGGAGGCGAGAAGTGAGCCGTGTGTCCCGCTCCAACGGGCTCCCGGAGCCGCTCTCGGCCACCCTGGCCTCCGCAGCCCAGGACTGGTTTGCATCGCCGGACCGACCGCGACCGCAAGCGGACGTCGTGAGACACTGGGACTCCCTCGTCGAGGCCTGGGTCTCTCACCGGTCGATGCCGCTCCTCGTGCGGAAGAGCGGCGACCGGGGTGTCGAGCGCCGGTACCCGTCGGGACGGGCAATCGTGTGCGTCGACAACTCGCCGGCGCACTGGACCTTGGCCTGCGCGATCGCCGGCGACCGACCCACAGTCGAAGACCTGCACTCTGCGCTGACCAGCGGCGAGTGGCCGGTGATGTTCGCGATGAGCAAGGCCGAAGTCGCCCAGCTCCCACGCTATCGCGGACTGCTTTCGCGCAGCGAGCGGGCCAGGGCGCTCAACGATGGACAGTGGAAGGTCTGCCACATCGATGAGGTCGGGCTTCGAGGACGGGGCTCGGTCGAGACCTTCCCCCTGAGCACCCTGGTCGAGCACTGCCGCCGTCTGCTGGCGCCCTCGAACATGTTCCTCGTCCCGAACTCGCACGCGGGCTTCGGTGAGCTCCCCGAGGTGGTCAAGGCGTTCCGACGGGCCCGGCAGGCGTAGTTTGGGCCGGTTCCCAGGGAGCACGCTGTTTGCCGACCCAGGAAGCCTGACCATCCCAGGCAACACAGCTACCAGTCGATTCGTCACGCAGCCGGCCACTCCCCCACCACACGCGCCGCTCCCCCGCGCTCGACCTCGAACGCCACCAGGTTGCCCAGTCGCCCGACCAGGTTCAGCCCGATGCAGCGTACGCCGCCGATCTCGGCGTCGACGCGGCGGTGGTGATGGCCGAAGAAGCACACCGCGGGCTTCACCTTGGACACCATCTCGGCCAGGCCCACGGCCTCGCTCCGATAGCGGCGCTCGTCACCGCTGGGGTACCGACCCACGAACTCGATGCCGGCGGGGGCGTCGTGCAGGAGCAGCACGTCGACCCCGGACAGCGCCGCTGCGCGCTCCACCTCGTCCTGGGTGTAGTGCCGCCGAGCGTAGCCGCGCAGCGATGCGGCAGGCCGGCCGTAGTCCGATGGGCCGTGGCAGCCTCCGAGCCCCGCGACCACCACCCCGCCCGGCAGGGTCGTGCGCTCGCCGTTGGGCAGGTAGCGGAGCCCCGGAAGGGCGAGCCCGTCGACGAGGCCCTCCAGCCAGTCGAAGTCCTCGTGATTGCCCTTGATGAAGAGCGTGGGCCTCGGCGCAGCGCGGCGCGCGGCGATCCAGCGGGGGAAGTCGCCCGCGCCCTCGTGGTTGCGCGTCGCCCGGTCGACGCGAGCGGGGTCGGGCCAGATCCCGAAGTCGCCCACGTGGAGCAGGTGGTCGAAGCGCGATCCGAGCGAGGCCTCGAAGGCCAGCACGTCGTCGTACAGGCGGTCGAGGGCGCCGTGGATGTCGCCGGCCGCGCAGAGGAGCATGGGCCCCTCCTACTGCCCCGGCGGGGCGCCCCGCCACCTACGCCGCCACCCGCAGCCCCCGCACATACCCCCCGGCGTTCCCCTGCCGCCCGTCCTGTCTCAGCACGCCAGCGGCCACCATCCCCGCCAGCACCCGCCCCGCCGTCCTCGTCGACAGCCCGGCCGCCTCGGCCAGCTCTTGCCGGGTGACCCGCCCCTGGGCCTCGACGAGCGCCAGCGCGGCGCGCTCGCGCAGGTCCAGGCAGGCCTCTACCGCCGAGGGGCGGTGGTATCGGGTCGCCTTGCCGGTCCCGCGGGCCACGAGGTCGCCGGCCTCGACGAGCGCCTTGAGCAGGCGCTTGAGCGTGGACCGGGGAACGCCCAGGGCTTCGGCGAGCTCCGCACCGCCGAGCCCTTCCGAGCCGGCGACCAGGTCGATCACCCGGGCGGCGAGGGGCGCCGCGGGCGTCGGCGCCGCGTCGAGGCCCAGTGCGAGGCACAGATCGCGGCCGGTGACGGCGGGGCCATGGGCAGAGAGCGCCGCGCGGAAGAGCACGTTCTCCAGCTCGCGGACGTTGCCAGGCCAGGCGTGCCCCACCAGGACGGCCTCGGCGCTGCGGGCGAGCGCGCGAGAGGGCAGGCCCTCGACGCCAGCACTCAGCAGGCTCCGGGCGATCAGGACCACGTCGCGACCGCGCGCGCGGAGTGGGGGAAGGTCGAGCTCGAAGCGCGCGAGGCGGAAGTAGAGGTCCTCGCGGAAGGACCCGTCGGCGACCAGGAGCCGTAGGTCCTTGTGGCTGGCAGCGACGACGCGGAGGTCGACGGGCCGCTCGCGGCTGTCGCCGACGGGCAGCACCCGCCGCTCTTGGAGCACGCGCAGGAGCTTGGCCTGGACGGCGGGCGGCAGCTCGCCGACCTCGTCGAGGAACAGGGTGCCGCCATCCGCGGCGACAACCAGGCCGGGGCTGCTCTCGGTGGCGCCGGTGAAGGCTCCGCGCCGGTGGCCGAAGAGCACCGACTCAAGGATGGCCTCGGGCAGGGCGGCGCAGTTCACCGCGACGAAGGCGCCGCGGCGGCCGCTCTCCTCGTGGACGAGGCGCGCGAAGAGCTCCTTGCCGGTGCCGCTTTCCCCGCAGACGAGCACGCTCGCCGAGGTGGGCGCGACCTTCTTCGCCGCCGCGACCACGGCCAGCAGCGCGGGGCTGCGGCCCACGATGGCGGGGGCGGTGCTGATGGTGGGGCGCGGCACGAACGGGCTCCGAAGGACACCTCCAAGGTGCCGCGTCGTGGCCCGCGGAGACAGGACACCCGGCCGGAGTGGTGGGACACCGGCCCGATCTTGCGCCCCAGGTCGACGCCTACCCCCGCCGCGCGACCACCGCGCTGGCGTGGATCCGGTACCCCTGGCCGGCGACGTTCTGCACGACCGCGTCTTCGTCGAGGGTGACGCCGGTCGCGTCGAGGTAGCGCCGCACGATGCCGGCCCGCAGGCGGCTGATCTGGCGGCGCACGGTGGCAGGGCTGTCCGTCCCGTCGGCGCCGGTGTCCCGCAGGCCGGCCAGGATGTCCTCGGGGGTCCAGGCGCAGTGGTGGGCGGGCGCCTTGCCGTCGGCCAGGTCCTCGCGCCAGCGGTCTACGAGGAAGCCGAGGATCGGCAGCAGGCCCCGGGCGTCGCGTCCGAGGACCTCAACGCCATCGACCGTGGCACGCGCCTCCTCGACGACGAGCACGCGGGCGCCCAGGGGTTGGGCGACCACGAGCGGCTCCGGTGAGCGGACCCGCGCCCAGGGGCGAAGGCCGGGCTCAGTGACCAACAGAGGCTTGCGGCCGGCTCGGTCGACAGCCTCCCGCAGCACCTCGTCGCCTCCGACCAGCCAGTCGGCCAGCCGGAGCACGACCACGTTGGGCTCGTCGCGGAAGCGGGCGGACCACATGCGCCACTGGGTGGTGACGTAGACCGTGGGCTGGGCCGCGGCGAAGGACCGGGTTGTGGTCCGACCGTCCTGGCTCTGGTCCAACCACACGACGGCGACCTCCTCGTCGGCCATCACCAGGCGCCAGCCCACGCCCTCCCGCAGCGCCCGGGCGTCGGGGTCCAGGGCGACGAGCCGCGCGGCCATCCACGCGCGGGTGGCGTCCACGTCGAGGCGCTTGGTGGCCAGGTCGCGCAGTGGACGCGGGTAGAGGTCGACCTGGTGGATGCGCCCGCACTGCCAGCAGGGAAAGGCGACCTCGCGAGACAGCCATGCGTCGAGGGCGTCCTCGTCCTCCCTGTCGGGTCGGGCGCCCTCGGGCCAACCGTCGGGCAGGTCCAACCAGCCGCCGCAGGCACCGAAGGCCGGGCGGTCGGGGTCCTGGTCCTCACCGGGCCCGTGGCAGGGGAAGCCCCGCGACCAGACGACCCGCACCAGGCCCGCGTCGGCGAGGGCGGCCAGGGCCTTTCGCACCGGATCTCTCGGGTCGCGCAGTGCGCCGCCGTCTTCGAGGCAGCGAGCCATCACCTCGACGTCGAGCCCCCTCACGGTCGACCCCGTCAGCTCGCCGCGCGCAGGTGGGGGTGCTCCACCAGGCCGAAGTGGGCCGCGACCAGCGCCCGGAAGGCGTCGGCGTCTCCTCGGGGCAGCCGGCCGTCGCAGAACCGGACCATCGGCTGGCTGTTCTCGGGCGGGAGCTCGATGAGCACCTCGCGTGACCCGAAGGCCAGGGTCACCGTGCGAATGCGGCATGGTTCGTCCAACAGCGAGCCCGCCGTCGCCTCGAAGCTCTCAATGGCGAGCCGCAAGTCGGGGTAGCGGCTCGATGCGCGCAGCAACAGATCGGGGTGCCCGGCCAGGGGGGCCTCGCGCACCTCGATCTGGACCAACCGCAGCCCTGGCGCCGTCCCCGCGACCAGGGCACCCACCATGCGCTTCACCGCCGCCGGGTGCGCCGAGAGCAGGTCCTGGACGTAGCGACACGGCCGCCCGAACCACGCCGAAGCCACCGCGTCGGCCAGCTGCCGGGCCAACCGGGAGTGGGTGTTGGACAAGCGCAGCCGCCGCCCGCCGTCCAGGAAGTGCAGGAGCACCAGTTCTTCGTCGTGGCCGTGGGCGATCTCCACCCCGTCGTCGTTCCACAGCCAGGCCCGCTTGAGGTTGCGGCGCAAGCAGAGCAGGACGTCCCCGTCGGGCCGGTCGACGACCATCTCAAAGCGCACCGGCGGCACGCCCGCCGGCCGCGCGACGTCGGCGAGGGCGGCCTCGACGTGGGGGGCGGTCAGGAAGTCGGCCAGCCGTCCCTCGGGCATGGGTAGGCGCTGCTCAAGCACGAAGCTCTCGGAGCCGTGCCGATGCCAGAGGTCGAGGCCCCGCACGTGGACCAGCGCCTGGGGTGCCGACTGCACCAACAGCAGGTGCAGGAGCAGTCGGTCGGGCTCGCCGCGCCGGTCCATGGCCGAGGCCCACGCATCGGGGGAGAGCACCGCTCGGGCGATCTCGTCGACCGCGAGCTTGTGCTTGCGGCGGGAGAAGTCGGCCACAAGGAGGTAGGGCGCGATCGCGGAGCCTGCATCGAGGAGACGCTGGCGCAGGGCGGACGACGTTCCCTCGGTCGGAAGGCCCAGCAGCCGCGCGACGAACCGCAGCGCCCGCGCGGTGGGGAGGAGGGAGTCGATTCTCTCGGCCCGATAGGCGGAGTCGTGGACGCGCCGCACCAGCTCGGCGTACCGGCCGAGGCGTAGGTCGCGGAGCCAGAAGAGGGGGTCGGAGAGGAGGTCTGCGGGGTGTGGAACGTCGGGAATGCTGTGCAGCATGGTGGTCCTCGGGGGAAGCTCCACGAGAGTATCGAGATGACTGAACACGTGTCCAGTATTGGGGCGGACGAGAAATGTCCGGGTCCGCATGCGCGACTCCCGGACGGCCCAGCCGGGTGGCCGGCCGCTTCAACCTTGGGCATGCTTCTGAACCCGGACCACCATCGCTGTGCATCGTCCGCCACGTCCGGCCTCCGCGTCGACGGCCTGCGTTGGCATGAGCCGCCCTTGCGTGGTGCCCCTCGACCCGCCAGGGCGTCCCGTCGCGAGTCTCGGCCTCCCATGGCGAGCCCCATCCATGGTAGAAGGCGATGCCCATCAGCGACGACACCGCTTATGACCGAGGCTTGGGTTTTCCTCCAAGTGGTCGGGTGTCGTCGGGAGGTCCAGAGCGATGAAGCGAACCCCACAACTCTGGCAGATCGGCGCCCCGCCCTCAGGACGCTCTACATCTGGCTGCTCAGGCTTCAGAAGGCCTTCATCTAGGTGCAAGCAAGCGGTATGCAAGAGTCCTCCGACGATCGCTTAAGGGGCACCCGATGATCTCGACCACTCCGACTACCATCGACTTCGACCGGCTCCTGAAGCTGCGCCTGCTGGTTGGCCGCTTCGGCGAGATGGACGCGGCGCGGTGGTGGAACACCGGCGATCAATCGCGGGGCACGGCTTTGCTCGGCCGCGCGGGCGGCGTCCTCATGAGCCGCGGTTTTGCCCGCACCCACCGCTTCGCGCAGGCCCGGGTCGTCTTCGCCGTCGCCCGCGCCCGGTGCGCGGAGGTCTTCGACCCGCCGGGCTGCATGACGCTGTGGAGCCTGCCGGCATCGATCGAGGACCAGTTCGACGCGCGCTGGCCTTCGTGGTTGGAGCAGCGCGACGCGTGGACCGACTTCTTCGTCGGCATCGAGGGTGCCCCGACCGATCTCCTCGCCGCGATGCGCGCCCAAGGCCTGCTCACCGACGCGCAGGCCGACGCCGCGTCGCGACTGCGACGGTCCGCCGAGATGCGCTCCGTGCCGCTGCCTGGTTTCCAGGCCGTGAACGACGACACGCTGACGCTGCTCGCGGCGGGCTTCTCACGAGGCGAGCCGGGCAAGCTCGCGGTCCCCTACGCCCGGGTGGAGGACTGATGCAGAGCGATCGCGCGTCCGTCGTCTCGTCGTTCACCGTCATCAAGGGGGCCTTGGTTGAGGAGACCTACGCCGTGTTCCGGCAGTGGGACTTCGATCGCACCGTCGAGGACAACCTCGCCGCGATGAAGGCCACCAACCTGATTGGCGCCAAGAGCGCGAACTGGCTTCGGGATGTCGCGTTCGTCTTCCACCGCCGCTTCGACCCCGACGGCCGCGACCGCACCCTCGTCGAGCTCGCGCAGGCCGGGTGTCCGATCGACGTGTGGAAGCCCGTCTTGTTGTGGCACATGACCCGCGACGAGTTCCTGGTGCGCGACTTCCTGGTGACCTGGCTCTACGACCACTTCCACGCCGGGACGCTGCGCCTACGCACCGAGGACCTGTTCCCGTACCTGCGTGGCCTGCACGAGCGCGGCCTCGTCGCCGAGCCGTGGAAGGAGTCCACCCTCAAGCGCGTGGCCTCGGAGCTCTTGAAGATGGCGGTGGACTTCGGGCTGATGCACGGCTCGATCGTGCGCGAGTTCGCCTCCTACCACCTCTCCGACGAGTCCTTCCTGTACCTGCTCCACGCGATGTCGGACGCCCAGCCGAATGCGCGCGAGGTCGTTCACGCCGCCGACTGGCACATGTTCCTGATGGATGCGAGCGACGTCGAGCGCGAGCTGTTCCGCCTTCACCAGTACCGCCGCGTCCACTACGAGGTGGCGGGCTCGCTGGCCCAGCTCTCGCTGCCGTGCGCGTCGGCGGCGGACTACGCCCGGGAGATGGTGGCATGAGCGACTGGAAGCAGCGGTTGAAGCGCGATCTGGAGCCGGTGCTCCGCGAGGCCGACCCACGCCCGCGGATCAGCGCCTACCACAACATGCCCTACGCCATCTTCCACTACCCGCCGGACGAGGAGCTCCCGCTGCGGGGGGAGCTGGCGATGCTGCGGACCCGGCTGGAGCAGGCGGGCAAGCGGGTGACCACGATCTCGCTCGCCGACTGCCTGGCCGACGCGCTCTCCGCGGAGGGCCTCACGACCAAGCGCATCGAGCAGGCCGAGCAGCGCACCGGCGCCGAGAAGATGATCGACACCATCCACCAGGTCATCAGCCGGCGCCGGCCCCTCGACGACCTCGTCGCCGCCCGCCTCCCCGAGGGTGCCGATCCGCACCGGGACGTGGTGTTCATCGTGCGCGCCGGCTCGCTGTTCCCGTTCTACCGGACCTCGTCCCTGCTGGAGCAGCTCAAGGGCAAGCTCGACGTGCCCGCGGTCCTGTTCTACCCGGGCGAGCTCGACGGCGTCGCCGGGCTCAAGTTCATGGGCGTGCTCGAGGCCGAGCACAACTACCGCCCGAAGATCTTCTAGGAGTGACCTCGATGGCCCACATGCTGATCAAGCAGCTCTTCGCCGGCGACATCTACCGTCGCATCGAAGAGGTCATCAAGGTCGACCAGACCGACGAGCAGGTCCTCCGCGAGGAGCTCGGCGAGTACGTGCTCACGGACGCGATCCGCGAGCACTACAAGCGCATCCTGCGCAGCTACTGGGAGACGCCGAACAAGCCCCACGAGGGCATCGCGATCTGGGTCTCGGGCTTCTTCGGGTCCGGTAAGTCGAGCTTCGCCAAGATGCTGGGCCTCGCCTTGCAGAACCGCACCGTCCTGGGCGAGTCGGCCGCCGCGATCTTCGCCGAGCGTGCCGGCAACAACGAGCTGACGGTGTTGCTGAAGCAGATCGCCGAGCACGTCCCGACCGACGCCGTCATCTTCGACGTCTCGACCGATCGCGGCATCAAGAGCGGCAACCAGACGCTCACCGAGATCATGTACCGGCTCTTCCTCAAGAGCCTGGGCTACGCCGAGGATCTCGACCTCGCGGGTCTGGAGATCGCCCTCGAACAGAAGGGCGAGCTGGAGCGCTTCGAGGCGACCTACCGCGAGCTGTTCGACCAGGACTGGAACGCGAACAAGGACCTCATCGCGTTCTCCCTCGGCGAAGCCAGCACGGTCATGAACCGGATGTTCCCCGACCGCTACCCGACGCCGGACTCGTGGGTCCAGGCGGTGCAAGACCGGGCCGACATCACGCCCGGCCGCCTCGCTGAGCGGTGCAAGGAGCTGATGACCCGACGCCGCCCGGAGCGGAACCTGGTGTTCGTGGTCGACGAGGTCGGGCAGTTCGTCGCCCGCGACGTACAGAAGATGCTCGACCTTCAGGCCGCGGTGCAGAGCCTCGGCCGCGTCGGGCGCGGCAAGATCTGGATCGTCGTCACCTCCCAGGAGAAGCTCACCGAGCTCGTCGGCGGCCTCGACGACAAGCGCGTCGAGCTCGCGCGGCTCATGGACCGATTCCCGCTGCAGGTGCACCTGGAGCCGTCCGACATCTCCGAGGTCACGAGCAAGCGCGTGCTCGCGAAGAACGCGGCGGCCCTCGACAGCCTGCGGGACCTGTACAGCACCCACAACGGGCGGCTGACCGCGAACACCCGGCTGTCGGCGGACATCCAGCTCCCTGACCTGTCGACCGACCGGTTCCAGGACCTCTACCCGCTGCTGCCCTACCAGATCGACCTCATCATCCAGGTCGTCTCCGGGCTTCGCACCCAGGGCGGCGCCAGCAAGCACGTCGGCGGCGCCAACCGCACGATCATCAAGCTCGCCCAGCAGCTCCTCATCCACGACGGCGTGAAGCTCGCGGAGCAGCCGGTCGGCCAGCTCGCCACCATCGACCAGATCTACGACCTCATCGCCGGGAACATCCCCGGCGAGATCCGCGGGAAGATCACCGCGATCAAGGACGAGGTCGCCCACCCGCTGGCGCAGAAGGTGGCCAAGGCGATCTGCTTGCTCCAGTACGTGAAGAGCATCCACCGCACCGCCGAGAACATCGCGGCGGCCCTGCACCCCGCGGTGTCGGCCGACTCGCTGCTCTCCGAGGTCAAGGAGGCGCTGCGACAGCTCGTCGACGCCCACAAGGTGCGGGTCAGCGACAACCAGTACCGCATCCCGACCCCCGCCGAGGACGACTGGGACGTCACCCGCGCCAGCTTCAACCCCAAGCCCGGCGATGTGCACCGCATCTACGCCGACACGGTCACCGCGCTGTGGGAGCCGCGCCCGTCGCACAACTTGCTCGACGCGCGGACCTTCAAGGGGGGCCTCGTGTTCAACGGCCGGCCCGTTGTCGAAGAGGACATCGCCTTCCACGTCCAGCTCGCCGAGGTCGGCGCCGACTTCGACCGCCAGGCCAGCGAGGCGCGCGCCAGGTCCCAGTCCGAGCGCAAGGCGGTGTTCTGGGTGGCGGCCCTTGACGAGCACGTCGACCGGGAGACCGTCGAGGTGTTCCGCTCCCGCGAGATCCTGGCGCGCAAGGAGCGCGGGGCCAAGACCAAGGACGAGACCGCGCTCGTGGCCGACGAGAAGCGGCGCCAGCGCGACCACGAGTCCGAGCTGAAGCGCCTGCTCCGCGACGCCCTGTTGGCCGGCTCCGTGTACTTCCAGGGCAACGACCGAAGCCCCGGCGACAGCGCGGGCAGCGTGAGCCAGGCCGCCAGCCGGGTGCTCGCCCAGGCCCTGCCCGAGGTCTACGACCGCTTCGCCGAAGGCGCGGCCCGGGTCGCTTCGAAGGACCTCGACGCGCTGCTGACCAACGAGAACCTGCGGGGCCTGACGCCGGTGTTCGGCCAGCTCGGCCTCGTCCGCGACGAGAAGGGCCAGACCGTCTTCAACACCGAGACCGGGGTGCTGAAGGAGGTCATGGACCGCATCGAGAACAAGACCAACTACGGCGAGACCGCCACCGGCCGGTACCTCGCCGACGAGTTCGAGAAGGAGCCCTTCGGCTGGAGCCTCGACGTGGTCCGGCTGTTCGTCGTGGCGCTCGTCCGGGCGGGCAAGATCAAGGCCACCAGCAAGGGCACGACCATCGAGTCGGCGCTCACGGTCGAGGCCCGCAATACCTTCCCGAGCAACAACGTCTTCAAGGCCTGCTCGTTCCAGAAGCGCGTGTCGGGGACCGACATCAACGACTGGCTGGAGGCCGAGGGCGGCTACCGCGAGGTCTTCGGCAAGCAGCTCCCCGAGCTGCAGGCCGGGGTCATCGCCGAGGCCATCCGCCGCGACGTCGGCGAGGCCGAGGAGGGGCTGCACGAGGTGCTCGCGCTGCTGCTCTCGAACGCGCTCCCGGGAGCCACGGTGCTCCAGGAGGCCATCGACCAGATGCGCGCGATCCGCGCCGGCTCCGAGGACGACGCCATCCTGACCTTCAACGCCACCCACCGCGCGTTGAAGGACGCGATCAAGCGGGCCAACGAGCTGCGCGCTGCGCTCACCGAGCCGCGCCTCGAAGACCTGCGCCGCGCTCGCAAGGTGCTCGACACGCTGTGCCCCTTCCTCGCCGACGAGGCCGACTTGCCGAGCGCGACTCGGGGCCGCGCCGAGGCGCTGACCGACGTGATGGCCCGCGAGACCTTCCACCGGGAGCTGCCGGCCATCGACCAGCACGCCGCGGCGTTGGCCCAGGAGTACGCCGAGCGCTTCCGGATCGCCGTCGACAACCGTGCCGCCGCCTACCGGGAGGCGCTGGCGACCTTGCAGGGCAACGGGGCGTGGTCCGAGCTCAACGAGGAGCAGCAGGCCCGGGTTGCCGAGCCGCTCGCATCGCGGACGAGCGGCGAGGTGGCCAAGAGCACCTCGATCCCGTTCCTTCGCGCCGAGCTCTCCGCCTGCCCGCAGCACCTCAAGGCGGCGGTGCAGCAGATGATGGAGCTCATCGAGGGCAACCGCCTGGTCACGATCAGCGTCGGCGAGTTCTTCGCCGGGCGGGTCGAGACCCCCGAGCAGCTCGACGCAGCGATCACCTCGCTGCGGCAGCGGATCGAGAAGCTGCTCGGCGAAGGCAAGAAGGTCTGGATTCAGTGATCAGGGTGCAGGGGGCAGGGTTCAGGTTGAGCACGGAGGCGGCGTTGTGATGGTTGAGACGGGGCATCGAGGGTTGAAGGTGTGGCAGCGGGCGATGGATGTGGTCGTTGCGGTGTACCGGTACACCTCGGGTCTTCCGGCTGAGGAGCGGTACGGGCTGACGTCCCAGATGCGTCGGGCTGCCGTGTCGGTGCCGTCCAACATCGCCGAGGGCTACGGCCGGGGCGGACTCGACTACGCACGCTTCGTCTCCATCGCTTACGGCTCGCTCCTCGAACTCGAGACCCAGATCGAGCTCGCCTCGCGCCTCGAGTACGCCCCCATCGAAGCAACCCAAGAGCTCCTCCGACACTGCTCCGAGGTCGGTAAGATGCTCAACGGCCTCCGCAACTCCCTGGTGAAGCGCACCCGGACCCCCGACCCC
>ERZ761602.3531-NODE-3531-length-21953-cov-17.693077_pt1 | contig 21953 bp, 18 predicted proteins | sample MGYA00512165_ERZ761602 | MGnify/ENA primary metagenome ERZ761602 (study PRJEB28899, sample SAMN02445085) | bioreactor sludge metagenome | biome: EBPR sludge; isolation source: Thorneside wastewater treatment plant | place: Australia: Brisbane, Thorneside...
GTACTGCATAGAAGAAATAATAAAGAAATAAATATATATATCAAATACTTTTTTGGCGGCTTGACATGCGAAATCTCCGAACATAATGCCAATAAAACTACTGTTGAAAATAGTTATACCATTATTTATTTCGCCTTATTTTAATGTTTATATTCAAAAAAGAAACAAAAATTTACTCTTCGTTTGTGTAAACTGTATATTTGATATTATTCTTGCCATTATTCTTGACAACATACATCATCTTATCTACAATCCCCAAAATTTTATCGGCTGAAATGGTTGGCGCAGAAAGTGTTAGCACGCCAACGCTAAATGTGAGGGGCCATTTCTTCGAGGTCATTTCTTCTGCAATTTTTGTAAACAGGTTTGACATAGCAGTTCGTGCATCTTTTTCGTTGGCTTCTGGTAGCAAAATTGCAAATTCATCTCCGCCAACGCGGGCAATCACATCAGTTTTGCGCAAATGATGCTTCATTCTTTCTGCAAGGGTGCGTAGCATTTTATCCCCATACAAATGACCAAAGGTATCGTTAATGGTCTTGAAGTTATCCATATCAATGAATGCAATTGTGAATGGATGGTTATAACGAAGTGAACGCTCAATTTCTCTTTCCAGTAAATCATTGAAATAACGATTGTTAATCGCACCAGTTAAAAAATCTGTGCGGGCATGGATGCGTTCCTGTTCTAAAGACCTTAACATCCAAGCGGGTAACAAGAAAAAGCCTAAACGGATAATAGAATTCCAAAGATATGCAAATGTATCAGAGTGGGCAGTTGTGAGTACATCTACCAACAACCAAATGGCGGCACTGATGAATGCAATGCCAATGCCAACACTGGCGCTGAATGCAAAAGAGAAAAAAGCAATCGGGAGTAAATAGAAAAGCGAGAAAGACAGTTCAACGCCTGTATAAAAATCCAATAATGCTACGCCACACAATAGCATAACACCCAAAATTAATTTAGGTGTTCTTTCCATTTGTTCGAGCATATTGAGAAATCTGGACATTACTATGACTCATCCCTTTAACAATTGGGCGGATGAAGAATCCGCCCAAAGTTTTCTATCCATGCCTACTCATAAACCGTTCCATGCGATGCAAAGCTTCTTCAATTTGTTCATACGAAGTTGCATAACATGCTCTTGCAAAACCTTCGCCACCCGGACCAAACGAACTGCCCGGCACAATGGCTACATGTTCTTCTTCTAATAATTTTTGGCAAAAAGTTTCATCATCCATGCCAGATGCTCGGATGTTAGGAAAAGCATAAAAAGCACCACGCGGTTCGAACGTCGTCAGTCCGAGGCGATTGAGTCCATTCACCAAAAGTTTGCGGCGACGGTCATATTCCACACGCATTTCTTCTACGTACGGGTCACCGACTAATAAGGCTTCCAGTGCGGCATCTTGTGCGGTCGTTGGCGCAGACATAATTGTGTATTGATGAATACGCACAAGTCCTTGAATTAAATCAGAAGGTCCACAAGCATAACCAATGCGCCAACCAGTCATGGCATAATCTTTTGAAAAGCCGCCAATCAAGATAGTTCTATTTTGTATATTCTCGCCTAATGAAGGCAAACAAACATGCTCAAAATCATAAACCAAACGGTCATACAGTTCATCAGAAACAAGCAGTAAATCAAATTCTTCGGCAAGGTTTGCAATTTCTATCATCACATCACGAGTAATGACTGCACCGGTGGGATTGTTTGGAAAGCCGATAAAAATTGCTTTTGTACGTTCTGTAATTGCTTTGCGAATATCAGCAGGGTCAACCATAAATTGATTTTCCATGCGGCATGGAATTTCAACAGCCACACCACCTGCCATAATGACTTCGGCTTGATAGGAAACAAAACATGGCGTGGGAATAATGACTTCATCACCGGGGTCGAGAATCGCGGTAAAAGAAAGATACAACGCTTCAGAACCACCGACAGTTGCAATGATTTGATTCGTCGGGTCATACTTCACTTGATACAAACGATTCAAATTATTTGAAATTGCATTGCGCAATTCAATTTTTCCCCAATTCGATGTGTAATGTGTTTCACCATTTTGTAACGAACGAATGCCCGCATCCAAAATCGGTTTGGGCGTAGTGAAATCGGGTTCACCGATTCCAAGTGAAATCACATCTTTCATCGTGGCGGCAATATCAAAAAACTTACGAATGCCGCTGGGCTTTAATCCTGCCACACGTTTGGAAAGTCTTTCTGTTGCACTGATTTCTTGCATTGAGCCTCCTAGATTAGATTGGTTGAACGTGCCAGTCATCTGAAATTTCTTGATATGTTAATTCAAATGCAAAACCTTCAACGGTTTTTACACGAAAACCCTTTTCACTCGGACCTTGCCAACGCGAAATAATTTCCGCAATTTCATAACGTCGCCCTTCCCACACCAAAGAAAGCGGACGTTCTGCATATTCTGTATCTGACCTACACTCAACTGCTTCCATGACCATTCAGACCTTTAAGACTTGTTAGACCAATAAGACTTGTTCGACTAATTCGACTTACAAGACTACTTGACTATTATCACCCAGATTCAACTGCATGACACAACCATCGCCTCTTCCTTTAATTTTTGCCTGTTTGCCAATCAGCGAGCGACTCAACGCCGCATCATTGATTTCGCAATCAGGTTCGATGATGCTTTCTGCAATGTGTGAGTTTTCTATTTTACAGTTTGCCCCAATTGATGCATACGGACCAATTTTCGCGTTGCTAATTTTTGCACTTGCATGAATCGCAACGGGTTGGATAATTTCGACATTCGAACCTTCAAACTTCCCAACTTGTGACCCAGTTTTCTCTAACAAAATTTTATTGGTATCTAATGTCGCTTCAATTGTGCCAGTATCCAACCAAGTGCTGATTTTTTCTGTGCGAATTTTTGCTCCGCTTTGAATCATAATAGAAATGGCATCGGTCAAAAAATATTCATTTTTCAACATTACACCCTTTTGCATTTGTTCGTCAATTGCGGCGAGTAGACTTTCAGCACTCTTTAAGTAATAACACCCAACAACCACAAGGTTGTTATCCATGCTTTGTGGTTTTTCAATAAATTTCGTTACCCAACCATCATTTCCTAATTCTGCCACGCCAAAGCGACGTGGGTCTTCAACAGGCATCACCCAAGCGACACCATCTGCTTCTTCTTTTGTGAGGAATGAGAAATCTGTCTCCATTAATGTATCTGAAAAGCACATAATCATCGGACCTGACAAATAATCACGCGCTAATGCTAGCGCGTGAGATTGTCCCTTCATTTCAGTTTGTGTCACAAAATGTGCTTTAAGGTTCGGATAATTCTCTCGAATAAATGGTGGCACTTGCATTTCGCCTAAAAAGGATCCAACTATGAAAATAAATTCCACATTTTCTGGATTCGGTACAGTCTTGAACATATCCATTAAATGTTCAAGCGAAGTTTTTCCCGCCACGCTGACGAGTGGTTTGGGCTTGCTCCATGTATGTGGACGCATTCGTGTTCCCCAGCCAGCCATTGGAATTACAATTTTCAAAGAATCAGTCATTGATGATTTGTCCATAAATTGTTTTGCTCATTATACCGTCTAGGATTGGGATTTTTGATTTTCAGTTTACATACAGTTAAGTAGGGCGACCCTATCGTTTCGAAATTACCACTCCCCAAAATTGTTCTTGATCTTGCCTGTTTTGTACTCTTCTAACAATTTTCGATGAGAGGGATAGACAAATTCGGGCAATTCGCTTAATGGAAATTGTTTTAATTCTGCTATCTCTGCATCAGATTTACCTATGATTTTGAAATCTTTGCATAAGAACACAACAGTATGGTCAGTTTTCCATTGAATGAAGTTACTGAAAACTCCCAGTAAAGTAATTTCCCCTAACTCTGCACCTGTTTCTTCTTTGGCTTCACGGCGTGCCGCTTGCTCTAATGATTCGTTTCTTTTTAATCCGCCGCCTGGCATAAACCAGCCATTTAAGTATGTATGACGAATCAACCAAACTTTATCATCTTGAATCATCATCACTCTCACGCCCATGCGTACAGGACGAAAGATGAAGCAGTAGATTTTGAATCCGAGATAAATAAAGCGGAGGAATAAACTTTTCATTAAATAATTTGTAGATTTGCCAAACTTGCGGCTAATCTCTTAATCCCAACCGATTCAAAAACGACATCTACAATTTCATCACCATCTTGCATACGTGAATCTAAAACAATGCCTTCACCCCACATGGCGTGGCGGATGCGAGTCCCAGCTTTGTATTGGGCTGAGGAAACAGGAGCAGGTTTCCCCGAAGATGGAAGCGACCATTTTGTATCCAATGGTGCACCACGAATCGAACGTCCAGTACGCGTTTTGCCGACTAATAAATCAGAGGGAATATCATCAATAAAACGAGATGGATAGGTTTCTTCAGCCATGCCACGCCCGCCGCGTTGAATGGCGCGAAGCAAATACAATCTATCTTTAGCGCGCGTGATGCCCACATAAAAGAGGCGACGTTCTTCTTCCATTTGTTCGGGTTCATCAAATGAACGGCTGTGCGGAATCATTCCATCATCTAGCCCGACGATAAACACAACGCTATATTCTAAACCTTTGGCGGCATGTAAAGTTAATAATGTTGGCGCGTTTGAATCTGTAATCGTATCTTGGTCTGCAACTAGTGCCACATTTTCAAGAAACTCATCCATCGTGCGCGTTGAATATTCCATAGCAAGCCGTTTTAATTCTTGCACGTTTTCCCAACGGTCTAAACTTTCCTCCGAATTATCATCCACAATATATTCTTTGTAATTCACATCGCGCAAAATTCTGTCGAATAATTCTGGCACAGTTTCTGTTTTTGAGTAAGCAATCCAATTGGATAACAAACCGCCAAAATCTGATAACGGAATCGCGGCTCGACCTGTGAATGATTTGTAATGAGGAGACTCCGCGCCTCGCGCTAGGTCCAGCAGGATGGCTCCAGCGGAAACATTATTTTGGCGTGCCACCATGTGTAAGGTTGTGAGAGTCTTTTCCCCAATTCCTCGTGGTGGAATGTTGATGACTCTTCCTAACGCGGCTTCATCGGATGGATTATGTACAAGCCGTAAAAATGCGATGACATCTTTGACTTCGCGTCGTCCATAAAACCTTTGTGCGCCGACTAATTTATATGGAAGCCGTGCTTGTAAAAATGCTTCTTCAATTAAACGAGACATGGCGTTGGTGCGATACATGACAGCGCAATCTTTTGGTTCAAATTCACCCGAGGCGACGAGTTGTGCAATCGTATCAACGACAAATGAGGCTTCACCAAAATCATCGCGTGCTTCGTAGAAAAATATTTTTTCGCCCGCACCACGGTCACTAAATAATCTTTTCTTTCTGCGGTTTTGTGCGCGGTCAATCACGCCCATAGCTACATCTAAAATGTTTTGACGTGACCGATAGTTTTGTTCTAACAAGACAGTTTGTGCATCAGGAAAATCCTGTTCAAAGCGGCGAATGTTTCGATAATCCGCACCACGCCAGGCGTAAATGGATTGGTCAGGATCACCCACGCAAAAAATATTTTTATGGTGAGATGCTAAATGTTTTACTAATGCATATTGTGCAAGATTTGTATCTTGAAATTCATCTACTAACACATGCCGAAATCTTTGTGCATATTTATCTCTAACAACAGGATTTTCTTCTAGTAGGCGAGCGGTGTAAACCAAAATATCATCAAAGTCCACTGCGTTGCTAGCAATTAATCTTTTTTGATATTCGGTATAGACTCTTTTTACAACTTCGTCACGATAGGTGTTGATTGGGTAATCATCAGGAAAAATCAAATCATTTTTGGCGCGTGAAATAGCGGCATGAACACTGGATGCACGATATAACTTTTCATTCAAATTCATTTCACGGATAATAGATTTCACTAAACTTTGTTGGTCGTCTGAATCAAAAATCACAAAATTAGATTCGAGAGGTAGGTGTTCAGATTCACGTCTTAAGATACGTGCACAAATAGAATGAAATGTACCAATCATCATGCCTTCAATGGCTTGTTCGTTGATAATTGCTTTGACACGTTCCCCCATTTCTTTTGCGGCTTTGTTAGTAAAAGTGACCGCTAAGATTTGCCATGGGCGCACGCCTTGATTTGCAATTAGATATACGATTCTTTGAGTCAATACACGCGTCTTTCCCGACCCCGGACCTGCTACTACTAGTACAGGTCCATCTTGCGCCGTCACTGCTTTTCTTTGTCCTGGGTTGAGTTTGTCTAAGAAATCCATAGCAGACATTATAAATGCTCTGTCAACTTGACAGAGCATTTAAGTATTCTTAGATTTATAAAAAATTATGCTTTTAATTCAGATGTACAATTTGGGCAACGAGTTGCTTTGATGGAAATTGTTGTAAAACAATATGGGCAATCTTTGGTCGTTGGGTCGGCTGGGGGAGGGGCTTTCTTCATTTTGTTTGCAGTGCGCACAATTAAGAAGATAACAAAAGCGATCACGAGAAAATCAAAGATGGATTGTAGGAAGGCTCCCCATTTGATAACGGCTTCTCCTATTGTAAATATCTCTTCGCTGAGATTAATGCCGCCCATGATTAAGCCAATGAGTGGAGTGAGGATGTCGCCGACTAATGATGTGACAATTTTTCCAAAGGCTCCACCAATGATGACCGCAATAGCAAGGTCTAGTACATTTCCACGTGCAATAAATTCTCTGAATTCTTTTAGCATGTTGGGCTCCTTAACTTTTGATTTTTAAATTTTATGACTGAAAGAAGGGTGTGTCAACGATGTTGAAGAGGAGGAGATGTTGAGTTGGTGAAGCAGGTTGAAGGGTAAAAATGGAAGCGAAAAGATTAAAATTCTAATGAAAAACAGTTCTTTAGTAGGTTGTAAAACGTGTTTTGGGGGTTTATTTTGGAAAATACCTGACTATACACGTTAGTTCTAGAGTACTAGCGTTGACGTGAGTTGAGAATCAGGTATAATTTTCGAGCTTTTTCATGTGTGATAGAAGTTTCTACATTCCTTTAAGAAGGAGGTGGTGCGGTAAGAGATACTGATTGTTGTTTGTTGTCGTGTCTGTAAATCAAACCCTAAATTTTTCTTCTTGGAGGAGAAAACATGTTACGAAACCGATTGTCTATTTGGCTCGGTCTGTTGGTAATTGCCAGCATGATTCTTGCCGCCTGTGGCACCCCTGCCGCAGAAACTACTGAAGCACCTGCTACAGGTGAAACAGCTGAAGCCCCAACAGAAGCTGCAACTGAAGCACCTACTCCTGAGCCAACCACCCGTCAGGGCGCTTGGGTAGATGAAGTTGTGTTCTCTGAACAAGGTGATGAAGCCGCTGCTGTGGCTCAGTTACAAGCTGGTGATATTGATGTATATGCCGATGGCATTGCTGACCCCAACTTGTTCCAAACTGTTCAAGGTGACCCCAACCTTGCTTATTCAACTTCCTATGGTTTGTACTTTGAAATGTATTTCAACCCTGTTCAAACCTTTGCTGATGGTCGTTTGAATCCGTTTGGTAGCAAAGTCATTCGCGAAGCCACAAACAGATTAATTGACCGCAATTACATTATTCAAGAAATCTTCGGCGGTCTTGGTAATCCAAAGTACACCTCATTGAATGGTGCCTTCCCGGATTATGCCCGTTATATTGACACACTCCGCGAAATTGAAAACAAATATGCTTATGACCTTGAAGGTGCTGATGCTGTCATTTCTGCTGAAATGGAAGCTTTAGGCGCAACCAAGAATGCAGATGGCAAATGGGAATTCAATGGTGCTCCTGTCACCATTATCTTCATTATTCGTACTGAAGACCAACGCACCCCAATTGCTGACTATATGTCAAACCAACTCGAAAGCGTTGGCTTTACAGTTGACCGCCAATACAAGAGCCGTTCCGAAGCCTCCCCAATTTGGGCAGGTAGCGACCCGAACGAAGGTCAATGGAATGTTTACACCGGCGGTTGGGTTAGCACTGCAATCTCCCGCGATGATGGTGGTAACTTCGGTTTCTTTGATACCGACTTCGGTGGTTGTTGTGGTGTTGGTTCAACTTTATTCACTGCTGAATACTTGGGCCAAGACTACTATGATGCTGCTACAGCACTTTGGAACAATGATTTCACTAATCTCGATGAACGTGAAGAATTGTTCAAAACAGCCCTTCCTCTTCACATGGAAAACTCTATCCATGTTTGGGTAGTAGATACACTTTCCTTCTTCCCACGTAATGCAAACATCTCTGTTGCTTCTGACCTTGCTGGTGGTGTCTCTGGTTCTGCTTTATGGCCCTACACCCTCCGCATTGGTGATACTGAAGGTGGTACCGTTCGTGTTGCCCAACAAGATAACTTCATTGACCCATGGAATCCTGTTGCTGGTTCAAACTGGATTTCTGACCAAATGCCGATTCGCTCTACCGGCGATTACGCTTCAGTTCCTGACCCATACACTGGTCTTGCCCTCCCACAACGTGCCGAATCTTTGACCGTTGTTGCGAAAGAAGGACTTCCAATCGCTTCAACATTCGATTGGGTTAGCTTGTCCTTTGCTCCAGAAGTTGCTGTTCCTGCTGACGCTTGGGGCAACTGGGATGCAACCACCCAAACCTTCGTTCCTGTTGGTGAAGGTGTAACTTCCAATGTAAAAGTCACTTGGACATACCCCGCTGATTTGTTTGAAACCAACTCATGGCATGATGGTAGCCCATTATCTGTGGGTGACTTCGTTATGGGTATGATTATGACCTTTGACCGCGGCAAGCCAGAATCTGCTTTGTATGATGAGGGCTATGCTCCTACTCTTGATGCTTTCTTAGCTTCCTTCAAGGGTGTACAAATCGAATCCACCGACCCATTGGTCATCAGCACCTACACCGATGCTTATGCATTGGATGCAGAAACCTTTGGCTTTAGTTGGTATCCTGCTAACAGCGTTACCTATAGCCAAGGTCCAGGTGCATGGCACAACATTACCCCATCTGTTTTGGCTGAAACCGCTGGCGAACTTGCTTTCTCACAAGAAAAAGCCGCCGCCGCTGAACTTGAATGGGTGAACTTCATTGATGGTCCTACCCTCGAAATCCAAAAGAAATATCTTGACCAAGCCGCTGCTGAAGGCTATATCCCATTCGCACCAACCATGAGCGAATACGTCACTGCTGAAGAAGCTGCTGCACGCTATGCAAATCTCGACGCATGGTTTGCTGATAAAGGACACTTCTGGATTGGTACCGGTCCTATGATTCTTGACCAAGTCTTCACTGTAGAAGGTAACATTGTTCTCAAACGCAATGAAAACTTCCCAGACCTTGCTGATAAATGGGCTGGTTTCAGCGAACCGAAGATTGCAGTTGTAGATGTAAGTGGTGCTGGTCAAGTAACAGCCGGACAAGAAGCCGTCTTTGATGTAACTGTTACATTCAATGGCGAAGCCTATCCTGCTGATGAACTTAGCACAGTCAAGTACTTAGTATTTGACTCCAACAACCAACTCGTCGCTACTGGTGAAGCAGATTATGTTGCAGATGGTCAATACACTGTCACATTACCTGCTGATTTAACCGGCGGTTTCGATGCTGGTGCGAACAAAATTGAAGTTGCTGTCGCTTCGAAGGTCGTAAGCATTCCTTCGTTCGGCGCCTTTGAATTTGTCACAGTTAAGTAAGACTTAAGTTTTATGGCTCGGCGGGGAATTTCTCCGCCGAGCCAGTTTTTTTTTCAAATTTATGTCAACCTGAGCAAAACAAAGTATTTAATATAAATTTTTTGCTCTGCTCACATTGACATAAGTTATTTTAAATATCAAGAAAGGAAGATAAAATGGCAGAATCTACCTTACAATCTCCAATACCAGTTGTAACTAAAAAGAAGTCATCTGAAAGTGCGGTATGGAGAGTAACCAAATACATGGCAGTTCGTCTTGTCACAATGGCTTTTACTGTCGTGATTGGTTTATATCTAACAATATTAATTGCAAATATGGGTGGCTATGTAGATGAAATTCGGCGCAACGATATTCGAGAAACCATTCAACAACAAGTGATGAATGACCGTTCTCTTCAAAGCTTAACCCCGACACAACGTACTCAGTTAATTCAAGACAGAATTGTTGTCGAAGAAAAACGCCTCGGTTTAGACCGTCCATTTGTTCTGCGTAGTTTTGGCTTTTTATGGGATGCTGTTACATTGAATCTTGGCTTTGCTGAATTTATCAATGCAGATAATGGCTCCCGTCAAGTAAGACTCATTGTGCTTGAGCGTTTACCCTCCACCTTAGTTCTTTTCGGAACATCAAACATTATTCTGTTTTTTGTAACTTTATATCTCGCCTTAACACTTTCCCGCAATTATGGAAGTTGGTGGGACCGCTTCATTGTTGCCACCTCTCCCATGTCTGCGGCGCCGTCTTGGTTTTACGGGATATTTGTGATTGTTATCTTTGCGGCATTCTTAAAGGTTTTACCATTTGGTGGAATGGTATCAGCACCGCCACCTGATAATAGAATCGAATATGGCTTGAGCATGTTAAAGCATATGATTTTGCCGACGTTGGCGATTGCATTAAACCAAGTTACATTCGCTATTTACAACAATCGTACCTTCTTCCTGATTTATTCTAGTGAAGATTACGTAGAAATGGCAAAAGCAAAAGGCTTGCCAGCTCGTGAAGTAGAACGAAAATATATTTTGCGCCCAACCTTGCCAACCAATATCACAAATTTTGCTTTTCTCTTAATCGGTGTTTGGGGTGGCGCACCCATCTTTGAAGGTGTCTTTAACTGGCCCGGATTAGGAAGAACTACACTCATCGCGGCTGGCTTGTTCGATACGCCAGTCATCGTTGGCACAACAGTTATTTTTGCTTATCTGCTTGCATTAACTGTTTTCTTACTTGATTTCGTTTATGCCTTAGTTGACCCCAGAGTAAAAATCGGAAGTGAGGGCTCAAGCCAATGAATTCAATTAAGAAATTCTTTACCGAGCTTTTACAATATCCCTCCGCTTTTATCGGTATGATGTACATCATCGGGTTGGTTATTTTTTCTATTTACGTGGTAATTGCACTTCCTTATGATGAAGCGATTTCTTTATGGCGCGGAGATGAAAATACTTGGTACAAAACGCCGCGCACTGCTCAACCTAAATGGGTTAACTGGTTTAGAGAAGAAGATTTACCAGAAACATTTTCCTTTAACTCTGCAGACCAACTAGATACAAAAACAGAAGAATTTTCAAATGGAACCAATAAAATCTTGATATCTTTTCCATTTGAATATAATTCCGAACTTTTCCCTCAAGAAGTTTCACTATATTTCAAATCTAACTACGACGCAAAACAGCCATTCGTCAATGTGAAATTAATTACACCTGATGGACGAACAATTAACTTGAACAGTTTTTCCATAGGTAGAACACATACCTATCGCCTATCGCAAGACCAAAAATTACAACGCAAGTTTTTTGGAATTAGTCCTGAAAAAGGTATTTTTGTAGACCCAACTCTGGATAACGATGACCCAACACTACTAAAAGCAGTTCCGGGAACATATGAACTTGTTGTTGAAGGTGTTGCTTTTGAAGAAAATTCGAGTCTAGATGCTGAGTTAATCGTCTATGGGCATGTGTATGGTTGGGCAGGTACAGACCATCGTCGTCGCGATATATCCATTGCATTAATGTGGGGAGCACCAGTGGCTTTAACCTTTGGTTTACTTTCTGCACTTGGAACAACCATTACGACCATGATTATCGCCGCAGTTGGTACTTGGTATGGAGGTTGGATAGACGAAGTCATTCAACGTATTACCGAGGTGAACCTTATCCTGCCATTCCTATCCATATTAATTATGATAGGTACGTTTTACTCAAAGAGTCTGTGGGTTATGCTGATTGCCGTCATAGCCCTTAGTATTTTTGGAGGGGCAATCAAAGGATTTAGAGCAGTCTTCCTGCAAATTAAAGAAGCGCCGTATGTTGAAGCAGCACGCGCGTACGGTGCGAGTAACTGGCGCATTATCATGCAATATCTAGTTCCTCGTATTGTGCCATTGCTCATCCCGCAACTCGTCATCTTAATCCCAGCCAATGTGTTCCTTGAAGCATCGCTTAACATCATCAATTTAGGAGACCCTGTATTACCAACATGGGGAAAATTGATTCAAAATGGTGTAGGTAACGGCGCGCTCACTCAAGGATACTATTACTGGGTACTTGAACCAGCCTTCGTTTTGCTTATCACAGGTTTATCGTTTGCTTTGGTCGGTTTCTCTATGGACCGTATCTTCAATCCACGCCTAAGAGGTGTCTAAACACATGTCTACTGACAACAAAAAAACATTACTAAGCATTAAAGACCTAACCCTATATTTCAATACACAGAAAGGTCCCGTGCAAGCAGTAGACGGAGTATTTTTTGACCTTGGTTATAAAGAAGCAGTTGTAATTCTCGGAGAATCTGGTTGTGGTAAAAGTTCATTAGCAAAAGCCTTATTACGCTTATTACCGCGTAACGTAGCTCGTTATGATGGGCAAGTGTATTTAGAAGGCGAAGAAATTATGGCGATGGACGAAGAACAATATCGCCAAAACGTTCGCTGGGTCAGAATGTCACTCGTGCCTCAAGCCGCCATGAACTCACTCAACCCGGTATTAAAAGTCGGCGAGCAAGTTGCTGAACCTATGATTATCCATCATGGCGTCAAAAAAGAAGAAGCGTTAGTGCAAGCCGCAAAAATGTTTCAACATGTAGGCGTTCCTGTAGATTTTCTTGACCGTTACGCGTTTGAACTAAGTGGTGGAATGAGACAACGCGTCGCAATTGCGATGTCATTAGTAACTGCTCCCGCTGTTGTGATTTTAGATGAGCCAACCTCTGCACTTGATGTTTTGACTCAAGCCAATATTTTCAATGTGCTTAAGCGTCTCAAAAAAGAATTAGAAGTAAGCTTTATTTTAATTACGCATGACATAGCCACCTCTAGTGAATTAGCAGACCGTGTAGCTGTCATGTATGCCGGTCAAATTGTAGAGGTAAGTGATGCACATAGTTTCTTTAGAGAACCGCTTCATCCTTACTCACGCATGTTGATGGCAAGTGTGCCACGTCTGCGCGCCAATCAGGAACCAGAGTATATAACCGGACAGCCCCCTAGCCTTTTGAACCCACCAACAGGTTGTCGGTTTTCTGCGCGTTGCCCCAAACGCTTTGCAAAATGCTCTGAAGAGCCACCAATCATTAATGTGGATGGCATTCAAGTAAAATGCTGGTTGTACGCCAACTAAATCCCTGATTAGGTAAAATAAAACGCAGAAGAGGTTATGTGATGACTGATACACAAAGAGATGTATTACTCTCTATAGATGATTTACACGTTTGGTTTGAACTTCGCCGTTTTGGTTTCGGACATGCCGGCTACGTCAAAGCAGTAGATGGCGTAACGTTTGACTTACATTATGGCGAAACGATTGCAATTGTAGGTGAAAGTGGTTGTGGAAAAACAAGTCTAATGAAAACAATTTTAGGCTTAAACAAACCCACACGCGGCAAAATTATGTTTGAAGATAAAAACGTAGGTGAATTGGCAGGTGAAGCCTTACGTGATTATCGTTCTAAGATTGGGTATGTGCAACAAGACCCATTTGGTGCTTTGGCACCATTTATGAACGTTCAAAGAATTTTAGAAGAACCATTAATTATCAATGGGATTACAGACCCAGCCGAGCGCGAAAGACGTGTGCGCAAAGTAATGGAAGAAGTGAAACTTACCCCTGCTGATGATTTTTTACATAAATTCCCACACATGTTAAGCGGTGGACAACAACAACGCATCGTCATCGCCCGCGCCATTATTCTTGAACCGAAACTTGTCGTTGCTGATGAACCTGTGTCCATGCTAGACGCATCTGTGCGTGTTGAAATTTTGAAGTTATTACGCGGCTTACAGGAAAAATATCGCCTCGCTGTGATTTATATTACACATGACCTTTCCACCGTTCGATATTTTTCTGAACGCGTCTTTGTGATGTATGCCGGTAATGTTGTTGAAAAGGCACCCGTCACTTCACTTGTACATAATCCGAAACATCCTTATACAGTTGCTTTGATGGATGCAACCTCAGATCCGGATGCTGATAATGCTTTGAAATATCGTGAACTTCCGGGTGGAGAACCGCCTAGCCTTGTAAACCCACCGAGTGGATGTCGTTTTCATCCACGTTGCCCGAAGAGGATTGATAACTTGTGTGAAGTTGAAGAGCCACAAGAACTTTCGGCAGATGGTCATCTTGTTGCATGTTGGTTATATAAATAAATGATTTTTGAACATCCTGTTCGTGTGATTGTGATAGCAGTGGGTATGATGTTGTTTGGTTGCATCATGCCTTTCTTGATGGCGATTCAAGTAATTGAATCCACTTTATTTTTGAATTTCCTTTCGTATGGACTATCTGTATTAGGGTTATTTTTGGGAATTGCCGCAGTGACGATGTTGCGTATCAAACAAGGCAAACGCCCAGATGATGAAGACAAGTATCGATAAGTGATTATCGAAAAGCCTGCAAGCCGCATGAGTTTGCAGGCTTTTTTGTAAGGTTAGATTCTGTGTCCGAAGCAGAAGCAGGTAAACAGTTCGCTAGAAGCGTAAGCATTTTGTCAAATTTTTGCTATAATGCAGCAATCTTATTTTTGGAGCTCTGGTTATGACGAGTCAAAAACCTTTGTTGGAAGTCAAGAACCTGAAGACTTATTTTTATACGGAAGATGGGGCGGTTCATGCTGTAGATGGTGTGGATTTTTATGTGGCACCCGGTGAGGTGCTGGGCATTGTAGGCGAGAGTGGATGTGGCAAAAGTGTTACTTCGCTTTCGATTATGCGTTTGATTAGCGCGCCCGGGAAAATTATTGAAGGCGAAATTATTTTTGATGGTAAGAATCTTTTAGATGCAACTGATGAAGAAATGATGCAAGTGCGGGGTAATCGTATTTCTATGATTTTTCAGCAACCACAATCTTCATTGAATCCCGTCTTTAAAGCGGGCGACCAAATTTCTGAAGTCTTAAACATTCATCAAGATTTCGGTAAAGAAGCAGGCGAGCAACGTGCTGTTGAACTTTTGAAAATGGTCGGTATTCCAGACCCGGCTCGTCGTGCGGCTGCGTTTCCGCATGAGCTTTCCGGTGGTATGGCACAACGTGTGATGATTGCGATGGCATTGGCTTGTGTGCCAGATTTGTTAATTGCTGACGAACCAACCACTGCTTTAGATGTAACCATTCAAGCGCAAATTTTAGACTTGATGCGCGATATGAAGGAACAACTTGGTTCTGCCATGATTTTGATTACGCATGATTTAGGCGTGATTGCTGAAATGGCGAATCGTGTGGCGGTGATGTATGCTGGTGAAGTGGTGGAAGAAACTTCTGTAACTTCGTTATTTGACCAACCGCTTCATCCTTACACCAATGGCTTGATTGGTTCTATTCCAGTTTTAGGTGAACGCCGAGAAAAATTAGATGTTATCCCCGGTACTGTGCCAAACTTAATTGACCCTCCGCCCGGCTGTCGTTTTGCTCCACGTTGTAAGGCTAGAGTAGAAAATAATTTGAATATTTGTAATGAAAAACATCCAGACTTGATTGAAATTTCTAAAGACCATAAAGTGCGTTGTTGGTTGTATCAAGATGCGGATGGACATTCTGCGCCAAAGAAATCTGGCAAAAAATCCTAGAGAGATGATAAAGATATGAATACTACAAACACAAACACTCAGGAAAAATCAGATATCTTGGTGGTTAACAACTTAAAAAAATATTTCCCAGTCCGCAGTGGTGTATTACAAAGAGTCACCGCCGAAGTGAAAGCAGTAGATAATGTTAGCTTTGCCGTCAAACGCGGTGAAACATTAGGCATGGTGGGCGAATCAGGTTGTGGAAAGACAACCATTGGTCGTGCCATTCTTCGTTTGGTAGAACCTACTGCTGGTGAAGTTTCTTTTGAAGGCAAAAATGTAATCACAATGGGTGAAAAGGAATTAAAACCTTTACGTCGCGATATGCAAATCATTTTCCAAGACCCGTATGCTTCGTTGAACCCACGTATGCCCATCGGCGAATCTGTGATGGAAGGTTTGCACATTCACAAAATTGGCGACACCAAGGAACGTTGGGAAATCGCCATTAACATGTTAAAGAAAGTTGGTTTGGAAGAATATCATGCTCGCCGTTACCCGCATGAATTTTCTGGTGGTCAACGTCAACGCATTGGCATTGCGCGCGCATTAGCATTGAATCCAAAATTCATTGTGTGTGATGAACCTGTCTCAGCGTTGGATGTTTCAATTCAATCACAAGTACTCAACATTCTCAAAGACTTGCAACAAGAATTTGGGCTTACTTATCTTTTCATTGCACATAACTTAAGTGTGGTCGAACATATTTCAGACCGCGTGGCAGTGATGTACTTGGGCAAAATGGTCGAACTCACAGACCGTGATACATTATATAAAGAACCGCTCCACCCGTATACTCAAGCTTTACTTTCAGCGATTCCAGTTGCACATCCAGATGCGAAGCGCGGAAGAACCATTCTCAAAGGTGATGTGCCAAGTCCATTAAATCCGCCCAAAGGATGCCGCTTCCATACACGCTGTCCGATTGCTGTTGAAAAATGTAGTCAAGAGGAACCTGAATTTCGTGAAGTTCGCCCCAGTCACTTTGTGGCATGTTGGCTGGCAGAATAAAATTAAGAGACTGCTTGCGCAGTCTCTTTTTATTTAACATGGTTATAATATTCAACATGAAAAAAATAATTTCATTTGCAATCATGCTGACATTGATAACGGGATGTGTGCGCTTTCAAAATACAGATGAAACCCCAAGCGCCTCAACACCTACGGGGATACTTGCTTCACCAACCCCAACAGTTTCTATTAGTACGCTGACGGTATGCTTGGGAGGCGAACCGAATAGTTTATATCCATTTGGTGAATTGAACGCGCCTGCTCGAAGTGTCCTCGCCGCCATTTATAACGGACCAATTAACACCATTGATTATGATTATCAACCCGTGATATTGACTCAATTGCCCACGCTTGAAAACGGTGATGCTCAAATTGCTCGTGTTACAGTTCAACCGCAAAGCCAAATTGTAGATGCAAATGGAAACCTAGCAACTTTAGAAACGGGCGTAAAAGTTAAACCTGCTGATTGTCGCAGTGATGATTGTGTGATTACTTTCGATGGCACCGATGCCATTGAAATGGAGCAAATGATTGTCACCTTTCGGATGCGCCCAGATTTAACATGGTCAGATGGTGCGCCTGTGGTTGCAGACGATTCAATTTATTCATTTCAAATTCAAGCAGATACCGAAGTCAATTCTTATTTGATAGACCGTACCCAAATTTACGAAGCCGCCGATACGTATGTTTTGCAATGGTTCGGCATACCCGGCTTTATTGACCCGACATTTTTTACAAACTTTTGGCAACCTGCTCCAAGACATTTGTGGAGTGAATTTTCTGCAGACCAATTATCTTCAATTGATGTTGCTTCACGCACACCAACAGGTTGGGGACCATACATGGTCAAAGAGTGGATTCCGAATGACCATATTACTTTATCAAAAAATCCCTATTACTTCCGCACACAAGATGGCTACCCAAAAACAGATGAAATCATCTTTCGTTTTATTTCAGACCCAGATATTGCTTTGACAGAATTAATCGCCGGGCGGTGTGATGTCTTAGACCCTTCTATTAATTTAGAGAATCATGTTGGCTTACTGCAAGAAATGCAATCTGCTGAACAAGCTCAAGCATTTGTAACAACTGGTATGTCAGTAGAATGGTTAGGTTTAGGACTTAATCCCGCCTCGTATGATAATGGCTATATTGTCGGGCAAGATAGACCCAATTACTTTGAAGATGTTTATACGCGCCAAGCGATTGCTTATTGCTTGAATCGTCAAGCCGTTGTAGATAATGTTTTATTTGGCTTTACCAGTGTGCCTGCAAGTTATGTGCCAGTGAATCATCCCACCTATGACTCAAACCTAGATGCGATTCCATACGACCCAGAAGTTGGAATTTCATTACTTGAACAAGCAGGCTGGCAAGACCATGATGATGACCCATCTACACCACGCCGTGCAATTAGTGTGCGCAATGTGGCGTATAACGCTCCACTGGAATTAAATTATTACACCACGTCCACTGCTCAACGCCGCCAAGTGACTGCCATTCTTGAAGATTCACTAACAGAATGTGGCATTGGATTAAACGTCCAGTATTTTTCACAAAACGAATTGTATTCACCGAATGGCTTGTTATTTGGTCGCCAATTTGATTTGGCTGAATATGCTTTAGGGGTTGAAAGTGTAGAACCGGCTTGTCATTGGTTTATGTCATCTGAAATTCCAAACGCTGAAAATGAATTTGTCGGCACAAACATCACGGGGTTTCAGGATGAAGAATATGATTCCGCGTGCCGAACCGCTCAGGGGTACGTCCGAGGCGAGCAAGAATATTTGAATCAATATCGCCAGACGCAAATCATCTTTGCCGAAGAATTACCAGCCATTCCACTTTTTTATCGTTTACGCATTGCCGCCGCCCGCCCAGATGTTTGTGGCTTCACTTTAGATGCTACTGCCAATCCGCTTTGGAATATTGAGGATATGGCGGTCGGTGAAACCTGTCAAAACTGATTAGTGTTTGCAAGGTGAAGTTTGCTATAATTTATTTATTGATTGCACGAAGAATTTATCTTTTTATTTCATCTGTATTTGGATGATGGATTAGGAAATCTATGGAACGCAGAATTCTGCTGGTAGATGACCAACGCGATATTTTGAAATTATTGCGCTCTGCCTTAGATACACTCAAAAACGAAAAAATTAAAATCTCTGAAGCACCTTCAGGCGAAGAAGCCTTGCTTGAATCTACTCGTCATAAAGTGGATTTGCTGGTGACCGATTACAAATTGCCCGGCATGAGTGGTGTGGAATTAATGCATAAAATTCGTGTGCGTCATCCAGAAGTGAAAGTGATTCTGGTGACGGGTACAAGCGATAAAAAAGCACGTGATGAAATGCTAAATGCTGGGGCATTGGCAATTTTTGATAAGCCCATTCCGATGGCAGACTTTTTAGATTCTGTCGAACGTGGTTTGGGGCTTGTGCAAACTATTTTTCCACCAGAAAAAAATGTCGAGCAAATTGAAGAGAAACGCTATACACGCGTATCAGATTTGATTGCAAACTTCAGGCAAGATGCAGGAGCAGAAGCGGTTTTTCTTCTCAATGATAGAGGCTTGGTGCAAGCGCGCACAGGCTCATTGCGCGACTCAAGTATGGAAGTCTCTTTAATTTCTTCGTTGATGTCGATTCATAGTGCTAGTTTAAAAGTGGCTCGTTATAACCATCAAGAAAATTTAGATGCGTATCATGTCTTTAGCAATGGTGACCACGATTTATTTTTTATTCCCGTTACGCCCATGTATGCTTTGCTGATTGCAGGCAATGGATTGGCAACAGAAGAACGAGTTTTAGAAACAATTAGTGGATTGCTTGCATTAAGAACGGAATTAGAACGCGCTTTGAAATCGATGGGTGTGACAGGGGAATTGAAAGAAGTTTCCGCTTCTACCGTCGTTCAAACTGTTCCACTCAAGCAAACAGATAAATTAGCCCGAGCCGTTCCCGCCCCTGAAATGGAGCAGTTACTACAACAAGCCCCCACGCAAAAGACCAAAGCACAAAATGTAGATGATTTTTGGAATGAAGCCGCCGAAAAGAACGCCAAAAAATCTGCGAATCCGGATGTCATGTCATTAGAAGAAGCCAAAAAACTTGGCATTCTTTCAGACGGGAAGTAAAATTTTTGTGATACAATACTGCCCGCACTGGGGTATGGTGCAATGGCAGCACACCAGCCTTTGGAGCTGTGGATCTTGGTTCGAATCCAGGTACCCCAGCCACACTCTATTTGAAACGGGATTTGTCGCAGAGCAATGCTTCGCACAAATCCTGTTTTCGTCTAAATGCTTAGCCGCAGAGAATTTGAGTTTTTTTCTCTGATGTCTCTAAAGACTCTGTGGCAAAATAATTAAGGTGACTCTATGAAAATAACTGCTATCTTACTCGCCGCTGGGCAGGGGACTCGCATGAAATCATCTTTGCCGAAGGTGTTACACCCAATTGCGGGAAAGCCAATGATTGCCCATGCTTTGGAAGCGATTCAAAAATCCACAACAGAAAAGCCGATTGTTGTAGTTGGGCATGGTGCTGATGAAGTAAAAAAATATCTCGGTGATTCTGCTCAAACTGTTTTGCAAGAACCACAATTGGGGACGGGTCATGCGGTGATGCAAGCCGAAGCATTGTTCAAAGGTAAAACGGATTTGGTCGTTGTCTGTTATGCAGATATGCCTTTGTTGCGTGGCGAGACGTTACAAAAGTTAGTTGAAACGCAAAAGAATAATAAAGGTCCAATTTCGATGTTGACTGTCATTGCAGATGACCCGCGTGGGTTTGGCAGAATCATTCGTAATCAAAATAATACTGTTGAAGCAATTGTTGAAGAATATGTGGCTACCGAAGAACAAAAGAAAATTAAAGAATTAAACGTGGGCGGATATTGCTTTGATGCAAACTGGTTATGGGAGGCATTGCATCGAATCCCGAAGAATGAGAAAAAAGGTGAATATTATTTAACAGATACTGTTGAATTGGCATCGAAAGAAAATTTGCCAGTCTTAGCCACTGTTATGGATGATGTAGAAGAGACCATTGGAATTAATACGCGTGTGCATTTATCTGAAGTGGAAGTGGCGATGAGGAAGCGAATCAATGTTGAACACATGTTAAACGGCGTCACTTTAGCCGACCCTGCCTCCACGTATATTGAAGCGGATGTAAAAATCGGTAAAGATACAGTCATCATGCCAAATACGTATCTGCATGGCAAAACAGAAATTGGTGAAAAAAATGTGATTGGTCCGAACACGATTATCCGCGATACTAAAATTGGAAATGGTTGTAAAGTGTTGGCATCTGTTTTAGAAGGTGCGGTGTTAGAAGATGATGTGGATATGGGTCCGTTTGCGAGATTGAGAAAAGGTGCGCATTTGGGCAATCATGTTCACATGGGGAATTTTGGTGAAGTGAAAGATTCGTATTTGGCTGATGGTGTCAAGATGGGACATTTTTCGTATATTGGCAATGCGCAAATTGGTGCAAATACAAACATTGGCGCAGGAACGATTACTTGTAATTATGATGGCGAGAAAAAACACGCTACTGAAATTGGTGAAGATGTTTTTATCGGGTCAGATACAATGTTAGTGGCACCGTTGAAAATTGGAGATGGTGCTAGAACTGGAGCAGGTGCAGTTGTCAACAAAAATGTGGAAGCAGATACACTTGTAGTTGGTATGCCTGCTCGTGCTATAAAAAAATTGGAAAGAAAGAAAAAGTAAACAGGTACACACGTAGGTCACGTTTTTAACGTGACATATTAAATTTGCAAGAGGTCTAAATGACAAAAGAAGAGAAACAATCCTTAATTGATTTAGCCAATGAAGCCCGTCGTCGAGCGTATGTGCCATATTCAAAATATCCAGTGGGTGCGGCATTGCGTACAAAAAGCGGACGTTTATATACAGGTGTAAATGTTGAAAATGCGGCGTATCCGCAGACGATGTGTGCGGAACGAGTTGCGATTTTCAAAGCCGTGTCTGAAGGCGAAACTGAATTTGAAGTCATTGCAGTTGTGACGAATAATGGCGGTTCACCGTGTGGTGGATGTCGTCAGGTAATGGCTGAATTTGGTTTAGATACTGTGGTTTTGTTAGCCGATGGTGAAGGAAAATTAAAGAAAGAAACGACAGTAAATGAATTACTGCCAGAAGCATTTACGCCGAA
>ERZ761602.3533-NODE-3533-length-21937-cov-5.875286_pt1 | contig 21937 bp, 21 predicted proteins | sample MGYA00512165_ERZ761602 | MGnify/ENA primary metagenome ERZ761602 (study PRJEB28899, sample SAMN02445085) | bioreactor sludge metagenome | biome: EBPR sludge; isolation source: Thorneside wastewater treatment plant | place: Australia: Brisbane, Thorneside...
CCAGCAGCAGCTGCCCGGCCGAGCCGCCGGCGCCGACGAGCCCGATGGCCAGGCCCTGCTGGGCCGGCGTCAGCCGGCGGCCGATCTCGCCGATCAGCAGCGCGTTGCTGCCGGTCGCGCTGCTGCCCAGGGCCGCGACCAGCAGCAGCGCGGCGAGCATCGGCACGCTGCCGGCCCAGGCGATGGCCGCCGTGGCGAGCGCCAGCAGCAGCGCGCCGCTGCGGATCACGCGCACCGCGCCATGGCGCTCGGCCAGCCAGCCGACCAGCGGCTGCCCCGCGCCCAGGCCGAGCTGCGCCACCGCCGCGGCCAGGCTGATGCCCGCCAGCCCCAGGCCGGTGGCGGTATTCAGCGGCGAGACGAAGAGCCCGAATGCCGAGCGGGCGCCCGTCACCAGCGCCATCAGCGCGGTGGCGGCCAGGGCCAGGCGCCAGGCGTCGGCGCCCACCTCAGCCCCCGGCCTGGCGCTGCAGGATGGCGCGCACGCGGGTCGCCTCGACGCGGCCGGCGACCTCGGCCTCGTAGGACGACAGCTCCGCGCGGGTGAGGCCGATGTCGCGCAGCGTCTGCTCGGTCAGGCCGTCGGCGGGGTCGGCGGCACCGATGCGCTGCCAGGCGGCGCGCAGGCGCTGCCGCCAGCCGGTGGCGGGTGCCGCGGCTGCCGGGGTGCTGGCGGCGGGAAGGCGAAGGGTCATGACGGAAGGCATGGCAGGGCTCCGGGGTCGGGTTCGAGGAAGTCGGGTCAGTTGCGCTGAGTGGCGCTGGGTGGCGCCAAGGGGCGCGCAAAGGCGATAGGGGCGCTACGGGCGCTACGGGCGCTACTGGCGCTCAGGGCGCGACCGGTCGCGGGTACGGCCGGTAGCCGGCGCTGCGCGGCGGGGCGGCGACGCTGGCGTGGAACGGCGGCCGCAGGCCCTCGGCCTGCGCCCAGTAGGCGGCGGCCTCGGCGCGGCGCAGGCCGACGTCGCGCAGCGTGGCGTCGTCCAGCGCGGCCAGCGCCGCCTGCATCTGCGCCAGCCGGCGCCGCTGCGCGAGGCGCGCGGCGGCCCGGCGCAAGGCGCGCCAGGCCCCTTGCAGCAGCGCGCCGGCCAGGGCATGGACATGGCTGCGTGCGGTGGCGCCGAGGGGGTGTGCGAGGGTGGTCATGGCAGGGCTCCTTGCGGGTCGGACGGGGGCAGGACGGGCCGGTCGCTGCCGGCATGGCTGCACTCTCGCGGGCGCCGGTATCGCGCCGATGGCGGCCATGGTGCGGCGTGTCGTCGTCCTGTATCGGTCGCGTTTCGAGGGTCGCGGCGCAGCGCGGTGACGTGTGCGCACGGCCCTGCAACGACGACGGCCACGCCTTGCGGGCGTGGCCGTCGTCGGGGTCGTGCGAGACAGGGTGGGGCGGGTCAGGCCTTGCCGGCCGCGCTCGCGCTGGCAGGCGCTCGCCCCTTCGCTGGCGCCGCAACCTGCGCAGGCAGGTTCCGGCGTCCCGCTCAGGCCGCCAGCGGCAGCGGCACCTCGGGGCGGTCGGGCACCGCGTAGGTCAGCGGCGCCAGCGCGGTGTGGATGCGCGCGGCCTGCTCCTCGTCGAGCAGCGCGAACAGCGTCTTCTGGAAGCGCGGCTCCATCACGCCGGAGACGATGTACTGCCAGCGGTAGGCCTTGAGCACGGTGGCCGCGATGCGCTCGCGCTGCGCGCCGGTGAAGGGCGTGCCGGCGATCGCGATGAAATAGTCGGCGTCGCCGCGGGCCTGCGCCTGCAGGATGCCGTCGACCGCGACCACGAGGTCGATCAGGTCGCCGACCGCGGCGTCGCGCTCGGTCTTCGACAGCTTCGCGTCCTCGCGCACCAGCTCCAGCTCGTCCAGCGTGGCGTGGTGCGCCTCCTCCTTCCAGTGGAACAGGAAGACGTCCTTCCACAGCGGCGACAGGTTGGCGTCGGCCTCGATGCTGGCGCGGTAGTGCGCCTGCGTGAACAGCTCGATGTCCAGCGTCAGCGCGATCACCGCCCACTCGCTCTTGGACAGCACGGCCTGCGCGACCGCGTCGGGGTCGGCGGTCTGCACGTAGCCCGCGGGCATGTCGGCGGCCATCGTGGCCTCCAGGCGGCGGAACATCTCCTGGTGGCGCAGTTCCTCCTCGCTCATGCGCACGATGGCCTGCATCGCGGTCTGGTCGGCGAGCGCGTGCGCGCGGCCCAGGTCCAGCGCCTTGGCGGCGATGAAGCGCTCGACGAGGCCGAAGATGTAGGCGTAGGTGCGGCCCTGCACCTGGCTGAGCAGGCGCTTGTCGGCCGCGCTCAGGAATTCCAGCTCGCCGACCAGCGACAGGCCGTTCGGCAGGAAGGTCTTGCTGTAGTCGAAGCTGCGGCCGCGGAAGACGTCGCGCTCGATCTCCCAGCGCACGCGCTTGGAGATCTCGATGACGCGGGCATAACGCTCGGTCGCAACGGCAGGAAGGGTCGTGGTGCTCATGGGGTGGGTCCTCGGGGTGCCGCCCGGCGACCCCTTGCCGCCAGGCTGGCCGCCAGTGTCGAAAGCCCGCGTAACGCGGCGGCAACGCGACGCGCCGCACGTGTTGCCGCTTTGTATTCGGGCCTTCCCGCGCGGCAGTGCGACGCGCAGAATGCGCGGCCATGGACTCGAGCGGCAACCTCCTCGTCGTCGACGACGACCCCAGCGTGCGCTCGCTGCTGTTGGAATATCTCGGCGGCCACCGCTACCAGGTGCGCGCGGCCGACAGCGGCGCGGCGATGCGCGCCGAGATCGAGCGTGAACTGCCCGACCTCATCCTGCTGGACCTGCGGCTGCCCGGCGAGGACGGGCTGACACTGGCGCGCTACCTGCGCGAGCGCTACGACGTCGGCATCATCATCGTGACCGGCTCGGGCGACGTGGTGGACCGCGTCGTCGGCCTGGAGGTCGGCGCCGACGACTATGTCGCCAAGCCCTTCGACCCGCGCGAGCTGCTGGCGCGCGTGCGCAGCGTGCTGCGGCGCATGCAGGCGCGGCCGCAGGACGGCGTGCCGTCGGCCGCGGTCGCCGCCGGCGGCGAGGCCCCGGCGCCCGGGCGCCAGCGCTTCGGCCGCTGCGAGATCGAGCTCGACTCGCGCCGCCTGTTCGACCTCGCCGCCGGCGGCGAGGAGCAGGCGATGACGGCGATGGAATACGACCTGATCCGCGTCTTCCTCGCCAACCCGAACCGCGTGCTGTCGCGCGACCAGCTGCTGATGCACACGCGCAACCGCGAGTGGGAGCCCTTCGACCGCTCGATCGACATCCGCATCGGCCGCCTGCGGCGCAAGATCGAACCCGACCCCGGCGCCGAGCCGCGCGTGATCCGCACCGTGCGCAACGCCGGCTACATGTACGTGCCGCTGGACCGCTAGTTTGCGCTGCGGCTGTGCCGGCAGGCGGGTCTTGTCGCGCCGGACCGGCGGCCTCGGCGCAGGCAGCCTAGACTGGCCGCCATGCGCATCGACTTCGTCTCCGACATCGCCTGCCCCTGGTGTGCCATCGGCCTGAATTCGCTGGAGATCGCGCTCGCGCGCCTCGGCGACCAGGTCCCGGTGGAGCTGCACCTGCAGCCCTTCGAGCTGAACCCGACGCTGCCGCCCGAGGGCGACGACACCGTCGCCTACCTGTCGCGCAAGTACGGCATCGGGCCCGAGCAGATCGCGCGCAACCAGGCTGCGATCCGGGAGCGTGGCGCGGCGGTCGGTTTCGCCTTCGGCGAACGCGCGCGTGTCTGGAATACCTTCGACGCGCACCGGCTGCTGGCGTTTGCCGCGGCGGAAGGCCCGCCCGGCGCGGCGCACGCGCTCAAGCATGCGCTGCTGCGCGCCTACCACGGCGAGGGGCGCAACCCCGGAGCGCCGGAGGTGCTGCGCGAGCTGGCCGCGCAGGCCGGGCTGGATGCGGCGCGTGCCGAGGCGGTCATCACCGGCGACGCCTATGCCGAACAGGTGCGCGAAGCCGAGCGGCGCTGGCAGCAGCTGGGCATCCACTCGGTGCCGTCGGTCGTGATCGACGGCCGCCACCTGATCCAGGGCGGGCAGCCGCCCGAGGTGTTCGAGCAGGCGCTGCGGCAGATCGCCGGCGAACCGGCCGCCGCGGCCTGAGCCTCAGCGCGGCGCCGGCGCGCGCATCGCCGCGCAGGGGTCCGGCCGCGGGTGCGGCGGCGTGAAGACGATGCGGTCGAAGGCCCGCGTCGGGTCGCCTTCCTCGAGGAAGCCGATCGCCTCGCTGCGGGCGCGTGTCGCGACGTCCAGCCAGCGCGGCGCGCCGACATCGGTGCGCACATGGCCATTGCCGGCCAGCAGCACGGCGCCACGCGCGGCATGCTGCACCAGCGCGCGCGCCATCTGCTGGTCGCGCGCCACCTGCGCCAGCGCCATGCGGCGCGCCATCGTGTCGTCCACCATGCCGCAGTGGCTGTCGCGGATCGCCGCGGCCAGCGTGGCGAGCACGGGCTCCGGCACCGCGGCGTCGAAGCCGTGCGCGGCGAGGCCGTCGCGCATCACCGCGCGCGCCTCGTCGCGGCCGACGTTGACGGCCTCCAGCGGCAGGCCCTGCTGCATCGCCAAGGCGATGAAGGGCTCGTAGAACGGCCAGTGCCAGCCGCGGCCGCCCTGCCCGGCGGCCACCACGGCCGGCACGTCCGGCGCCATGAACGGTGCACGCTGCGCCGCCATCGCGGCGTCCAGCGCGGCCTGGTGCTGGCGGTCGAACTGCTCCATCAGCAGCGCCGGGCGCGCCCCCGTCGCCAGGTGCGCGCGAAAGGCCTGCAGGCGCAGCGCGTGCTGCTGCGGGTGGTCGTGCACCTCGCCGAGCAGCACCACCGGCTTCGTGAAGGTCAGCGGCGGCGCGCCGCTCGGCGCGGCGCAACCGGCGAGCAGCAGCGCCGCCGCGCCCAGCGCGCGACGGCGGGTCGGGTCACCCGGTGGGCAGCACGCGTTCGGGCTTGGCCGCATGGTCGCCGGATGCTGCCACGTCGGCGGTCATCCCGCGCCGCGCAAGGCCTGGCGGTCGATCTTGCCGGTGCCGGTCTTCGGCAGTTCGTCCACGTAGCGCACGAGCCGCGGGTACTTGTAGGGCAGCAGCTGCTGCTTCACGTAGCGCTGCAGCTCGGCGGTGGTCGCCGCGTCGGCCGCCACGCCGGGGGCCAGCGCGACATGGGCGACCAGCACCTTCAGCCGCTGCGCGTCCTCGCCGGCGAGCACCGCGCACTCGCGCACCTGCGGGTGCGTCGCCAGGCAGCGCTCCACCTCCAGCGGATGCACCCACTGGCCGCTGACCTTGACCAGGTCGTCGGCGCGGCCCTCGAAGAAGTGGAAGCCGTCGGCGTCGACGCGGAAGCGGTCGCCGGTCCAGATCCAGCCGTCGCGCATGGTCTCGGCGGTCTTGTCCGGGCGCTGCCAGTACATCGGCGCCTGCGACGGGCCGCGCACGCAGAGGATGCCGCTGGCGCCCTCGGGGCCCACCGGCACCTCGGCGCCGTCGCCGTCGACCAGCTTCAGCTCGTAGCCCGGCACACGCCGCCCGGCCGCGCCCGGCCGGCAATGGCCAGGGCGGTTGGACAGGTAGATGTGCAGCACCTCGGTGGAGCCCAGGCCCTCGACGATCTCGAGCCCGTACCAGCGCTTCCACTGCTCGGCCAGCGGCGGTGCCAGCACCTCGGCGGCGCTGACGCACAGGCGCAGGCTGGACAGGTCGCGCCCTTCGGCGCCCGGGTGGGCGAGCAGCGCGCCGTACAGCGTCGGCAGGCCGAACAGCACCGTGGGCCGGTGGCGCTCGATGGCGTCGAAGACGCGCGCCGGCTCCGGCCGGCCGTCCAGCAGCAGCACGCGGGCGCCGGCCATCGTCGGGAACGTGACCGCGTTGCCGAAGCCGTAGGCGAAGAAGATCTTCGGCGGCGAGAAGACCAGGTCGTCGGCACGCAGGCCCAGCACGCGCCGGCCGTAGGCTTCCCAGGTGTACGGCGCGTCGTGGTGCAGGTGCACGACACCCTTGGGCCGGCCGGTGGAGCCCGAGCTGTACATCCAGAAGGCCATCTCGTCGCGGTGCGTGTCGGCCATCGGGTGCGCGTCGTCGCCGCCGGCGATCCAGTCGCCCCACGCGTGCCGCGTGACGAACTCCGGCCGCGGCACGGACACGAGGTCGCCGACGATCACCGCGTGGCGCAGCCGGCTGGCGGCGATGCTGTCGTGGCCCAGCACGGCGGCGAAGCGCGCGTCGACCAGCATCGCCTCGGCGCCGCTGTCCTGCAGCATCCAGGCCAGCAGCTCGGGCGGCGACAGCGTATTGGCCAGCACCGGCACGAAGCCGCCGCGCAGGGCGCCGAAGATCGCTGCCAGGTATTCGATGCCGTCGTCCAGCATCATCAGCACGCGGCCGCCGCGCGCCAGGCCCAGCGCAGCGAGCGCGCTGCCGGCACGGCAGGCCAGGCGGCCGAGTTCGGCATAGGTGATGCGACGGTCGCCGGCGATCGCCGCGACCTGCTCGCCGCGGCCTTCGGCGATGCGGTCGAACAGCATCGCCGCGGCGTTGTAGCGCTCGGGCAGTGTGAAGGCGATCTCGGCCGCGCCGGCGCTGGCGGGCGCGTCGCAGGGCACCGGGTCGGCGACGCGCCCTTCGCGGCGCGCCGCCCAGCCGGGGTCGGCGGCGCGCGCCGCCGCCACCTGCGCCATGAAGCGCGGCGCCTCGCGCGCCAGCCGTTCGTCGGGCATGCGGCCGCTGCGCGTCATGTAGTCGTAGGCCAGCTCGACCGGGCCGAGCGCCATCTTGTCGGCCAGGCGCTCGTACCAGAACGAACTGGTATTGGCCGCGGCGACCAGCTTGTCGACCACCGGCCGGCGCTCGCGCTCGAAGGCCACGAGCAGTGCCTGCACGTTGTCCCCGCATTCGCCCAGGGCGCGGTCGAGCGCGATGGCGTCGTCGAACCCCAGCCGCGTGCCCGAGCCGATCGAGAAGTGGCCCGTGCGCAGCGCGTCGCCGATCAGCACCACGTTGCCGGCGCTCCAGCGTTCGTTGCGCAGCAGCGGAAAGTTGCGCCAGATCGAGCGGTTGCCGACCAGCGGCGCCCCCTGCAGGTCGGCGGCGAAGATGCGCTCGCACAGTGCGCGCGACGCCGCGTCGTCCAGCCGGTCCAGGCCGGCGCGCTGCCAGGTCGCGGCGTCGCACTCGACGAGGAAGGTGCTGGCGTCCGGCGCATAGCGGTAGTGGTGAGCGACGAAGGGGCCGAATTCGCTGTCGCGGAAGGTCAGCGTCAGGCAGTCGAAGGGCCGCGGCGTTCCGTACCACGCAAACTTGTTGCGCAGCCAGTCGATGCGCGGGCCGAACTGCGGCGCGAGCTCGCGCCGCAGCGCCGAGTTCAGCCCGTCGGCGGCGACGATCAGGTCGGCGTCGCCCAGCTCGGCGCGCGAAGCGACCGTGCGGCCGAATTCGATCGCCACGCCGGCCGCCTCGCATTCGGCCTGCAGCAGCTGCAGCAGGCGCAGGCGGCCGATGGCGGCGAAGCCGTTGCCGTCGATGTCCACGGCCTGGCCACGGTGCACGATGCGCTGCATCGGCCAGTGCTCGGTGGCCTGCAGCAGCGTGGCGTGCAGCGCCGGGTTGTCGCGCGCCAGGAATTCCAGCGCCCCGTACGAGAACACGACGCCGAAGCCGAAGGTGGCGTCGCGCGGGTTCTGCTCGATTACCCGCAGGTCGGCGTCGGGCCGGCGCCGGCGCGCCAGCAGGGCGAACAGCAGGCCGGCCGGGCCGGCACCGACGATGCGGATGCGCATGGGGAATCTCCAGCGGACGCCCCTTGCTTCGGCGACCGTTCGGGTTCAATATTGGCGTATGAACAAGACGTTGTCAAAGAGGCAATGACCGTCTCGAGCGATGCGAGCGAACGCCGCGGCATCCAGTCGGTGGACCGCGGCCTGGCGCTGCTGGCCGCGATGGCCGCCGCGCCGGGGCCGGCGCCGTTGTCGGTGCTGGCCGCCGCCGCGGGGATGGCGGCGCCGAATGCGCACCGCTTCCTGGCCAGCTTCGTGCGCGCCGGGCTCGCGGTGCAGGACGCCGCGACGGCGCGCTACGACCTCGGCCCGCTGGCGCTGCGCATCGGCCTGGCGGCGTTGCAGCGCGCCGACCCCATCGCCGCCGTGCAGCGGGCACTGCCGGCGCTGGTGACCGAGGTCGGCGTGACGGCCATCGTCGTGGTCTGGAGCGAACGCGGCCCGACCATCGTGCACTGGCAGCGCAGTGCACCGGCCTTCGCCAGCGCGCTGGCGCTGGGCTCGCTGCTGCCGGCCACCGGCTCGGCCAGCGGGCGCGTGCTGCTGGCCGGCATGGACGAACGCGTCGCCGCGCGCGAGATCGCGGCGCGCCATCGCGCAGCGGACGAGCGGCGCGCGGTGGCCGCCGCGGTCGCGCGCGTGCGGGCCGACGGCTGGGCCGGCGTCAGCGGCACCGTGATCCCCGGCCTGGCCGCGCTGGCGGCGCCGCTGCGCGACGCGCAGGGCGTGGTGCTGGCGGCCGTCACGCTGATCGGCCCGGCGACCGACGGCGACGACTGGCCGGCCCGGCTGGCGCCGCGACTGCTGGCCTTCTGCCGCGAGGCAGCACCCGCGGCGGCGCCGGCTACTTCGTCAGGATGAGCTTGCCCAGCGAGGTCTTGCGCAGCCGGTAGACCTGCGCGTCGTGCTCGATCTCGATCTCGACCGCGCTGCCGAAGAGGTCGGGGCTGCGCAGGCGCGGCGGTGCCAGCGGGCGCGGCCGTTCGGCCACCGCAGGCTCGGCGCGCAGGGCGCCGGCAGCGGCAGCGGCAGGGCGGCCCGGCGTGTCGTGATGCTGCATGCGGGTTCAGGCCGCCAGGGCGGCCGCCTCCTGGGCGCGGCGCTGCTGCGCCGGGCAGCGCGGGCCGGCATGCGCGTCGAAGATCTCGCGCGCGCAGTCGTGGCAGGCGCCGCAGCTGGTGGCCACGCGCAGCTCGTCCTGCAGTTCGTCGAAGCTGGTGCAACCGGCGGCGGCTTCACGCCGGATGTCGCGGTCGCTGACGCGGTGGCAGAGGCAGACGATCATGATGGGAACGAACTTTAATACGAATCGTTCCCATTTGCAATCTCCCTGCGCCGGCAAAGGTTCGCGCCGGCCGGGGGCGCTGCACGCGGCGCTCAGCTCGCGCCGTCGCCCATCTGCGACTGCAGCCAGTTCGGCTCGCCGACCTGCGACACGAGGCCGATCTGCGTCTGCAGGTGGTCGATGTGCTCCTCGGTGTCGTCCAGGATGGCCACCAGCAGTTCGCGGCTGACGTAGTCGCGCACGCTCTCGCAGTGCGCGATGGCCTCCTTCAGGTCGGCCTGCGACGCCGTCTCGGCCTTCAGGTCGCAGTGCAGCACCTCGACCGCGTTCTCGCCGATCAGCAGCTTGCCCAGGTCCTGCAGGTTGGGCAGGCCGTCCAGCATGAGGATGCGCTCGACCAGGCGGTCGGCATGCTTCATCTCCTCTATCGACTCGTCGTACTCGTGCTGGGCCATGCGCGCGTAGCCCCAGTTCTTCAGCATGCGGGCATGCAGGAAATACTGGTTGATCGCGGTGAGCTCGTTCTTCAGCTGGCGGTTGAGCAGTTCGAGGACTCTGGCGTCGCCTTGCATCGTCGGCTCCGGGGCGTGTCGGGGGTGTCGGCATTGTGCGTGGCACGCCTGGCGATGTCGACCGACGGGGCGACGCGAATGTTGGCGACCTTGCGCGGACGACCCCATCCAAGAACCGAGGGCCGGGCGGCACCCGTCGGTGCCGGCCCGGCCCTGTGCGGGTCGGCCTGGGGCGAGGAACGTCGCCGTCAGCGTGTGACGCGACGGCGCGCTGCGCCCGCGATGGCCAGCGCCAGGCCGGCCAGCAGCAGCGTGCCGGGCAGCGGGATGTCGTTGCGGCCGGGGACGTCGTGCTTCAGGTTGTCGAAGCCGATGCCGGCGCCGTCCGTATTCCAGATGCTGATGCCGGCGATGTCGCGCACGGCGCCCTCGCGCGCGAAGCCGTAGAACGCATCGGCCAGTCCGCCGACGACGATCTGCTGGATCAGGCTGCCGTCGCGGCGGAAGAAGTCCAGCGTCGCCGAACCGCCGTTGCCGCCCACCAGCTGGAAGCCGAATTCCGACTGGTCGTCGTCGAACAGCACCGCGAACGAGCCTTCGCCGATGGCATTGAAGTCGGGGAAGCCCGCCGGCCCCAGGCCCGTCAGCACCTGGCTCGTGTTGTTGATGAAGACGTTGAGGTTCTGGCCCGGTGCGCCGAAGGCCAGCGCCAGCGGTCCGCTGGGGGCGCCGGAAAGGACGTCGAAGCCACCGGCCGGCGCATTCGTCTGCCCGGCAAAGCGCTCGCCGAAGGAAGTGTTGCCCGACCGCAGCAGCCCGTCGTAGTTGGTGCCCGGGGCGGCGCCGCCGGGGATGTCGTCGAAGGTGATCAGCTGGGTGCCGGTCAGCAGGTTGTAGTCGATCTGGTTGACGGGCGCGGCCTGCACGCCTGCTGCCGCGAGGGCGAGCGACGACGCGGTGGCCAGTGTGGTGAACCATGTACGCATGGGGAGCTCCTGTGTGGGGGGAGAGCGCGACGTTCCGGACCCAAGCATGCGCCGCACCAGCGGGCGAAAGGCCCATGCCGGCGCGGACTTGCAGCGCGGACGCCTCTTGGCGGCGCGGCGACTGTCAAGCGCGCCGACAGCAGATGCGCCGACCGGCGCCCGCGCCGGCGCGGCAGCGGTGCCGAAGCCCCCTGCCGGACGCGGGCGGCCTTCACTGTCGTGGCATGGTCCGCCGCAGCGCCGCCAGGCCGGTGAGACCGGCCAGCAGCAGCGCCCAGCGGCCCGGCTCCGGAATCGGCGCGCCGACCTGCAGCACGACCAGCTGCACGCTGCCGGCGCCGTAGGCCAGGTCGAAGGACCAGCCCGGGCCGAAGCCGTGCAGCGTCAGCGCGGCGAAGCTGCCGTCCAGCCCACCGCTGGCCACCAGGAAGTCGAAGCGGTCGCCGACGGCGAGGTCGCAGCGCGCCAGGCAGTGCAGCGCCAGCTCGCCGCCCTGCAGCACGGCCTCGCCGCCGACCAGCAGGCGGTCGAAGGTGGTGCGGTCCTGCACCTCCAGCTCGAAGACGCCGCCGGCCGCCTGCACGAAGCCGCCGTCCATCGCCAGCGTGCCCGGCGACAGGCCCGGCGCGATGTGGCCATGGTTGACCAGGAACCCGGTGCCTTCGATGGCCCCGGTGCCGGTGATGCTCCCGAAATTGTCCAGCGGGCCGGCGGTCAGCTCCAGCACCGCGTCGTGCAGCGTGACGGTGCCGCGCTGCTCGAACGAACTGGCGATGCGCAGCCGGCCCGCGTGCACGGTGATCGCGCCTGTGTTCTCGAGGGGGATGCCGATCTCGGTGGTCCCCAGTCCCAGATGGACCACGCTGCCGGAGTTGTCGAACTGCGTGGTGGCGCCGGCGACGGCACGCAGGCGGCGCGTGACGGCAGCACTGTCGGTTGCGAGGCCGGCGACGATGCTGCCCCGGTTGACGATCGAGGTCGCCCGGGACGCGTCGCCGACGTGGACCACGTCGAAGCCCGAGATCCACTCGATCTCGCCGCGGTTGGTGAATGTGCCGGCGATGACCTTGCTCTCGACATCGTCGTTGATCGCCAGCCGGCCCTCGTTGGTCCAGTTATTGGCCAGCGTGCCCCCGCGCCACTGAACCCTGCCGCTCATCGTTGCCGCCTGGCCGTCGAAGACGCCCGCGGTCAGCAGCAGGGGCGCGTCGGCCTCGAAGCGCCCCTCGAAGGTCGCCGAGTGCAGGACCGAGATGACGTTGCCCTCGAATCGTGTCCCATCCTTGAAGGCGGCCGGTCCGTTGAAGGCGATCAGTCCGCGTTCCGCGTCGATGGTGCCGAAGTTGACGAAGTGCACGTCGCCCACCAGCAGGCCCGGCAGGCCGGCGTGCACGAAGCGGCCGCGGTTGGTGACGGTCGGTCGCACGGCCGAGCCGATCCAGTCGAAGGCCGTGACGAGGGTGCCCTGCGCCGGCACCGCCAGCGACCGGTAGGTGCCGGTATTGACGAGCTCGGCGTTGTCGCCGTGCGTCATGACGCCGCTTTCCCAGACGAAGCTGCCGGCATTCGTGAAGCTGACGCCGCTGCCCCATTGCCGCACGCCACCGGTGTCGCGCGCGACCATCGTCGCGCGGTTGGTCCAGGTGCCGGTGAAGGCGCCGGCGGTCCAGTCCAGCCGGCCGTCGGTCAGCACGGCGGCGTCGCCGTCGTAGTCGCCATGCACCAGTTCCAGGTTCTCGGCACTGAAGCCGCCGTTGAAGCGGCCGCCGTTGCGGATCTCGATCCTGCCCAGGCCGGCCAGGCCATGCAGCACGCTGCCCTCGTTGAAGGTCTTGAATGGGCTGTTGAGCGCGATCGTTCCCTGCTGGGCGCGGATCTCGCCGCTGTTGACGAGCACGAGGTTGACGAACAGCGTCGGCCCGCCGCCGTCCTTGCGGAACAGCCCGAAGTTGACGAAGCGCGGATTGACCGTCGGGCTGCCCGAGCGCAGCAGGCCGTGGTCGTCGAGCGAGACCCAGGTGCCGTCGTTGATCACCGTCACGCCGTCGGCGAAGGCGAGGTTGCTGTCGCGGTACGAGAAGACGCTGCGGTTGTGGAAGCCGGTGTCGAAGACGGGCGGCGCCACGGGCGCCTGCATCAGCGCGGTGTCCGGAGGCTCCAGCGTGCCCGGCACGCCGGAGCGCGAGAACGGGCCTCCGGCCCAGGTGTAGGCCGTCGCCTGCGCCGCGGCGCAGGCCGCCGCCAGCATCAGGCCGGCGCAGCAGGCAAAGGCATTCATGGTCGCCCCTCCGCAGCCGAGGGCGAGGCGAATGACCGCACGGCGCGCCGGGCCCGGGCCTCGCGCCGGGCCCGGCGTCGCCGCCCGTTCTACGCCGGCACCGGCGGCTTGTCCACCACGGCCCCGGTGCAGGTGCGCGGGCCCGGCGTCGGCTGCGGTCGGCTATCGTCGCACCCGTGCCGCTGCTCGAAGTCGACCACCTGCGCGTGACCCTGCAGACCTCCCGCGGCGCGGCCGATGCGCTGCGCGAGGTCTCGTTCACGCTGGACCGCGGGCAGACGCTGGGCCTGATCGGCGAGAGCGGCTGCGGCAAGAGCATCACGGCGCTGGCGCTGATGGGGCTGCTGCCCGAAGGCGCGCAGGTCGCCGGCAGCATGCGCCTGGACGGCCGCGAACTGAGCACGCTGCCGGAGGCCGACTGGTGCCGGCTGCGCGGACGACGCATCGCGATGGTGTTCCAGGAGCCGATGACGGCGCTCAACCCGCTGCACACCATCGGGCGTCAGATCGCCGAACCGCTGCGCCTGCACCTGGGGCTGTCGGCCGCCGCCGCGCGCGCGCAGGCGCTGCGCCTGCTGGAACGCGTGCAGCTGCCGCAGGCCGCGCAGCGGCTGGACGCCTATCCGCACCAGCTCAGCGGCGGCCAGCGCCAGCGCGTGGTGATCGCCATCGCGCTGGCCTGCGGCCCCGACCTGCTGGTGGCCGACGAGCCGACGACGGCGCTGGACGTGACCATCCAGCGCGAGGTGCTGGACCTCATCCGCGAGCTGGTGCGCGAGGACGGCATGGGCCTGCTGCTGATCAGCCACGACCTGGGCGTGATGGCCGATACCGTCGAGCGCGTGATGGTCATGTACGGCGGCCTCGTCGTCGAGCGCGGGCCCACCGACCAGGTCTTCGAGCGCCTGGCCCACCCCTACACGCGCGGGCTCTTTGCGGCGCGGCCGCGGCTGGGGCTGCGCCATGCCCGGCCCGGCGGCGGCGGCGACCGACGCGGCGTGCGCCTGGCGACCATTCCCGGCCGCGTGCCCGAACTGGCCGACCTGCCGCGCGGCTGCCCGTTCGCCGAGCGCTGCGCCGTCGTCGTCGACGATTGCCGCGCCGGCCTGCCGCCGGCGGTGGCGGTCGGCCCCGGCCACGACGCGCGCTGCCTGCGCGTGGGCGTGCCGCTGCCTGCCGTGGACGCCGCCGCATGACGGCGCCGCTGCTCGGCGTCGAGAACGTCAGCAAGCGCTACCGGCTGCCGCGCGAACGCCTGCTCGCCGCGCCGCCCGAGGTGCAGGCGCTGGACGGCGTGAGCTTCACGCTGCAGGCCGGGCGCAGCCTGGGCGTGGTCGGCGAGTCGGGCTCGGGCAAGAGCACGCTGGCGCGGCTGGTGATGGCGCTGGAGGCACCGACCAGCGGCCAGGTGCGGCTGGAGGGCGAGGACCTGCATGCGCTGCCGCCGGCCGAGCTGCGCCGCCGCCGCAGCGCGCTGCAGATGGTCTTCCAGGACCCCTACGGTTCGCTGGACCCGCGGCGCACCGTGCTGCAGACGGTGGCCGAGCCGCTGGCCGTGCTGCTGGGCGCCGGCCGCGCCGAGCAGCGCGAACGCGCCGCCGAGGTGCTGGACGCGGTCGGCCTGCGGGCCGCCGACCTGGCCAAATACCCGCACGAGTTCAGCGGCGGCCAGCGCCAGCGCATCGCGATCGCGCGCGCGCTGGTGACGCGGCCCAAGCTGATCGTCGCCGACGAGCCGGTCTCGGCGCTGGACGTCAGCGTGCAGGCGCAGGTGCTGAACCTGATGCAGTCGCTGCAGGACCGCTTCGGCGTGACCTACCTGTTCATCAGCCACGACCTGGCGGTGGTGGACCTGGTGTGCGACGAGGTGATCGTGCTCAGCGAGGGCCGCATCGTCGAGCAGGGCGACCCGGGCGCGCTGTTCACGCGCCCGCAGCACCCCTACACGCAGCGCCTGCTGGCCGCGGTGCCGGGCATGAAACCCCGCGTGCGCGGCGGCCCGGCGCTGGCGCAGAATCTGCCGCAGCGCCCGTCCCAACCGACCTGAACGAACCCACGCCCCAGGAGGCTCGCCATGACCCTGTCCCGCCGCACCGTCAATACGCTGCTCGCCGGCGCCCCGCTGGCCGGCGCGCTGCCCACCGCGCTGGCGCAAGGCCGCCGCGACAGCGTGACGCTGGCCATGGTGCTGGAGCCGCCGGGCCTGGACCCGACCATCGCGCCGGCGGCGGCGATCGGCGAGATCGTCCACTACAACGTGCTGGAGGGCCTGACCAAGGTCAACGTCGACGGCAGCGTGACGCCGCTCCTGGCCGAGCGCTGGAGCCTCACGCCCGACGGCAAGACCTACACCTTTAACCTGCGCCGCGGCATCCGCTTCTCCGACGGCAAGCCCTTCGACGCCAGCACCGTCAAGTTCAGCTTCGACCGCGCGAAGGCGCCCGGCAGCACCAACAAGGCCAAGAAGGCGGTCTTCGACAACATCTCCAGCGTCGTCGTGCACGACGAGCACACGGTGATCCTGGTGCTCAACAACGCCGACGCCTCGCTGCCCTTCCGCCTGGGCGAGAACACCGCGGTGATCCTGCACCCGGACACGGCGGCGCAGGCCGCCACCAAACCCGTCGGCACCGGGCCCTACCTGCTCGACAACTGGGCCAAGGGCAGCGCCGTCACGCTGGTCAAGTGGGACGGCCACCGCAACGCCGCCAACGTGCGCATCCGGCGCGCCAGCTTCCGCTTCGTCAACGACCCGTCGGCGCAGGTCGCGGCGCTGCTGGCCGGCGACATCGACGGCATGCCGCGCTTCGGCGCGCTGCAGGCGCTGGCGCAGTTCCGCAACGACCGCCGCTTCACGGTGGAGGTCGGCGGCACTGCGGGCAAGGGCATCCTGGCGCTGAACAACCGCAAGGCGCCGTTCAGCGACGTGCGCGTGCGCCGCGCGCTGACGCACGCGATCGACCGCCAGGCCTTCATCGCCGGCGCGCAGGAAGGGCTGGGGCGGCCGATCGGCAGCCACTTCGCGCCCACCGATGCCGGCTACGTGGACCTCACCGGCCTGTACCCCTACGACCCCGAGAAGGCCAAGGCGCTGCTGCGCGAGGCCGGCGTCACGACGCCGCTGAACGTGACGCTGACGCTGCCGCCACCGCAATATGCGCGCAAGGGCGGCGAGATCGTCGCCGCGATGCTGGCCAAGGTGGGCGTCAACGCGAGGATCGAGAACGTCGAGTGGGCGCAGTGGCTGTCAGGGCCCTTCAAGGGCAACTTCGACATGACCATCATCAACCACGTCGAGCCGCTGGACTACGCCACCGCCTACGCCGACCCGAACTACTACTACGGCTACGACAGCGCCAAGTTCCGCGGCCTCGTCGCGCAGCATGCGGCCAGCACCGACGCCGCCAACAAGGCGCGGCTGTGGCGCGAGATCCAGCGCCAGCTGGCCGAGGACGCGGTCAACGTCTACATCTGGAACCCGGCACAGGTGGCGGTGGCGCGGCGCGGGCTGCGCGGCCTGTGGAGCAGCAGCCCGATCTTCGCCAACGACCTCGCGGCGCTGAGCTGGACCTGACGCGGGCGTGGGCCGCGCGACGATCGGGCGCCTGTACCAGGCCTTCGCGCGCCTGGACGGCGCGGCGATGCAGGCCTGCTACGCCGACGACGCGCGCTTCGACGACGAGGTCTTCGCGCTGCACGGCGCGCGCGAGATCGGCGCCATGTGGACCCTGCTGTGCGACAACGTGCGCGCCAGCGAGGCCGCGCGCGCGGCCTGGCGGCTCACGACGCACGACCTGGCCGACGACCGCGTGCGCTGGGAGGTGCACTACCTGTTCGGCCCGCAGGCGCGGCCGGTGCACAACGTGATCGACGCACGCTTCGAATTCGACGCCCGGGGGCGCATCACGCGCCACCGCGACCGCTTCGACTTCTGGCGCTGGTCGCGCCAGGCGCTGGGCGCACCGGGCGCGCTGCTGGGCTGGACGCCCTGGCTGCGCGCGAAGGTGCGCAGGCAGGCGGCGCGCACGCTGCAGCGCCAACTCGCCAAGACCGCATGACGCTGCTGCACGAAGGCTCCGCCGCCACGCTGGCCGCGCTGTACCGCCGCGGCGAGGCGACGCCGCTGGACGTGGCGCGCTCGCTGGTCGCGCATGTCGCGCGCTGGGAGCCGCACCTGCAGGCGACCTGGGGCTACGACGCCGACGCGCTGCTGGCCGCCGCGCGCGCTGCCACCGATCGCTGGCAGCGCGGCACGCCGCTGTCGCCGCTGGACGGCGTGCCGGCGACGCTGAAGGAGAACATCGCGACCGCCGGCATGGCGCTGCCGCTGGGCAGCGCGGCGACGACGCTGGTGCCGGCGGCGGAGGACGCCCCGCCGGCGGCGCGCCTGCGCGAGGCTGGCACGCTGTTCGTGGCCAAGACCACGATGCCGGACTACGGCATGCTGTCCTCGGGCCTGTCCAGCTTCCACCAGCGCGAGGGCCGACTGACGCGCAACCCCTGGAACCTGGCGCTCAACCCCGGCGGCAGCAGCGCCGGCGCGGCGGCCGCGGCGGCGGCCGGCTACGGCCCGCTGCACCTGGGCACCGACATCGGCGGCTCGATCCGCCTGCCCGCGGCCTGGTGCGGCGTCGTCGGCTTCAAGCCCAGCCTGGGCCGCGTGCCGATCAAGCCGCCCTACGCCGGCCGCGTGGCCGGGCCGATCACGCGCACGGTGGCCGACGCCGCCGCGATGATGGCGCCGCTGTCGCGCCCCGACTGGCGCGACGCGATGAGCCTGCCCTGGCAGGACATCCCCTGGCACGAGCATGAGGTCGACCCGCGCGAATGGCTGCGCGGCAGGCGCGTGGCGCTGCTGCTGGATGCCGGTTGGGGCCTGCCCGCCGAACCCGAGATCGTCGCCGCGGTGCAGGCAGCAGCCCGGCGCTTCGAGTCCGCAGGCGCCATCGTCGAGCCGCTGGCGCCCTTCGCCACGCGCGAGATGGCCGACGGCATCGACCGCTTCTGGCGCGTGCGCTCCTGGCTGGACCTGCAAGCGCTGCCGCGCGAGCGGCGCGAACTCGTGCTGCCCTTCATCCGCGAATGGGCCGGGGCCGGCGCGCTGTGCGGCACGGCGCAGCTGTTCCACGGCTACAGCCAGATGGGCGCGCTGCGCGACGCCGCGGTCGCCGCCTGCCAGCCCTTCGACGCCGTGCTCTCGCCGGTGGCGCCGGTCTCGGCCTTCCCGGCCGGGTGGGCGATGCCGACCAACGACCCGGCGCGCGCGATGGAGCACATCGCGTTCACGCTGCCCTACAACATGAGCGAGCAGCCGGCGATCAGCGTGCCCTGCACGATAAGCGCCGACGGCCGGCCGATCGGCCTGCAGATCGCCTGCCGCCGCCACGAGGACCTGGCCACGCTGCGCTTCGCGCGCGCCTGGGAGCTGCTGCGCGACCCGCTGCCGCCCTGGCCGCAGCCGCCCGCCTGATGCGGCTTCGCATTCGATGCGATAACAGGGCGCGAAGCCGAAGACAGTGCTGACGCACGGCGAGGCGAAGCAACGCGGTCAGCGCGTTGAATGCGAAGCCGCATGAAGGCGGCCGGCGCACCCTTGCTACAGTGCGCGCCATGTCGTCCCCCGACCCCCGCGGCAACCCCAGCGGCAGCGCCTCGCGCGCCGCACGCGACGCCGCCGAGCAGGCGCTGTGGCGCATGATGTCGTTCTACGACACGCCGCTGGCGGACCTCGACGCCGCGATGGCCGCCGACCCCGGCTGGGCGATGCCGCACGTGATGAAGGCCGGCTTCCTGCTCAGCCTGACCGAGGCGCCGCTGCAGCGCGAGGCCGATGCGCACCTGTCGCATGCGCGCGCGCTGGCCAAGGACGCGCCGGGGCGCGAACGCGCGCACCTGGACGCCGTGCAGCTGGTGCTGGAAGGCCGCTGGCAAGCCGCCTGCCGGCGCTGGGACGAGATCCTGATCGAGCACCCGCGCGACGCGCTGGCGCTGCAGTGGGCGCAGCTGTGGGACTTCTACCGCGGCGACGCGGCCGGCCTGCGCGGCCGCCCGGCGCGCGCACTGCCCGAGTGGGACGACGCCGACCCGCTGTATGCCTACGTGCTGGCGCTGTATGCCTTCGGGCTGGAGGAGAGCAACCTCTACCCGCAGGCCGAGGACGCCGGCCGCCGCGCGCTGGCCGCCAACCCGCGCGTGCCCTGGGCCGTGCATGCGGTGGCCCATGTCATGGAGATGCAGGGCCGCTTCGAGGAAGGCAGCGCCTGGCTGCGCCAGCACCAGCCGGTGTGGGCCGAGGGCAACGGCTTCGCCGGCCACCTGTGGTGGCACAAGGCGCTGTTCCGCCTGGAGACGCTGGACGTCGAGGGTGTGCTGCGCATCGTCGACGCGCACCTCAGCGGCGAGGCCCTGCAGATCACGCTGCAGCGCGTCGATGCCGCGGCGATGCTGTGGCGGCTGCACCTGCTGGGCCACGACCTGTCGGCGCATGCCGCGGCGCTGGTCGCCGGCTGGACGCTGGACGACGAGAGCGCCGGCCACTATGCCTTCAACGACGTGCACGCGGTGCTGGCCCTGCTGTGCGCCGGCGAGGTGGCGCGCGCCGAGTCGTGGCTGGCGCGCTGCGCCGAACGTGCGCTGCAGCCGCAGGATGCCGGCCGCAGCAACCACGCGATGGCGCGCGAGGTCGGCCTGCCGCTGATGCGCGGCCTGCTCGCGCTGGCGCGCGGCGACGCCGACGGCGCCGCCGACCTGATCTACCCGGTGCGCGCGAGCGCCGCGCGCCTGGGCGGCAGCCACGCACAGCGCGACCTGATCGACCAGACGCTGCTCGCCGCCGCCACGCAGGGCGGCCGCCGCACGCTGGGCCGCGCGCTGCTCAACGAGCGCACGATGGCCAAGCCGGTGACGCCGCTGACGCGGCACTGGATGGAACGGCTCGCCCTGCCCGAGGAGGTCCGCGCATGAATGCCGAGGAAAAACGGGAACGGCGTCTCAAGCTGCTGGAGGACGACATCGGCCGCCACCTGGCCGAGAGCGCGGCCAGCGGCGAGCTGCAGCGCGCGAAGAGCTACGGCCGTCCGCTGGACCTGGGCGACGGCTACGACGAAACGCCCGCCGATCTGCGCATGCCGATGAAGATCCTGAAGGACGCCGGCGTCGTGCCGCCCGAGGTGGCGCTGATGCAGCGCATCGCCGCGCTGGAAGCGCGCGCCGACGGCGAGGCCGACGCGGCGGCCGCGGCCCGGCTGCGACAGGAGGTGGGCGAGTTGCGCATCGCGCTCGCGCTACGGCTGGAGAAGCTGCGCACCAGCGGCAGCCTCTGACGGGCCGGCGCAGCGCATGCCGGCTGGCGACGCGTCGTACGAGGTCCTGGTCCTCGGCGCCGGCATGTCCGGCCTGGCGGTCGGCACGCTGCTGCGGCGGGCCGGCGAACGGCGCTTCGCCATCGTCGAGAAGTCCGCCGGCCCCGGCGGCACCTGGTGGGACAACCGCTACCCGGGCGCGCATGTCGACGTGCCGTCGCCGCTGTACTGCTTCTCGTGGGCGCCCAACCCGCGCTGGACGCGCCGCTTCGCGGCGGCGCCGGAGATCCAGGCCTATGTCGAGCGGCAGTACGACGAACAGGGCCTGCGGCCGCACCTGCAGCTCGGCCACGCGATCACCGACGCGCGCTTCGACGCCGAAGCCGGCCGCTGGCGCTTCACCACCGACGACGGCCGCCGGCTCGACGCGCGTTTCTTCGTCTGCAGCGCCGGGCCGCTGTCGCAGCCGCGCTGGCCGGCGATCGAGGGCCTCGACCGCTTCGCCGGCACGCGGCTGCACTCGGCACGCTGGGACGCCGCCGTGCCGCTGGACGGCCGGCGCATCGGCGTCATCGGCACCGGCTCGACCGCCGCGCAGCTGATCCCGCCGCTGGCGCGGCATGCCGGGCACTTGACGGTTTTCCAGCGCACGGCGCACTGGGTGCTGCCGCGCATCGACCGCCCGTATGGCGCGCTGGACCGCCTGCTGGCGCGCTTCCCACCCTATGCCGCCGCGGTGCGCGCCTTCTGGTACCACGTGCTCGAATGGGGCCGGCGCGGCTTCGACAAGGGCACGCTGGCGCGCCGTTCGATGACCGCCGCAGGCCACCGGCTGCTGCACGCGCAGGTGCGCGACCCGGTGCTGCGCGAGCAGCTGCGCCCGCGCTACCCGCTGGGCTGCAAGCGCATCATCTACGCCAGCGACTACTACCCGGTCTTCGCGCAGCCGAACGTGGCGCTGGTCACCGACGACATCGTGCGCGTGGTGCCGGAAGGCGTGCTCACCGCCGACGGCCGGCTGCACGAACTGGACGTGCTGGTCTGCGCGACCGGCTTCGACACCGCCGCGCCGCTGCAGTCACTGCGCGTGCAAGGCCTGGACGGCCGCGTGCTCGCCGACGACTGGCGCGCAGGCGCCGAGGCCTACCGCGGCGTCACCGTCAGCGGCTATCCCAACCTGTTCCTGATGCTGGGGCCCAATACCGGCACCGGCCACACGTCGACGCTGCTCTACATCGAGGCGCAGGCACGTTATGCGCTGCAGGCGATGGCCGCGCTGCGCGCCGGAGGCCACCGCTGGGCCGACCTGCGGCCCGAGGTGCAGCGCGAACACAACGCGGCATTGCAGGCGCGGCTGCAGGGATCGGTGTGGACCCACTGCCGCAGCTGGTACCGGCACGACAACGGACGCATCACGGCGCTGTTCCCCGGCTTCACGCGCGAATACGTGCGCGGGCTCGCGCGCTGGCGGGCGGAGGACTACCGGCTGGCGTGAGGGCGACGTGATGTCGCCGGCGCATGCCGCTGTCCCGTGGCAGGGCGCGGAGCATGTCGGCAAGTCGTACACCGACGCCGGATCGGCGAGGCCGGGGGCGGGGCTGCGGCCGGGCGAGTTGCGAGCCGAGTAGCGCAGGTGTCCCGGCCCGCGCGCGTACCCGCGCGCTTCGTCAACTGACTCGCCGCGTCTGTCCGAGCGCAGCGCCCGCAGGGCGCGCAGCGAGTTACGCGGCGGGGCCGGGATGCCGAGCAACGCAGGGCACCCCGCGCAGCGGGGCGAAGCAGCCCGAGCCCGGCTGCAGCCCCGCCC
>ERZ761602.3534-NODE-3534-length-21932-cov-12.161722_pt1 | contig 21932 bp, 15 predicted proteins | sample MGYA00512165_ERZ761602 | MGnify/ENA primary metagenome ERZ761602 (study PRJEB28899, sample SAMN02445085) | bioreactor sludge metagenome | biome: EBPR sludge; isolation source: Thorneside wastewater treatment plant | place: Australia: Brisbane, Thorneside...
AGCTTGAGCTTGAAGTCGGCCAGGCCGTCGTATCCGACGCTGCGGCAGAAGCGCACGACGGTGGGCTTGCTGACGCCGGCAAGGCGCGCGATCTCGGCTACCGGCCGCGTCGCGAACGCCCTCGGGTCCGCCAGCAGCACGCCGGCCACGCGTTGCTCGGCCGGGGGCAGCGCAGCCAGCGCCGCGCGGACGCGGTCGATCATCAGGGGCGCGCTGCCGCGCGGGGGCGGGGTCGCCATCGCCGGGCTTACTGCTCCTCGTCCCAGACGCAACCGTCACGAGCCACCATCGCGCTGGAGGCCGGCGGCCCCCAGCTGCCGGCCGCGTAGGTGCGAGGCCCGTTCGGGTCGGCCGCCCAGGCGCCGAGGATCGGTCCGACCCAGCGCCAGGCCTGCTCCTGCTCATCGCTGCGCACGAAGAGGTTCAGGCGGCCGGCGATCGCGTCGAGCAGCAGCCGTTCGTAGGCGCCGACCCGCTCGGCCGCGAACGCGCGGTCGAAGTCCAGGTCGAGCTTGACCGGCACGAGCAGCTCGTTGCTGCCGCTGCCCTTGGCCGCGAGCAGATGCAGCTCGAGGCCATCCTCGGGCTGCAGCTTGATCACGAGCTTGTTGGGGTGGTTCGCGCCCGGGAAGATCGGGTGCGGTACGGGGCGGAAGTTGACGACGATCTGGGCGTCGCGGGCCGGCAGGCGCTTGCCGGTGCGCAGGTAGAAGGGAACACCGGCCCATCGCCAGTTCTGCACCTCGGTGCGCAGCGCGACGAAGGTCTCGGTGCGGCTGTCGGGCGGCACCTTGAGCTCCTCGAGGTAGCCCTTGACCGCCGATCCGCCGACCGTCCCCGCCTTGTACTGCCCGCGCACGACGTCGCGCGAGACGCTCTCGGCCGTGAACGGCTTGAGCGACTTCAGCACCTTGAGCTTCTCGTCGCGGATCGCGTCGGCATCGCTGGACGACGGCGGCTCCATCGCGATCATCGTCAGCAGCTGAAGCGCGTGGTTCTGCACCATGTCGCGCAGCGCACCGGTGCGGTCGTAGAAGTCGCCGCGTGTGCCCACCCCGAGGCTCTCGGCGAGCGTGATCTGGATGTTGGCGATGCTCTCGCGCCGCCACAGCGGCTCGAACAACGCGTTGCCGAAACGCAGGGCCGAGAGGTTCTGGACCGCGGGCTTGCCGAGGTAGTGATCGATGCGCAGCGCCTGACGCTCGGTGAACGAAGCCCTGACCACGCGGTTGATTTCCTGCGCGCTGGCCAGGTCGTGGCCGAGCGGCTTCTCGAGCACCACGCGTACCTGCGGGCCGTTGATGTGCGCATGGCCGAGCTGCGCGCAGATCTGCGTGAACAGGTGCGGGCTGGTGGCGAGGAAGAGCACCACGGTGTCGGCCGCACGTTCGTCGAGCCAGGCCTTCAGGCCTGCGTAGTGCTGCGGCTGCGACAGGTCCATGCGCCGGTAATGCAGCGCTTGCGCGAAGGCCGTGAACTCCGCGTCGCTCGGCTGCTTGGAGGCCTCGACGTCGACGAACTTCTGTCGGATGAAGGCCCGGTACTCGTCGTCGCTGCGCTCGTCCCGTGCGACCGCGAGGATGCGGCCGTCGGGTGGCAAGGTGCCGTGGCGGTAGGCCTGGAACAGCGCGGGCATCAGCTTGCGCCAGGCCAGATCGCCGGTACCGCCGAAGAGCACGAGATCGAAGGACATGGAGGCCACCGGCCGATGTAACTTTGTTACGACGCGATGATGCACGAGACCCGGCCCTGGGTCAACGCAGCGCGGCGGCGGCGCCCGCTTCGCGACAGCGGCCTGCCCGGCATCGGCCGCAGGAGCGCGCATCGCGTGCAGGGCCGTGTGCCCGACGCTGACGAGCCCGATGGGCCCCAGAGCCGCTCGACCGGGGGTTTCTCCGGTCGGCCGGCGGCGCGGAAAAGCCGGACGCTGGGCCTAGGATCGTGCGCTCGTTCCTCTTGTCACGCTTCTACACGACCATGACCAAGCGCCTTCTCGCCTGCGCGGCCCTCGGTGCCGCCTTTGCCACGTCCAGCTGGGCCCAGGACGGCGGCCAGATCAACGTCATCTGCTCGGTGCAGGCCGAGTGGTGCAACATGATCCAGACGGTCTTCGCGAAGACCACCGGCGTCAAGGTCAACATGTCCCTGAAGGGGTCGGGCGAAGCGCTCGCGCAGTTGATCGCCGAGAGGGCCAACCCGAAGACCGACGTGTGGTTCGGGGGGACCGGGGACCCGCATCTGCAGGCGGCCGAGCAGGGCTTGTCCCTCGAGTACAAGTCGCCGTCGCTGCCCCAGCTCCACGCGTGGGCGCAGCAGCAGGCTCAGCAGTCGGGATTCCGCACGGTCGGCATCTACAGCGGCCCGCTGGGCTTCGGCTACAACACCGAGTTGATCGCCAAGAAGAAGCTGAAGGTCCCGCAGACCTGGGGCGACCTGCTGAACCCGGCCTACAAGGGGGAGATCCAGGTGGCCAACCCGGCCTCCAGTGGCACGGCCTACACGATGGTGGCCACGCTCGTGCAGCTGATGGGAGAGGACAAAGCGTTCGACTACATGAAGGCGCTGCACCGCAACATCGGGCAGTACACCCGTTCGGGCACCGGACCCATCAAGGCCGTCGCGCGCGGGGAGACCACGCTGTCGATCAGCTTCGTCCACGACGGCCCTGGCGAGAAGATGCAGGGCTTCCCGATCGAGACGATCACACCCGCCGACGGCACCGGCGCCGAGATCGGTTCGATGTCGATCATCAAGGGCGCCCGCAACCTCGAGGCGGCCAAGCGCTTCTACGAGTGGGCGCTGACCCCGCAGGCGCAGGAGATGGCCGCCGCCGCCCGGCAGTTCCAGCTGCCGTCGCACAAGGCGGCAAAGGTCGATCCCCGCGTGCCGGACTTCAAGCGGATCAAGTTCATCAACTACGACTATGCGAAGTACGGTGCAAGCGCCGAGCGCCGCCGACTGATCGCCAAGTGGGAGAAGGAGGTCAACTCCCTGCCGCGCTGAGACTGCCGGCGCATCCCGGCGGACCTGCGCATGCACCAGGGGAGCCTGCCATCCGCGAGAGGCTCCGTGCTGCCTCGAGGCGGTGCGCGCCGGGTCCTGGCGGCTTGGGTCTGGCTGGGGCTGGCCGCGTACGTCCTCCTGCCCTGGTACCTGCCTCAGGACCAGGGCTTGTGGCGCGCCTGGATGGGCATCTTCGCTGGGGCCGACACCGCCAGTGGGCTTGTCCAGGCAGCGGTGCATGGCCGTCCGTGGCTGTGGAGCGGGGTCCTCGGGCTGGCCTTGGCCGGCATCGGTTGCCTGATGACCGGCGCGCGCCGGCAGGGCACCTGGCTCTTTGCCGGTGCTGCGCTCGGGCTGGCCGGATTGCTGGGCAGTGGCTTCCTGATCGGCTCGCGCGGCTGGGCTTTCGAGACGCTCGAGCGCTCGTTCGGCGAGCTGAGCGTCGGCCAGTTGGGGTTCGGACCGGGTGCGGCGGTGGCGCTGCTGGCGCTGCTCGTCTTGCTCGGCGGCGGCATCGCGCGCCTCGGCGCCTTCCGCGGGGATGTCTTCGTCAGTGCCGCGGTCGTGTCCTGCGCCGCGCTGCTGGCGCTCTTCGTCGCGCTTCCCGTGTTGCGCAGCCTCGCGGGCGCCGTTCTCGACGACGACGGGGCGGTGTCGGCGGTCGCACTCGCGCAGCGGCTGTTCAGCGAGCGTGTCTGGGGGCTGGGTTGCCTGGCGGGTGGCGTGCGCTGCGGTGTCGCCTGGAACACTCTGTTCCTCGCCGTGCTGACCGCCACCGGGACGACGGTGCTCGGGGCCGCGATCGCGCTGCTCGCCGAGAGGGGCGGCCGGGCGCGCCTGGCGCGTCCGCTGAACGTCCTGGCGCTGCTGCCGATCATCACGCCCCCGTTCGTCGTCGGTCTCGGCCTCGTGCTGCTGTTCGGTCGTGCGGGGCTGGTCAACCAGTTCCTCGAGTGGGCTTTCGGCATTCCGCCGACCCGTTGGTTCTACGGCCTGTTCGGCATCTGGCTCGCGCAGATGTTTGCGTTCACGCCGATCGCGTTCATGATCCTGCGCGGCGTCGTCCAAGGCATCAGCCCGAGCCTGGAGGAAGCCGCGCAGACGCTGCGGGCCTCGCGATGGCAGACCTTCCGCAGCGTGACGCTGCCCTTGATGAAGCCGGGCCTGGCCAATGCCTTCCTCGTCGGCTTCGTCGAGAGCATTGCCGACTTCGGCAACCCGATCGTCGTGGGCGGCTCGTACGCGGTGCTGTCGACCGACATCTTCTTCGCGATCGTCGGCGCGCAGTACGACCAGGGCCGTGCGGCCGCGCTGGCGCTGGTGCTGACGGTGTTCGCGCTGGGCGCTTTCCTCGTCCAGCAGCGGGTGCTTGGCGGGGGGCACTACACGACGGTCACCGGCAAGGGCGACACCGGGGTGCCGCTGCCCTTGCCCGAAGGCGCGAGGCGGGTCGTGCACATGCTGGCGCTGCCATGGTTGCTGTTCACGCTGGTGGTCTACCTGTTCGCCTTCTCCGGAGGTTTCGTGCAGACCTGGGGACGCGACTACACGCCGACGCTCGACCACTTCCGCACGGCCTTCGACCTCCAGTGGGGCGTGGGCGGGCTCGTCTGGGCTGGCACGGCGTGGAACTCGCTCTTCACGACCCTGAAGCTCGCCGCGATCGCCGCACCGTTGTGTGCCGGCACGGGACTGCTGATCAGCTGGCTGCTGGCGCGAACGCGCTTCGCGGGGCAGCGCGCCTTCGAGTTCGCCGCGCTGTTGTCCTTCGCGATTCCCGGCACCGTGCTCGGCGTCAGCTACATCCTGGCATTCAACGTGCCGCCGTTCGAACTCACCGGCACGGCACTGATCATCGTGTTGTGCTTCGTCTTCCGCAGCTTGCCGGTCGGCGTCAGGGCCGGCACGGCCAGCTTCCAGCAGATCGACCGGAACCTGGACGAGGCGAGCGTGATGCTGCGGGCGGGCACGGCGACCACGCTGCGCCGCGTCGTGCTGCCGCTGCTCAAGCCTGCGCTGGTGGCTGCGCTGGTGTACAGCTTCGTGCGCAGCATGACGACCGTCTCGGCGGTGATCTTCCTCGTCACCGCCGAGAACGAGCTCGCGACGACCTACATCATCGGCCGCGTCGGCAACGGCGACTACGGGGTCGCTCTGGCCTACTGCACGGTGCTGATCGGGCTGATGTCCCTGGCCACCGCGCTGATCCAGTGGCTGGTGGGCGAGCGGCGGCTGGGGCGCCGCGCGCAGGAGGGAGCACGTTGAGCATCGAATTCCGCCAGGTCACCAAGCGCTACGGCGGGCACTCGGCGCCGCTCGTGGTCAAGGGCATCGACTTCAGGATTCCCACCGGTACGCTGACGACGATCCTCGGGCCGTCGGGATGCGGCAAGACGACGACGCTGCGCATGATCGCCGGTCTGGACGCCCCGACCTCGGGGACCATCCTGATCGACGGCCAGGACGTCACCGGTCTGGGCCCGGCCGAACGCAATGTCAGCATGGTGTTCCAGAGCTACGCGCTGTTCCCGCACATGACGGTGCTGGACAACGTCAGCTACGGCCTGGTCGTCCAGGGTGTGCGCAGGTCGGACGCGGCCGCACAGGCGCGCGCGACGATGGCCCGTGTCGGGCTCGACGCCTTCGGTGATCGGCTCCCCGCGGAGCTGTCCGGTGGGCAGCAGCAGCGCGTGGCGGTCGCGCGCTCGCTCGTGCTGCAGCCGAGCGTGCTGCTCTTCGACGAGCCGCTGTCGAATCTCGACGCGCGACTGCGCCGCAGCATGCGCGAGGAGATCCGTTCGCTTCAGCAGCAGCTCGGATTGACGGTCGCCTATGTCACGCACGACCAGAGCGAGGCGCTGGCGGTCAGCGACCAGATCATCGTGATGGACGCCGGCACGATCGCGCAGGCCGGGTCGCCGCGCGAGCTCTACGAGCATCCACGCAGCGAGTTCGTCGCCGGTTTCATGGGCGAGGCGCTGCTGTTCGACGCGACGGCCGATGGCAGTGGCAACCTGCATCTCGGGCCGCTGCAGGTGCGAGGGGTCGAGCCGGTCGCTGCGGGCGGCGTGCGCGTCGCCGTGCGGCCGCAGGCCTGGCGTCTGGGCTCCCCGGGCGACGGCAGACTGGCGGCCACGGTGGCCACGCGGGCGTATGTCGGGGCCCATGTCGAGCTGACGCTGTCCACCGCGATCGGCGAGATCTTCGTCGTGACGCCGGACGTGCGCAGCGAGTGGACGCCGGGCACGATCGTCGGTCTGGACCTGGGCGAAGGTGGCGTGGCGATCGTTCGCCCGGCGTGATCCGTCGGCGTGAGCGCGCGCCTTGCGCAATCCGTCACGACGGCGCAACGGGCATCCCCCCGGCCCGCGCCAGCGCGGTCGGGGGAGGTGTCCCCTGATGCTGCTCTACGATTCCCGGTGTGACCGACCGGCCCTCGAGACCGTCCCTGCTGACGCTGCTGACCCTGCCCTTCCTGGCGGTCACCGTGCTGCTGGGCATCGCCGTCGGCGTGCTGTCCTACCGGGCGGCAGCCTCCGCGGTCGAGGACGCGGCGCGCCTGCTGCTGGCGACCCATGTGCAGCGCATCGGCGACAGCCTGGAGCGGCAGCGTGCCGAGGCGGACGCGATGCTGCGCGCCGCGTTTCCGGATGGCGGCACGCCGCCTGCCGAACTCGTCGGCGACCTGGACGGCCTGACCATGCGTGGCTGGGCAGCGCTGTCCCTGGCCTCCTCGGGCGGCGCGGCACTGCACTATGCGACGGCGGCCGGTCAGCTCGCGGTGCTGCGGCGACTGTCGGCGGGCGATGGGCAGCTGTCGCTGCAGCGCGCCCCGTCGGATGCGCCCGATGTCGTCCTGGTTCGCGCCGCTGGGGCCGAGATCGTGACGGCCCGAACCGCCCGTGCCGCGCCGCGCGCCGACGTCCCGGTCACGCCCGGGGACGATGTGCGCCACTCGGCCTGGTACCGCGCCGGCCAGGCGGTGTCGGTGACCCACGGCCTGCCGGCGGCGGTCGCTCCGGGCGGGGAGGGGCTCAACCTCTGGCGCGTGCGACGCGTCCCGGACGGGCAGGGACGCCTGGCGGGAGTGGCCGCGATCGAGACCTCCCTGAAGCCGACCGACGATCTTCTGCGCGCGCTGGCGCTGCCCCCGCGCGCTGTCGCACTCGTCGTCGACGCGGCTGGGCAACCGGTCGCGCAGCGCGGTGCCCCGGTCGTGCGCAGGATCGGAGACGGAGCCGCGCAACGGCTGTCCCTGCGCGAGGTCGCCTCGCCGGCCGCGGCCGCGTTGGTGCCCCGGCTGCTGCCGCAGCTGTCCCAGGGCTCGCTCGAGCGGCCTGGATCGGCGCTGGTCGAGTTGCCCGACGGCGAACCCCTGCTCGCGAGTTACGCGCGCATCGGTGCCGATGGCGGGTACCCCTTGGCAGTGATCGTCGCTGCGCCGCTCGGCGACTTCCGCTCCGCGCTTGCCCGCAGTGCCGCGCATGCCGCGGCCTCGGTGCTGGTGGCCGTGGCGGTGGTGCTGGTGGCCGGCGCCTGGGTTCGCCGCCGGCTTGCCGGTGACGCCCTGGAGCTCGTGCAGTCGGCGCAGCGCATTGGTGACGGGGACCTCGAGACGGCGCCGGCCGCGATGGCCAGCCAGGAGCTCGAGGTCGTCAGCGAGGCCCTGCGCCGGATGCAACTGCGATTGCGCACGGACCGTATCAGCGGCCTGGCCAATCGCGAGTCGGTGCTGACGCGCTTGCACGACCGGATGCGTCCCGGGCGCCGTCACAACGACGCGCCGCTGCTCGCGCTGCTGTTCGTCGACCTCGACCGCTTCAAGGCGGTCAACGATCGCCATGGTCACGAGACCGGGGATTTCGTGCTGCAGACGATAGGACGCCGCTTGCGTCAGACCGTGCGCGACACCGACCTCGTCGCCCGCTGGTCGGGTGACGAGTTCGTGCTCCTTCTCGACGGCGTCGGGACGCCGGACAACGCGCATCGCGTGCGCGACCAGGTCGAGCGTGTGCTGCGTGATCCGGTCGAGCTCGGTCCCGGGCGCGAGGCCGTCGAGCTCGACGGAACCGTGGGCCTGGCGCTGTCGCCCGGCGACGCCCACGAGCCCGAGGCCCTGATCCGCGCCGCCGAAGAGGACATGGTCCTGCGCAAGCCCTCGTCCGAGAGCCGGTGGTGAGGCCGTCGGCCCCCGGCCCATCCCTGTCGAACTGGGGATGGCAGGACTCGCTGCCCTTGGCGGGCAGGATGTTCAAATCCCGACCATGAACCAGCTCGACCAGCTCCGCCAGCTCACGATCGTGGTTGCCGACACCGGCAGCTTCAAGCAGCTCGCACAATTCCGGCCGCGCGACGCGACGACGAACCCGTCGCTGATCCTGAAGGCCGTGCAGCAACCGGACTATGCGCCGCTGCTGACCGAGGTCGTCGGCGAGCACCGCGGCGAACCGCTGGCGGCCGTCGTCGACCAGGTGCTGGTGCGATTCGGCTGCGAAATCCTGAAGGTCGTGCCCGGACGCGTCAGCACCGAGGTCGACGCGCGGCTGTCGTTCGACACCGCGGCGACGGTGGCGCGGGCGCGCCGCATCATGGCCTTGTACGAGAAGCAGGGCATCGACCGCGAGCGGGTGCTGATCAAGGTCGCCGCCACGTGGGAAGGCATCCAGGCCGCGCGCGAACTCGAGCGCGAGGGCATCCGCTGCAACCTGACGCTGCTGTTCGCCTTTTGCCAGGCGGTGGCCTGCGGTGATGCGGGCGTGCAGCTGATCTCGCCGTTCGTGGGCCGCATCTACGACTGGCACAAGAAGGCTGCCGGCGCAGCCTGGGACGAGGCGGCGATGGCCGGCATCCACGACCCGGGCGTCAGGTCGGTCACACAGATCTATCACTACTACAAACGACACGGCATCGCCACCGAGGTGATGGGTGCCAGCTTCCGCAACGTCGGGCAGATCACCGCGCTGGCCGGCTGCGACCTGCTGACGATCAGCCCGGAACTGCTGGCCGCGTTGCAGGCGAGCGAAGAGCCCCTGCAGCGGCGCCTGTCGGATGACGCGGCGCGCGAGCTCGGCGCCGAACGGCTCCACCACGACGAGGCGTCGTTCCGCTGGGCCCTGAACGAGGACGCCATGGCCACGGAGAAGCTCGCCGAAGGCATCCGGGCGTTCGCCGTGGACGCCGCGAAGCTCGACCGGATGATCGAAGGGCTGCGTCCGTGACCGCGCGGCACACGATGGGGTCGCGCCGGTGAGCGCCCCGCGCTGCGACCGCACCCGGGCCTGGGGCGCCCTGCGCGGCCACTTCGAGGCCCACGGCCGCGACCTCGACCTGCGCGAGGCCTTCGAGCGCGATCCGCAGCGCTTCGAGCGCTTCACGCTGCAGGCACCGGAGGTGTTCGCCGATCTGTCGAAGAACCGCTGGGACCTGGCCACGCAGCACTTCCTGATCGATCTCGCGCGCGAGTGCGCGATCGAGGATCGGCGCGATGCGATGTTCGCCGGCGAACCGATCAACGCCACCGAAGGCCGCGCGGCGCTGCACACCGCGCTGCGGGCCCCGCGCGGGGCCGCGCCGCACGGCGACGAGGTGCACGCCGTGCTCGACGCGATGCTGGCGTTCGCCGAATCGGTGCGCGCCCGGGCCGGCGATCCCTACACCGACGTCGTCAACATCGGCATCGGCGGCTCGGACCTCGGCCCGCGCATGGCCGTGGCGGCGCTCGAGCCCTTTGCCCACCGCGGACTGCGCCTGCACTTCGTCAGCAACGTCGACGGGCACGACCTGACCGCCGTGCTGCGGCCGCTCAGGCCGGAGACGACGCTCTTCGTCGTGGCCAGCAAGACCTTCACGACACAGGAGACGATGGCCAACGCGCACGCGGCGCGGGCCTGGTTCGATGCCGGGATGCCGGCCGGCGCCGACCGCAGCCAGCACTTCGTCGGGGTCACGACGAACCTGCGCGCGGCGGCGGACTTCGGCATCACCAAGACCTTCGGTTTCTGGGACTGGGTGGGCGGGCGCTTCTCGCTGTGGAGCGCGATCGGGCTGCCCATCGCCATGGCGGTCGGCGCCGAGCGGTTTCGCGAGCTGCTGGCCGGCGCCCACGCGATGGACCGGCACTTCGCCGAGACCCCGCTGGAGCGCAACCTGCCGGTGCAACTCGCGCTGCTCGACGTCTGGTACCGCAACTTCCACGGTTTCGGCAGCCGCAGCGTGGCGCCCTACCACCAGGGCCTGAGCCGCCTGCCGGCCTACCTGCAGCAGCTCGAGATGGAGTCCAACGGCAAGGGCGTGGACCTTGCCGGCGAGTCCTTGCCTTTCGGCACCAGCCCCGTCGTCTGGGGAGAGCCGGGCACCAACGGCCAGCATGCCTACTTCCAGATGCTGCACCAGGGGACTGACGTGATCCCGGTGGAGTTCATCGCCGTGCGGCAGGCCACCCACGAGCTGGCGGACCAGCAGCGCAAGCTGCTCGCCAACTGTCTGGCGCAGTCGCAGGCGCTGATGCTCGGCAAGTCAACCGCCCTCGCCGCAGCCGAGCACGCGCCGACTGCCAGCACCACGTTCGACCGCGAGCTCCTGGCGCGCCACCGCAGTTTCCCCGGCAACCGGCCGAGCACGACGCTGCTGCTGGACACCCTGACGCCACGCTCGCTCGGTGCGTTGATCGCGCTGTACGAGCACCGGGTGTTCGTGAGCGGCGCGCTGTGGGGCATCAACAGCTTCGACCAGTGGGGTGTCGAGCTCGGCAAGGCGCTGTGCAGCGCGCTGTTGCCGAGGTTCGCGACCCGCGACGTCTCGGGCCTCGATGCCTCGACGGCAGGCCTGCTGCAGCGGCTCCTCGCCCGGTGAGCCGCATCGTCGTCTGGGACTTCGGGGCGGTGCTGTTCCGCTGGCAACCCGTGGAACTGCTGCGGGAAACCGTGCCCGAACTCGCCATCGACGCCGATGCCGCGCGCGCGCTCGCCGCGACCCTCTTCCAGAGCTTCACGCCGGACAGCGACTGGGCACGCTTCGACCTCGGTCTCCTGGCCGAGGAGCCGCTGGCGCAGCGCATCGCTGCCCGCACCGGGCTGCCGGCAGCGGCGGTGCGGCGGGTGATCGACGCCGTTCCCTGGCACCTCGAGGCGCAGGCCGACGCGGTGGAGCTCGTCCGCGAGGTCAAGGCTGCCGGCCACCGCACGGTCTTCCTGTCGAACATGCCGCGGCCCTACGCGCACCACCTGGAGCGCCACAACCCGTTCATCGCCGACTTCGACGACGGCATCTACTCGGGGCGCGTCGGCCTGGTCAAGCCCTGGCCGGCGATCTTCGAGCTGGCGAGCCATCGCTTCGGCGTCCGACCGGGTGTCGAGACCCTGTTCGTCGACGACCACGCCGGCAACGTCGCGGCCGGCGTCGCGCATGGCTGGCAAGGGCTGCGCTTCGAATCGGCCGCACAGGTGCGGCAGGAACTCGTTCGCCTGGGCCTGCTGGCCTGACCCGCTCGCGGGGCCATGCGTCGCCGCGCGGCGCCGTGGCAGTTGTTCAGGCGGCGAGGCCGTGCAGCGCCTGCAGCGCCGCCTCGCGCGACTGCGCGAACACCTGCCGCTTCCACGCGTCGGTGTCGGTGTAGAACGCGTCGCGCAAGCGGCGGCGGATCTTGTCGCGTTGCGCGGCGCCCCGCAAAGGCTCGCGGCGCAGCCACGCGTCGGCGCGCAGCGCATCCCGGACCTCGGCCAGCGGCAGCGTGCCGAACTCGAGCGCCATGCCGGTGTGTTCGGCCTGCGGGCACTCCTGTTCGGCGGCGATCCACATCAGGCCCCGCAGCAGCGCCGACGTCGACGAGCCGTCGTAGATCGACGTGAGTGCCGGCCCCCACCAGGCCTGCGCACGGGCCAGTGCCCGTGCATCGTCCCGGCAGGCGAAGATGCGCTCGCCGTGACCGCTCGGGCCCAGGCCGGTGTGCAGGTCGATCCAGCCGAGCCTGCGGCAACGCTGCCCGTGCTCGCGCAGCACACGGCGCAGCGTGTCCTGGCTCCAGGTCGCCCGCTGACCGCCGTAGAAGATGCCGTCCGGGTGACGGTACTGTCCGCCGCTCCACGCCGTCTGCAGCGCTCGTTCGCCGTGGCGTTCGGCGTAGGCGACCAGCCGCCGTGCCGCCTCGGGGGGTTCGGGCCAGGTGTCGGGAACGAGCGCCGAGGCGAGCTCGTCGTAGCCCGGGTTGTCCGGCAGCGGGGCCGAGAAGTCGTGCCAGTTGCGGTTGAGGTCGACGTTGTCCTCGGTCGTGCGCCGCCAGTACGAGAAGCCGTGCGGATTCAGCGCGTGCACGTAGAGCACGGCGCAGGCGCTCCCGCGCACCGAGTCGTGCCATGCCGCGTCACGCAGCAGCGCGACCTGGACACCCGAGCCGCAGAAGCCCTCCACACCGTGGCAGGCGCTGCTGATCAGCAGCACGGCGGCCGTATCGGCCGGGCCCTCGCGCGCGACGTCCATCGCGAGCGGCTCGCCGTCGTGGCCCGTCAGCGGGTGGACATGCGACTGCACCGGCAGCGCCGCCGCCGCCGCCGCGTCGAGGAACTTGGACCGGGCCTCGGCGTAGGTCTGGGCGAAGTGCGACGCCGCTGCGGTAGCGCCACCGGTGACCGTGCTCAGGACGAGGCTCCCGCCGCCGGTTGGGCGAGCCAGGCCTCGGCCAGGCGCACCCAGCAGGTCGCGCCCAGCGGGATCAGCTCGTCGTTGAAGTCGTAAGTCGGGTTGTGCAGCATGCACGGGCCGATGCCGTGCCCACCCTCGCGGTGCGAACCGTCGCCATTGCCCAGCATGAAGTAGCAGCCGGGTTTGGCCTGCAGGAAGTAGCTGAAGTCCTCGGCGCCCATCGTCGGCTCGAAGGGCTGGACCTTCTGTTCGCCGAGCAGCGCGCCGAGCGTGTTGCGGACGAACTCAGTCTGGGCCGGATGGTTGACGGTCGGCGGGTAGTTGCGGTGGAACTCGAACTCCACCGTCGCGCCGAAGGCCGCGCAGGTGTGTTCGGCGACCTGTCGCATCCGCTGCTCGATCAGGTCGAGCACCTCAAGCGAGAAGGTGCGCACCGTGCCCTCGATGCGCGCCGAGTCGGGCACGACGTTCGTCGCCTCGCCGGCATGGATCGTGGTCACGGAGATCACGCCGGGATCGATCGGTCGCCGGTTGCGCGTGATGATGGTCTGGAACGCCTGGACCATCTGGCAGGCGATCGGCACCGGATCGATGCCCAGGTGCGGCAGGGCCGCATGCGATCCCTTGCCGCGGATCGTGATGAAGAACTCGTTGCTCGACGCCATCATCGCGCCGGGGTTCACGCCGACCGTGCCGACCGGCATGCCGGGCCAGTTGTGCAGGCCGAAGATCGCCTCCATCGGGAACTTCTCGAAGAGCCCGTCGCGGATCATCTCGCGCGCGCCGCCACCGCCTTCCTCGGCGGGCTGGAACACCAGGTAGACCGTGCCGTCGAAGTTGCGGTTCGTCGCGAGGTACTTGGCCGCCGCGAGCAGGATCGCCGTGTGACCGTCGTGCCCGCAGGCGTGCATCTTCCCGGGATGGCGGCTTGCGTGCGCGAACTGGTTGTGCTCGGTCATCGGCAGCGCGTCGATGTCGGCACGCAGGCCCACCGCTCGCGGCGAGTCGCCATTGCTGACGATGCCGACGATGCCGGTCTTGCCCAATCCGCGGTGAACCGGGATGCCCCAGTCGGTCAGTGCCTTGGCGATCAGGTCGGCGGTGCGCACCTCCTGGAAGCACAGTTCGGGGTGAGCGTGGATGTCACGACGTAGCGCGGTGATCGCCGCGGCATCGGCCAGGATCGATTCGATGAGCTGCATGGGCAGGTGCCGTCCTCGGTTTCGGTCACGGGTCGTGCACCCATGGTATGCGAGGGTCGCCACGGTTTGCAGCGGGTATGCCATCATGGCCCCATGAGTGAGCCGGTCGCCCCGGCGGCCGAGGGCGCCGCCACCCGTGTCGTGCGCGGCGCCTGCCCGCACGACTGCCCCGACACCTGCGCGATGCTCGTCACGGTGCAGGGCGAGCGCGTCGTGCGCATCCAGGGCGATCCCGACCATCCGCCGACGCATGGTGCGCTGTGCACCAAGGTCAGTCGCTACGCGGAACGCACGCTGCATCCGCAGCGGCTGCTCGAGCCGCGCCTGCGAAGCGGGCCGAAGGGCAGCGGCCAGTGGCGCGTGGTCGGCTGGGACGAGGCGCTGGACCACGTCGCGCAGCGGCTGAAGTCGATCGCCTCTGGCGACCCGCAGGCCATCGTGCCCTACAGCTACGCCGGCACGATGGGGCTGGTGCAGGGCGAAAGCATGGCTGCCCGCTTCTTCCACCGGCTCGGCGCCTCGCAGCTGGACCGCACGATCTGCGCGAGCGCCGGCGGCGAGGCCCTGGCGGCGACCTACGGCGGCAAGCTCGGCATGCACGTCGAGGATTTCGTGCACAGCCGCCTGATCGTGATCTGGGGCAGCAACTCCATCGCCTCGAACCTGCACTTCTGGACCTTCGCGCAGGAGGCCAAGCGGCGTGGCGCCCGGCTCGTCTGCATCGATCCGCGCCGCACCGAGACGGCCGACAAGTGCCACCAGCACATCGCCCTGCGGCCCGGAACCGACGGCGCGCTGGCGCTCGGCCTGATCCACCAGTGGACCGAGCACGGCGGGCTGGACGCCGACTACATCGAACGGCACGTGTCCGGCTGGCCCGCGCTGCGCGACAAGGCCGCGGCCTGGACCGCGCAGCGCACGGCCGAGGTCTGCGGCATCACTGCCGACGAGGTGTGCGGGCTCGCCCGTGAGCTCGCGATCGCGCAGCCGGCGGCGATCCGGCTGAACTACGGGGTGCAGCGCGTCCGTGGCGGAGGCAACGCGGTGCGCCTCGTCGCGCTGCTGCCCTGCCTGACCGGCGCCTGGCGCCGGCGGGGTGGCGGGATGCTGCTGTCGTCGTCGGGCTGGTCGGCCGAGGCGGTCGACGCGGCTGCCCTGCAGCGCCCGGACCTGATGCCCACGCCGCGACCGCGGGTCGTCAACATGGCCACGATCGGCAACGACCTGCTGCGTGCCGGGTCGCCGGACTTCGGGCCGCGCATCGAGGCCCTGGTCGTCTACAACAGCAACCCGGTCGCGGTGGCGCCCGACAGCCGGCGGGTGGTGCAGGGGTTCTCGCGCGAGGACCTGTTCACCGTCGTGCTCGAGCATTTCATGACCGACACGGCCGACCTGGCCGACGTCGTGCTGCCGGCGACGACGCAGCTCGAACACCTGGACGTGCACCGCAGCTACGGGCATACCTACGTGCTGGTCAACCACCCGTCGATCTCGCCGCAGGGGCACGCGCTGCCGAACACCGAGATCTTTCGCAGGCTGGCCGCGCGCATGGGCTTCGACGAACCGTGCTTCCGCGAGAGTGACGAGCAGATCGCGCGCAGCGCGTTCCGCGCCGGAAGCGTGGATGTCGACCGCCTCTGGCGGCAGGGTTGGCAGCGGCTGCCGGTTCCCGACCTGCCCTTCGCCGACGGCGGCTTCCCGACTGCCGACGGGCGCGCGGCAGCCGACGCGCCCGGGCTGGGGGTTCCCGACCACGTACCGAATCACGAGTGCCGGCAGGCCGCGCCCGAGCTGGCCGCCCGCTACCCGCTGGCGATGATCTCGCCGCCGGCGCGCAACTTCCTGAACTCGACCTTCGTCAACGTCCAGAGCCTGCGCTCGATCGAGGGCGAGCCGCTGCTCGAGATGCACGCCGACGACGCGCGTGCGCGCGGGCTGGCCGACGGCGCGGTCGTCGAGGTCTTCAACGACCGGGGGGTCTACCGCTGCCGCCTGTCGGTGAGTCGACGGGCCCGACCGGGTGTCGTCAACGGGCTCGGGGTGTGGTGGCGCAAGTTCGGACTCGGCGGCACGAATGTCAACGAGCTGACCTCCCAGGCGCTGACCGATCTTGGCCGGGCACCGACGTTCTACGACTGCCTCGTCGAGGTCCGGCCGGCATGACGGCAGCGGGCGGATGCGGCGCTCACGCTGCCGCGCGCTGATGGCCAGCGTCGGCAGGGCACTGGCACTGGCGCTCGGCCTTGCGACGCTGGTCGGGCTGGGTGGCTGCAGCCTGGGCTACGTCGCGCACGCGGTCGGTGGTCACCTGGATCTGATGAACCGCGCGCGCCCGCTGGACGACGTGCAGGCCGATCCGGCGACACCGCCCGGGTTGCGCGAGCGACTGGCACTGGCCTCACGCATCCGCAATTTCGCGGTGGCCGAACTGGGCCTGCCGGACAACCCGAGCTATCGGCGCTATGCCGATCTGCAGCGGCCCGCCGCGGTCTGGAACGTCGTGGCCGCGCCCGAGCTCTCGTTGGTCCTGAAGACCTGGTGCTTCCCGGTGGTCGGCTGCGTGGGCTACCGGGGCTACTTCGATCGCCGCCGCGCCGACGAGACGGCAGCACGGCTGCGTGAACAGGGATGGGAGGTCAGTGTCTACGGCGTGCCGGCGTACAGCACCCTGGGCTGGTCGAACGTGCTCGGCGGCGATCCCTTGCTCAACACCTTCATCGGCTGGCCCGAGGGGGAGCTCGCGCGCATCGTCTTCCACGAACTCGCGCACCAGGTCGTCCACGTCGCCGACGACACGACCTTCAACGAGAGCTTTGCGACGGCCGTCGAGCGCCTCGGTGGTGATCGGTGGCTGCAGCGGCACGGCAGCGAGCAGTCGCGGGCCGAGCACCGCGCGCTCGAGGCGCGACGACGCGACTTCCGGGCGCTGACGCTGGCTCACCGTGCGCGCCTGGCGCAGCTGTACGCGGGCAGCGAGGACGACGCGACCAAGCGCCGCCGAAAGGCGGAATTGGCGCAGCGACTGCTCGCCGAGTACGAGGAGATCAAGCGCCAGCGCTGGGGCGGCTTCAGCGGCTACGATCGCTGGATCGCCGAGTCGAACAACGCGACCTTTGCCGTGCAGGCGGCCTACGACGAACTGGTGCCCGGCTTCCTGCGGCTGTTCGAGCGCGAGGGCCGGGACTTCCGGCGCTGGTACGCCGCGGTCCACCGGCTCGCGGAGTTGCCGCGCGAGGAGCGCCGGCGGCAGCTCGCGGCGATCCCATGAACCGAGAAGGATCCATCCATGTCCGACATCCGCATCCACCGTGAACACACGCTGGGCCTGCCGAAGGCGCGCGAGATCGCCTGGCAGTGGGCCGAGGAGGTGCAGGCGCGTTTCGGCATGGAGTGCAGCGTCATCGAGGGTGACTTCAGCGACACCGTCGAGTTCCGCCGCTCGGGGGTCACCGGCGAGCTGATCGTCGCCGCCGACCACTTCGACCTGCATGCCAGGCTCGGCTTCCTGCTCGGGGCCTTTTCGCGGACGATCGAGCGGGAGATCCTGCAGAACCTCGATGCGTTGCTGGGCCAGGCGGGCAAGGCGTCGAAGGCAGCAGCCGCCAAGGGCGCGGGCAGGGCGTCCGGGAAGTCGGCGGCGAAATCGGCCCCCGCGAAGAACGGCCGCAGCGGGCGCTGATCGCCCGGTCGCTTCGCGACGGCGACGGGCCGCCGCGCGTGCGTCGATGGCAGCTCGGCGACGCCCCGCGGAGGTGCCGCCTTCGTTGCCGGTTGCGTGCGGGGGGCCGGCCGCTACCGCGGCCGCGGCCTCACTGCCAGAGCACCTTCTGCTTGTCGGCGTACCAGCGCTCGACCTCGGGTTCGAGCGCCTTCTCGATCTTCGCGCGCTTGATCTTCATCGTCGGCGTCAGCAGTCCGTTCTCGATCGTCCACGGCTCGCGCGCGACGACGATCATCTTCAGCTGCTCGTAGTCGGCAACGCTCGCGTTGACATCGTCGAGCAGCTTCGAGAGTTCGGTCTGGACCTCGGCACGCACGGCGGGATCGCCCTGCCGGGGCCGCAGTTGCTCGGCCAACAGCACGATCGCGTAGGCCGAGGGGTGGCCGACGCCGGAAACCATCGACAGCTCGATCATCGGGTGCGCGTTGATCAGGTTCTCGATCGGCGCGGGCGCGACGTACTTGCCCTTGGCCGTCTTGAACAGTTCCTTCGCGCGGCCGGTCAGCTTCAGCATGCCCTCCGGGGAGAACTCGCCGAGGTCGCCGGTGCGGAAGAAGCCGTCCGGCGTGAAGCACTCGGCATCGAGGTCGGGGCGCTTGTAGTAGCCGACGAGCTGACCCGGGCTCTTGATCAGGATCTCGCCCTCGGCACTCAACTTGCCCTGCACGCCCTTGAGCGGCACGCCGACGTACCCCGGCGCGTTGTGGCGCTCGGTCGAGGTGTACGAGCAGGCGCAGTCCTCGGTCATGCCGTAGCCTTCGATCAGCATCAGGCCGATGCGGCGGTACCAGGCGATGAGGTTCGGCGGGATGGGCGCCGACCCGCTGGCTGCCAGCAGGACGTGATCCAGGCCGAGACCGGTGCGGATCTTCTTCGCCACGATCTTGCCGAGAATCGGGATCTTCAGCAGCCGCTCCAGCTTGGCCGGCGGCATCTTCGCGAACACGCCCTGCTGGAACTTCAGCCACAGGCGCGGCACGCTGATGAACAGCGTCGGGCGCGCGCGCTGCAGGTCGGCCAGGAAGGTGTCGAGCGTCTCGGCGAAGAACAGGTGGGTATTGCCCATGACCAGCGCCGCTCCCTCGACCCATGCCCGCTCGAAGATGTGGGACAGCGGCAGATAGGAGAGCACCCGGTTCTCGACCTCGGCGCCGATCCGTTCACGGATGTAATCCGACTGGGACTGGACCGCAGCCGTGAAGCGCTCGAAGTTGTGCATCACCCCCTTGGGTGTACCGGTCGAGCCCGAGGTGTACATCAGCACGGCCAGATCCTTGCCGTCCCGCGAGGGCTGGCCCGCCATCGGCGAGGTGCGTGCGACGATCGCGTCCCAGGTCTCGTAGCCGTGGTTATCGGGCGCCAGCGGAAACGCGATGCACGGCAGGCCTGCCGGCACGCCGGGTTTCTGGTGTTCCCAGACATCGAGCTTGCCGACGAACAGCAGGCTGGCCTCGCTGTGGTTCAGCACGTAGCCGACGGTGTCGGCGGTCTCGGTCGGGAAGATCGCGACCGTCGTGTAGCCCGCCATCCAGATGGCCAGCTCGGCCATCACGAAGTGCGCGCAGTTCTTCGACAGCATCGCGATGCGCGACCCGGGCGGGAAGCCCTGCGCCTTCAGGTGCGCGGCCATGCGCCGAGACTGGTCCATCACCTGGGACCAGGTGTAGTCGACGACCTGGCCGTTGCCGATCGGCTGGGTCATGAAGACGCGGTTCGCGCGGTTCTTCTCGTGCTCGTAGACGTAGTCGAGGATCAGCTTCTGGGGCATCGCGATGCTCCGGTGAACATGTCAACCCGGCACGATAGCCCGCCGTCGCTGTCGGCGTCTAGTGGGGTGAAATTGACGGGTTTCCCGACCCCGGGTTTACCAGGGAGCAAGGCCCCGCAAGCGATGCCCGGTTCCTGCGGCCGTCGCGCCCCGAGCGCGAGACTGGCGGTCCTTCAGGCGGGGTCGAGCCTGGCCGCGCCAGTCTCTCGGCCCGCCGAGGGCGCGGCGCGTCGCCGGAAGAACTCCAGGAGTGCGGTCTCGTCCATCGGCCGCGCGAACAGGAAGCCCTGGCCGTAGCGGCAGCCGATGGCCTGCAGCGCCGCGACCTCTGCGTCGGACTCGATTCCCTCCGCGACGCTGGTCATGCCCAGGTTCTCGATGACGCTCACCGTCGCGTGGGCCACGGCCATCACCTGCGGGTCGGCGCACAGATCGGTCACGAAGCTCTTGTCGATCTTGACCGTGTCGAAGGGGTATTCGCGCAGGCAGGACAGCGACGACGCGCCGGTGCCGAAGTCGTCCATCGCGATGCGCACACCGAGCCCGCGAAGCGACTCGATGAGGATCAGGGTCGCATCGGGATCCTGCATGACCTCGCGCTCGGTGATCTCGAGCTGCAGCGCCTGCGGGGGCATGCCGTGAGACTCCAGCGCCTCGCGCACCGTGCCCATCAGCCTCTGGCCCTGCTTGAGCTGCACCCGCGACAGGTTCACGCTGATGCTGTGCGGCGCCGCACCCGGCACCTCGCGCTGCCAGCGCGCCCAGGCCGCGCACGATTCGAACAGCGCCCAGCGTCCGAGCTCGACGATCAGGCCGTTCTCCTCGGCGATGGGCACGAACTCCGCCGGCGAGACCGCGCCGAGCGTGGGGTGCATCCAGCGCAGCAGCGCCTCGGCCGAGCTCGGCGCGCCGGACTCGAGGTCGATGATCGGCTGGTAGTGCAGCCGCAGCTGCGCCTGCGCCTGTGCCCGCTGCAGCGCCTCCTCGACGCTGAGCGTGCGCTTGAGGCGCTCGTGCATCTCCTGGTCGAAGAACGCGTAGGTGCGCCGCCCGCGGCGCTTGGCCTCGTACATCGCCGTGTCGGCGTCGCGCAGAAGGGCGAAGCCGTCAGTGGCCTGTGCGGACCCGAAGGCGATGCCGATGCTCGCGCTGGACAGGATCTCCATGTCCTTGATCCGGTGCGCCGGGGCCATCGTCCGCAGCGTCTGCTCGGCCAGATGGCCTGCGGCCACGGTGTCCATGATGCCGGGGGCCAGGATCACGAACTCGTCGCCGCCGAAGCGTGCCACCAGCCAGCCGTGGCCGCTGTCGTCGGCGGCCTCGGCAGCGGCTTCGAGCGGATCCGACCCGTCGAGCGGCGCGGGCAGCGCCCGCACGAGCCGGCGTGCGACCGACCGCAGCAGCTCGTCCCCGGCGTCGTGGCCGAGGGTGTCGTTGATCAGCTTGAAGCGGTCGAAGTCGAGGAACATCACCGCGAACCCGAAGTCGGGATCGCGCCGCGTGCGCTCGATCAGGGCGGCCAGGCGCCGCTCGAGCAGTGCCCGGTTCGGCAGCCCGGTCAGCGCATCCAGATGCGCGGCCGCGATCAGCGCACGTTCGGCACGCTTGCGGTTCGAGATGTCCTGCAGCAGCAGCCAGGTCATCCGGGAGCCGCCGGGCTCGTCGATGCCGGTGCCGCTGAGCACGACGTCCAGCCGACGGCCCTCGCGGTGGCGCAGCGCCAGCTCCATCGGTCCGAACTTCGCCCGCTCGCGTGCCGCCGCCATCCAGCTCTCACGCACCGGCCTCGGCGTCTCGAGCCGGTTGTGACGGAGGACATCGCCGAGCAGATCCTCACGCGGGTAGCCGGTGATCGCCGACATCGCGTCGTTGCAGGCGATCACCGCATCGCGGTCGGCGTCGTACAGCGCCAGGCCGATCGGCGACAGGTCGAACAACGCCTGCAGGCGGCGTGATTGCTCGGCCAGCCGCACCTCGAGGAGGCGTTCGCCCGTGATGTCGACGTAGCTGGAGACGACCCAGTCGGGTGCGCCGGCGCGCGGCAGCACGTCAGCATGGGCGAGCAGCCAGCGGCGTGACCCATCGGGCTGGCAGCGCACGAGCACCGCGTCGCGCACCGCTTGCCCGGTGCGCAGCGTGACCATCGCGGGGTGCTCCAGGTCGCAGCGCTCGCGGCCCTCGGCGTCGACGACCTGCCAGCGCGGATCGACGAGCCGGTGGCCGGCGGGACCCTGGACGAGTCCGAGCATGGACTCCGCGGCCGGGTTGCAGTCGATGATGCAGCCGGTTTCGTCGTGAATCACGAGGCCCGCGGCCGCGTTGTCGATCGTCGCCCGCAGTTGGGCGCTGGCGAGGCGCATCGCGGACACGTCCGCGTCCTCGAGGACGGCAGCGCGTGCGTGCAGCAGTTGCGGCGGCAGGGGAGCGTTCATCGGGTGGTGGTGCGCCGCGCGGCGCAGCAAGGATCGGCGCACGCCTCGTCCCGGCGCACACGGGTGAGCGGAGTCTGACCGGCCGCATCGGGCCCGATCCGGGGAAAACCGCAAGCTCGTCCCGCCGACTCCGGGCTTCGTTCGGCGTGCCGCACCGAGGTCGGCTGTCA
>ERZ761602.3535-NODE-3535-length-21932-cov-5.118023_pt1 | contig 21932 bp, 28 predicted proteins | sample MGYA00512165_ERZ761602 | MGnify/ENA primary metagenome ERZ761602 (study PRJEB28899, sample SAMN02445085) | bioreactor sludge metagenome | biome: EBPR sludge; isolation source: Thorneside wastewater treatment plant | place: Australia: Brisbane, Thorneside...
GGCCCCGCCGGTATCGGTCCAGATCTCGGGGCCGGTGGTGGCCTCGTGGATGGCGGGGTTGGCCGGGTTGCTGAACTGCTGCAGCAGCACGTACTTGCCCGGGTCGCTGGCGACGATCTCCTCGGCCTTGGCGATGGCGGCCTTCATGCCCTTGGCGCCCTCGGTCAGCACCAGCTTGGCGCCGTAGGCCAGCAGCAGCTTGCGCCGCTCGATGCTCATCGTGTCGGGCATGGTCAGCGTGATCGGAATGCCGCGGGCGGCGGCCACGAAGGCCAACGCAATGCCGGTGTTGCCACTGGTCGGCTCCACCAGTTCCTTGCCCGGGCCCAGCAGGCCGCGCTTTTCCGCGTCCCAGATCAGGGCTGCGCCGATGCGGCACTTCACCGAGTAGGCGGGGTTGCGCCCTTCGATCTTGGCCAGGACGGTGGCCGCGGCGCCGTCGGTCACCCGGTTCAGGCGAACCAGCGGCGTGCGCCCGATGGACAACGAGTTGTCGGCATAGACGATTGACATGTGGACTCCTTGATCAATCCTGAACCCAGGGCAGGTGGTGAAAGCGCCAGCCATCGGCCCCGCCGCGATGCCGGTGTTCGTCGATTTCGCCCTCGAAACCTTCGAGCACGTTGAAGACGCGCGTGAAACCCGCCTTGGCGGCTGCCTCTGCTGCCAACACCGAGCGTTTGCCGCTGCGGCACAGCAACAGCACATTGGCCTCCTTGCCGACCTTGGCCTCCAGTTCACGCACGAAGCGCGGGTTGCGTGTCAGGCTGGTGCCGGTGGCCCAGGCCACGTGCAGGCTGCCGGGCACGTGGCCCACAAACTTGCGCTCTTCGGTGGTGCGCACGTCGACGAGCTCGGCTTCGCCCGTCGAGAAGAGCTCCCAGGCCAATTGCGGTGAAACACCCCCGGCATAGGTCAGTCCCGCAGCCCGTGCATCGCCCTTGATGTGATCCAGGTCGGATAGTGTTTCGCTTGTGACAGACGTCATGACAGTTTCCTTTTCGGCTCGCTCGCCGTGGCAAGTTTCTGGTGGTTATAGACAACAGGTGGCACTTTAGAAAGCTGTCATAAAAACTCAAACGAATAAGAAATAATTTGTTCAATACGAAAAGATCTGAATAGGACTTCGGGTAGTGCCTCTGCTTGCGGTGCTGGGGGCAATTCCAAACCATTTACAGCAGGGCATCGGCCCAGATGTTGCGTGCCCATGATTTGGCGTATTGCCCTTCAATGGCGTTGGCCTGTGCCGACAGCCCTCCCGAGCCTGGTACGGGCACCAGTGTCTTTTGGGCTGCGTCCCACTTGTGAACGGACGCCACATGCACCACGTCGGTGTCCGACACGAAGCTGTAGCAGGTGTTGGCAATGATCGGTTCAGGGTTGACCGTTCGGCCTGTCAGCAGCGCAATGACCGCATCGGCTGCCACCTTGGCGTGGTTGTTGGCCATGAAGCCTGACTTGGGCATGCCCGGTGCGGACGCGGTGGCGTCGCCCAGAACATGGATGCCAGGAACCGCCAGCGATTCGAAAGTCTGGAAGTTCACACCCACCCATTTGTTGCTACCGCTCAGCAAGCCGGCGGCTTGCGCGATGCGGCCTGCCTGCTGGGCTGGCACCACGTTCAGCACATCGGCCTTCACTTTGTCGAATGACAACTCGATGGTGTTGCTGGCCGCGTCCACCCGCACCAGTTCGCTGTTGGGGCGGTACTCGACGATGCCGGGGTATTGCTCGCTCCAGGCTTTCAGGAACAACGCCTTCTTGGATACCAGATCCGGGTTGGAGTCCAGCACCAGCACCTTGCTGCGGGGTTTGTGTTGTTTGAAGTACCAGGCCACCTGTGCCGCGCGCTCATAGGGGCCGGGCGGGCAACGGTAGGGAACCTTGGGAATGTGCAGCGCGTACACCCCGCCATTGGGCAGGGTTTCCAGTTGGCGGCGCAAAGCCAGCGTTTGGGGTCCCGCTTTCCAGGCATGCAACACCTTGGCTTGCGCATCTGCTGATTCCAGGCCGGGCACGAGGTTGTACTGAAAATCGATGCCCGGCGACATGATCAGCCGGTCGTAGGGCAGCACGTCGCCGCTGGCCAACCGAACCAGGCGCTTGTCGGCATCCACCGCGACCGCCTCGCCGCGCACCAGACGTACACCGTATCTTTTTTGCAGGGTGCCGTAGCCAGTGGTGAGGTTCTCGATCTTTTCGCTGCCGCCCAGCACCAGGTTGCTCAAGGGGCACGAGACGAAGGCCGCTTCGCGCTCCACCAGCACCACGTCGATCTCGGGTGCCCACAGGCGTATGTATTTGGCCGCGGTGGCTCCGCCGAAGCCGCCACCGATCACCACCACCCGCGCAGCGGGCTTGGCTGGTGCGGTGGCACATCCGGCCAGAGACACCACTGCCGTCCCCCCCAAGGCTGCCAACAACCTGCGTCTGTTCAATGTGACCATGTGAATCTCCTGTGGTCTATTTGGGTTGGCGGGCAAAGTGCTCGGCCAGGTGGGCCAATTCCTCGTCGGTGTAGCCCTTCGCGTGCTGGTGCATCACCGTGGCCGGCAGGGTGCCGGCCTTGTAGGCCAGCAACTTCTGCTGCAGCACGGCTTTGTCCTGCCCCGCGATGGGTGGAATGCCCGTTTGCGCACTGCCCCCGGTACCGTGGCAGGCGGCACACGACGCAGCCCAGACGCGCACGCGGGGGTCATCGGCGCGGGTCGCGGAAGACGCACTGAGCGCGAATACCGCGGCGACGGCTGGCAGCGCAATTCTTGGTGAAAACAGGGATTTCATGTCAAAGCTCCTTGGACATCGTCGGCCTCGCTCGGCGCCTGACCGACACTTCTGGGATTCGGGGAGGTCCGCCCACGCTGCCTATTCGTTCGTGACGGACGTCGGAAGCATTCGGTTGATATGGTTTCAATAGCAAAGATCGACCTTTTCCCGCTGGGTAAGCGGACAAAACGCGTCATTCTCGGTCGGGCTGGCGCGTTTGACCGTCGACCGATGGGCCGGCCGGGCCAGACCTAGGTGCTCGCGCAGCGTGCGGCCGGTGTATTCGGTGCGAAACAGGCCGCGGCGCTGCAGCTCGGGGATCACCAGCGTGGCGAAGTCGGTCAGCCCGTGCGGCAGCGTCGGCGACAGGACGTTGAAACCGTCGGCGGCCCCGGTGGTGAACCAGTGCTCCAGCTGGTCGGCGATCTGCGTCGGCGTGCCCACCAGCGTCCAGTGACCACGCCCCGGCGCCACCTTTTCGTAAAGCTGGCGAAAGGTGAGATTGCCGCGCTGGGCCAGGGTGTTGAACAGCGCCTGGCGGCTCTTCCAGCCCTCGGTCACGGGCAGGTCCAGCGGGTAGCGGTCGTCCGGCCCGTAGGCCGAAAGGTCGGCGTTGCCCAGGAAGGTGGACAACAGACCGAAACCCAGCACCGGGTCGATCAGGCTTTGCAGCTGCTCGAACTTCTCACGCGCCTCCGATTCACTGCGTCCGACAAAGGGCGAGACCCCCGGCAGGATCTTCAGTGACGATGGGTCGCGCCCCCAGGATGGCAGGCGCTCTTTCAGGCCGGTGCAGAAGGCGCGCGCGTCCTCCACCGTCTGCTGCGCGGTGAACACCAGCTCGGCGCTGGCGGCAGCCAGATCCTGTCCGTCGTCGCTCGAGCCGGCCTGCACCAGCACCGGGTAGCCCTGTGGCGCACGCGGCGCCTGCAGCGAGCCGCTGACCCGGTAGTGCCGGCTTTCGAAGGCGACGCGGTGTAACTTGTCGGTGTCAAAGAAGCGGTTGGCCGCCTGGTCATGGATGAAGGCGTCGTCCTCCCAGCTGTCCCACAGGCCTTTGACGACCTCCACATATTCATGGGCCTTTTCGTACCGTTGCGCATGGGCCACCTGCTGCGCCAGCCCGAAGGATCGAGCCTCGAAGTCGCTGCCCGAGGTGACCAGATTCCAGCCGCTGCGCCCGCCGCTGAGGTGGTCCAGCGTGGCGAACTTGCGCGCCAGGTGGTACGGCGGCAGGTAGGTGGTGGACACCGTGGCCACCAGGCCGATGCGCTCAGTCACGCCGGCCAGTGCGGTCTGCAGCAGGATGGGGTCGAACGGGTACGGCAGCGCGTTGCGGGCCACGATGTCGGCCGGCCCGTCGCTCATGCCCACGTTGTCGGCGAAGAAGATGGCGTCGAACTTCGCCGCTTCGGCCTGGCGCGCCCAGGACTTCAGGGTGGCCGGCGTCACGGAGGCGGCAGGGTCTACGTCCGGATGCCGCCAGGCGGCGAGGTGGTGTCCAACGCCAAAGAAGAAGGCGCCCAGGTGCATCTGCCTTTTTGCTTGGGGCATGAAATCCGCCTCACAGCTTGGCGACCGAGACTTCGGTCGACTTGACCAGGGCGACCACTTCCGATCCAACGACGAGGCCAAGATCGTCCACGGAACGGGTCGTGATGACCGAGGTGACGATTCCCCAGGGCGTTTCGACGTCGACTTCCGAGACCACGTCGCCGCGGATGATTTCGCGGACTTTTCCTTTGAACTGGTTGCGCACGTTGATGGCTTGAATGGACATGAAAGGCTCCTTGGTAGTCCGTTGAAAAAAAACAGAACAGATCAGATAGCCCAGCGCAGGCCATAGGCAGGCTGCCCCGGCCAGCCGGGATCTGCCAGTTCCGGCTCGGGCTTCTGCAACACCCGGTCGAGAATGCGTTTTTCGATCGCCGCAAACGCGGCATCGCCCTGCGAACGCGGTCGCGCCAGCGATATGGCCTGGTCCAGCGCGATGCGGCCGTCCTCGATCAGGATGACGCGGTCGGCCAGCGCGACGGCTTCCTGCACGTCGTGCGTGACCAGCAGCGCGGTGAAACCGCTGGTCTTCCACAGTCCTTCGATCAGGCGGTGCATCTCGATGCGCGTGAGCGCGTCCAGCGCTCCCAGCGGTTCGTCCAGCAGCAGCAGGCGCGGGTTGTGCACCAGGGCGCGCGCCAGTGACACCCGCTGGCGCTGCCCGCCCGAGAGCTTGGCCGGCCAGTCATTGCGACGGTCGCCCAGGCCGACGCGGGCCAGCACATCGGCGGCAGCCGAACGCCGTTGTGGCGGCAGACCGAGCGCGACGTTGTCGATGACACGCTTCCAGGGCAGCAAGCGAGAATCCTGGAACATGATGCGGGTGTCTTCCGAGAGGCCATCGAGCGCTCGCGCATCGACCGTGATGGTTCCGCCGGAAACCGGTTCAAGCCCTGCCACCAGGCGCAACAGCGTGCTCTTGCCGCAGCCGCTGCGCCCGACAATCGCCACGAACTGGCCGGGTTCGATCGTCAGTTCGGTGTTGTGCAGGACTTCCCGTGTGCCGTAGCGTTTGCTCAGGCCCCGGATTTCGAGGCGCACGCCGCTCGATGAAGAGGTGTGTGTCATGGGGGTGTCTTTCTCAACGGTTCGTGCCCTGGTAACCCGGGTGCCATCGCAGCCAGTAGCCTTCGAGCCCCTTGGCAAACAAGTCGGCCAGCTTGCCCAGCAGCGCGTACAGCAGGATGCCCACCAGCACGATGTCGGTCTGAAGAAACTCGCGGGCATTCATGGTCAAGTAGCCGATCCCGGCCTGCGCCGAGATGGTTTCGGCCACGATCAGGATCACCCACATCAGGCCCAGCGAGAAGCGCAGCCCTACCAGGATTGATGACAAAGCGCCCGGCAGGATGATTTCGCGGTAGACCCCCCAGCGGCTGAGGCCGTAGGTGCGCCCCATTTCCACCAGGCCCGGATCGACGTTGCGGATGCCGTGATAGGTGTTGAGGTAGATCGGGAAGAAAACCGACACCGAGATGAGAAACAGCTTGGCGGTCTCGTCGATGCCAAACCACAGGATGACCAGCGGAATCAGCGCCAGTGCCGGAATGTTGCGCACCATCTGGATGGTGGAGTCGAGCAGGGTCTCGAACAGGCGAACCGAACCGGTGAGCAGGCCCAGCAGCAGGCCCAGCCCGCCACCGATGGCCAGCCCGGCCAGGGCGCGCCCGGCACTCACCTTGACGTGCGTCCACAGCTCGCCGGACACCGTCAGCGTCCAGGCGGCCGTCACCACGTCCAGGGGCGCCGGCAGCACGCGGGTGGACAGCCAGCCGAACGTCGAGGCAAGTTGCCAGCCGACGACCAGCGTGAGCGGAACAATCCACGGGATGAGGCGCCGCAGGGTACGTGCCAGCGCACGGCCGACCGCTGCCCAGTGCAAGGGCACGCCCTCGTGCAGTAGCACCCAGGGTTGGTCGGGCTGAACGGTCGCGGCGGCGCCGGTCTGGATTTCGCGGGGGGTTGGCTGGCTCATACGGACCATACTCCGTTGGGTTCAGGTTCAATGAATTCGAGACGGTTGCCGGCCGGGTCGTGCACGTAAAAGCGGCGGTGACCGTGCAGGGGGCGGGATTCATCCAGCGGTAGCCCGGCTTTGAGCAGTGCGCCGCGCAGTTCGGGCAGGTTCAGCACCTCGAACGCCAGATGCGCCTGCGCCGCGACCGGCTGCGGCGGATCGAACGGGACCAGGTCAATGTGCTGCGAGCCCGCCACGTAGCGGCGTATGGCGGAGGCAGCCGGGCTGATGTCGGTCAGCCCCAGCAACACCCCGTAGAAATGGCGGATGGCCGTGGCTTGCGCCGGGCGGAAAGGCAGTTGGGCGTGGTGAACGGACAGCACAGGCATGGCAATCCCTCAATCAGCTTTGCGCCGCGCGCAGGCTGGCCGGCACGTGGTGGGTGCCCACCACCTCACCGAACGGGCTGACCAGGTGGGCACTCTCGGCCTTGGCGGGGGCCTGCACGCCGATGTGCGGAAACACGAGCTCGGCAAAGCGGTAGGCCTCCTCCAGATGCGGATAGCCAGACAGCACGAAGGTCTCGGCGCCCAATTCCTGATATTCCTTCAGGCGACGCGCGATGGTTTCGCCATCGCCCACGAGCGCCGTGCCGGCTCCGCCGCGCGTAAGGCCCACGCCGGCCCACAGGTTAGGGCTGATCTCCAGGTTGGCCCGGCTGCCGCCGTGCAGCGCACGCATGCGGCGCTGGCCCTCGGAGTCCATATTCGCGAAGGCCTTCTGCGCCTTGGCGATGGTTTCGTCGTCCAGGTACTTGATCAGGTCGTCGGCAGCGGCCCAGGCCTCGTCATTGGTCTCGCGGGCAATCACGTGCAGGCGCACGCCGAATTTCACCTTGCGACCCAGCTTGGCGGCACGCTTGCGCACGTCGGCGAATTTCTTCTCCACTTCCGCGGGCGGTTCGCCCCAGGTCAGGTACAGCTCGACCTTCTCGGCCGCCAGGTCGTGCGCGGCATCCGAGGAGCCGCCGAAATACAGCGGCGGGTGCGGGCGTTGCACCGGCGGAAACAGCTGCTTCGCACCTTTCACCTGCAGGTGTTTGCCGGAGTAGGTCACCTCGTCGCCCGCCAGCAGACGCGTCCAGATGTCGATGAATTCGCGGGCGTGTTCGTAGCGTTCGTCATGGCTCAAGAAGGTGCCGTCGGCCTCCAGGTCGCCGGCATCCCCCCCGGCCACGATGTTGACCAGCAGGCGCCCTTCGCTCAGGCGGTCCAGCGTCGCGGCCTGGCGGGCCGAGACCGTCGGCGAGATCGTGCTGGGGCGCAAGGCCACCAGGAATTTCAGCCGGCGCGTCACCGGGATCAGGCTGGAGGCGACGATCCACGAGTCCTCGCAGGAGCGCCCGGTGGGGATCAGCACCCCGCCGTAGCCCAGCTCATCCGCAGCCTGCGCGATCTGCTTCAGGTAGTGGTGGTCCACGGCGCGGGCGCCGTGCTGGGTGCCGAGGTAACGGCCGTCGCCGTGAATCGGAAGAAACCAGAAAACGTTCATGATGCAAGTCCTTATTTCGAGGGTTGGTGGGCGGTGGCCTGGGCCAGTTGGGCGGCCGCGGGACGCCAGACGATGTCGGCCACCTTGACCGGCTTGGGGATCAGCGCCAGCCGGGCAAACGCATCCGCGACGCGCTGCTGGTCCGCAACGGTTTCGGCGGTCAGCAAGCCCACCGGCGAGCGCGGCCGGCGCTGCAGAAAAAGGCTGACCACCCCCGCGTCCAGACCGCTGAAGCCTGCAATCAGCTTGATGGCGTCGGGCCGGCGTTCCTGCGCAAAACGATCGGCACGGGTCAACTCCTCGAACAGCACGCCAATGGTCTCTGGATGGCGGGTCGCCAGCGGCAGCGAGGCCAGGTAGAACGAGTTGTTGCCCGACAACCCGCGACCGGTGGCGATGATCCGCGGCTGGATGGCCAGTTCCGTCGATGCATAGAACGGATCCCAGATCACCCAGGCGTCCACGCTCTTGCGTTCGAACGCGGCACGGGCATCGGCCGGCGTCAGGTAGACCGGCTGGATGTCCGACCATTGCAGGCCCGCCTTGTCCACCGCGCGCACGAGCAGGTAGTGCGCGCTCGATCCCTTCTGCAGCGCGACCTTGCGGCCTTTCAGATCGGCCAGGGTGCGGATCGGCGAATCCTTCAGCACAAGGATGGCCGAGCTGTCGGGCTTGGACGGTTCGGCACCGGCATAGACCAACTCCTTGCCGGCGGCCTGTGCGAAGACCGGCGGTGAATCCCCGGTCAGGCCGAATTCGAGCGCACCGACTGACAGCGCCTCCAGCAACTGCGGGCCGGCCGGAAACTCGATCCAGCTGACCTTGGTCTGCGGAAAGCGCTTCTCCAGAACGCCCTGCTGTTTCAGGATGACCAGATTCACTGCCGACTTCTGGTAGCCGATGCGCAGCAGTTCCGGAGCGGTGCCGGCGGCGCCGCCCTGCGCCCAGGCCGTGCGGGAGGTGATCGGGCCGGACACGCCCCAGATCCCGGCCGTGACGGCCAGCAGACGCAGGAATTCGCGCCGGGGACCAGGTGCAGTGGGTGAACGTTGGTTCATCATTCGTCTCCTGCAGTGTTCGCGATCAGCCCAGATCCACTGGCGCTGCGTGCAGCAGGTTCAGCTTCCTGGGGATCAGCTTGAGATCGAAGAAGGTGTCGGCAATCGCCTGCTGCTCGGCCAGGATGGCCCCATTGACCGGCACCGTGCCAAACGCTGAGCGACTCAGGTACAGCTCGGTAATGCTCTTGTCCAGTCCCAGCACCGTGGAAAGTTCGGCCGCAGCGGCGGTCTTGTTCTTGGACGCCCAGGAGTCAATGGCGTTGATCTCGTTGATGGCGATCCGCAGCACGTCGGTGTTCTTCGCGGCGAAATCACGCGACGTGAAGTAGTAGCCACGGTTGTTCACCACGCCTTTGGCATCCACCAGCAGACGGGCATCCAGTGTCTTCTGCGCCGAGGCCAGGAACGGGTCCCAGATGATCCAGGCGTCGATCGCACCCTTCTGGAACGCGGCGCGGGCATCCGGCGGCGGCAGGAAGATGGATTGCACGTCGCCGTATTTCAGGCCGTTCTTCTCCAGCAGCTTGACCAGGAAATATTGGACGTTGGAGCCCTTGTTGTAGGCCACCTTCTTGCCCTTGAGGTCGGCCACCGACTTGATGGGCGAATCCTTGGGCACGATGATGGCTTCCAGGTGCGGGCGCGGCACCGTGGCGCCGGCATAGACCAGCGGCGCCCCGGCCGCCTGCGCAAAGATGGGGGGCGCCTCGCCCACGTCACCGAAATCGATGGCGCCCACGTTCAGCGCTTCAAGCTGTACCGGGCCGGCGTTGAACTCGGTCCAGGTCACGCTCACGCCCAAGGGCGTCAGGCGCTTTTCCAGCGTGCCGCGGCCTTTGAGGATGGACAGCCAGCCTTTCTGGTGCCCGACGCGAAGCAGCCGCGCCGGAGCCTGGGTTTGCGCCGAGGCCAACGCCGGGGCGCCGAGGGAAGCAACGGCCGCAGTGGAGGCGATGAAACGGCGGCGGCTTATGGTGTGTTGAACAGGCATATCAAAGTCCTTTGCGGAATAATCGAAAAAGGTCGCCCCAGACCGCAGTCGGCGGCCAACAAGGCTGAGTTTGGGAATAGCTGCGTTACCGCGATCGCGGTGCCGCAGCGCCGCAGGAGGTCAGACGCTACATCGCACCTGTGCGAAGGGCACTGGCGCAAACCGGCCGGCCACCTGTGGCACCTGCCGAAGGGTTTCCGACACCAGCGCATTGACGGCTTCATCCAGTCGTACGCCAATGTCTGCCTGCAGTTGGTGACCGCCCTCGGGCAAAACCGATACCTGGGCGTCGGTGGCATAGATGCCGGGCAGGATATGACGCGCACCCAGTGACTGCAGTACGGGCCGCAGTGCATAGTCCAGAGCCAACATGTGGTTTGGACTTCCGCCGGTCGCCAGGGGCAGCACAACCTTGTCTTTCAGAGCGGATTGCGGCAAAAGGTCCAGAAAGACTTTAAGAACGCCACTGTAGGCGGCCTTGTATACAGGCGTGGCAACCACCAATGCCTTGGCTCGTGCAACCCGCGCAATCGCTTGAGAGACGCTCGGGTGGCCAAAGTCCGCCAGCACAAGAGCCTGTGGCGAAATTTCCCTGATCGGCAGACGGTCAACGTGCACGCCACGAAGGCGCAGCCGCTGCTGAACAGCGTCGAGCAATGCGCCGGACCGCGAACTTTCGGACGGACTGCCCGCGACGAGCAAGATGGACATATTGATGGCTCTCCCTGAGGTCAGTTGTGTGACAGCAATCGCCTTGTGCGGCTTATTTTTTTGTGAAGATCTGGTCAAACACCGCGCCATCGACAAAGTGGACCTTGGTGGCCTGCTCCCATCCGCCAAAGGCGTCCTCGATGCGGAACAGGTTCAGTTTGGGCAGTTGTTTGGCGTATTTCGCCTGGGCCTTGGCCGAGATCGGGCGGTAGAAATGTTTGCCGATCAGGTCCTGCGCTTCCTCGGTGTAGAGGTATTTCAGGTACTCCTCGGCCACGGCGCGGGTGCCCTTCTTGTCCACGTTCTTGTCGACCACCGTCACGGCGGGCTCGGCCAGGATGGACAGCGACGGGTAGATGAAGTCCACCTTGCTGCCGAATTCCTTCTCCAGCAGATACGCCTCGTTCTCCCAGCTGATGAACACATCGCCCTGGTTGCGCTGGGCAAAGGTCACCGACGAGCCGCGGGCGCCGGTGTCCAGCACCGGCACGTTGCCATACAGCCTGGTGATGAACTCTTTGGCCTTGGCATCGCCGCCGTATTTGCGTTTGGCGAATTCCCAGGCGGCCAGGTAGTTCCAGCGGGCGCCGCCCGAAGTCTTGGGGTTGGGCGTGATGACCTTGACGTCCGGGCGGACCAGATCGTCCCAATCCTTGATGCCCTTGGGGTTGCCTTGGCGAACCACCAGCACGATGGTGGAGGTGTAGGGCGAGCTGTTGTGGGGCAGGCGCTTTTGCCAGTCTTTGGGAATCCAGTTGCCGTTGGCGTGCAGCGCGTCGGTGTCGCCGGCCAGCGCGAGCGTGGCCACGTCGGCCTCCAGCCCTTCGATGATCGAACGCGCCTGCTTGCCCGAGCCGCCGTGCGACTGTTTGATGGTCACGTCCTGGCCGGTCTTGGCCTTCCAGTGCTTCTGGAACGCCGCGTTGTATTCAACGTACAGCTCGCGGGTAGGATCGTAGGAAACATTGAGCAAGGTCACGGCGTTTTGCGCCGAAGCGCTCCAGGCCGTCCCTGCGAGGGCGAGGGCCAGGGAAAGCTTGCTAAAGTGTCGGCGGGTTTGCATGGTCGGATTCCCTTGAGAGTTGAAAAGTACCGTTTGATGGACAACGGAACGGAGTCTGATGGCGAGCCGTAAAAACTGGAACTACTGTTTTTTCAGTTCCAAATAACCGAATCATCTAAAGAACTGCCTCTGGAGGCGCACATGGCCCGTACCGTCAACTGCATCAAACTCGGCAAGGAAGCCGAAGGTCTGGACTTTCCGCCCTACCCGGGGGACCTGGGCAAACGCATCTGGGAAAGTGTGAGCAAGGAGGCCTGGGCGGCCTGGCTGAAGCACCAGACCATGCTGGTCAATGAAAACCGCCTCAATCTGGCCGACCTGCGCGCCCGCCAATACCTGGCCCGCCAGATGGAAAAGCACTTTTTCGGCGAAGGCGCGGACCAGGCCGCCGGTTACGTCCCGCCAACGCCCTGACCGGGCGGTCCCTGTGGCCTGATGGCGCCCGCGCGCACGCCATGGCGGGTGCCGGGCGCGGCTACCGGCCAGGCAGACAGGGCCGGCAGAGCCCTCTGGCAACCTGAGTGAACCCTTCAATCCACTCCCCGGTGCACTGGCTGCCCGACGGCACGCCGCACAACCCGCGCTTCAACGACCGCTACCGCGGCGACGGCGACGACGGGCGCGGCGGCCTTCTGCAGGCCCGCCACGTCTTTCTGGAGGGTTGCGCGCTGCCCCATGCCTGGCGCGGGGCACCGCGCTGGACGATTCTGGAAACCGGCTTTGGCCTGGGCCTGAACTTCCTGGCCACCTGGCAGGCCTGGCGCGACGATCCGCACGCCCCGCGCCATTTGCATTACGTGGCCATAGAAGCCTGGCCACCGACCGCCGATGACCTGCAACGCAGCGTGGCACCCTACCCCGAACTCGGCCCGCTGGCGCAGCAACTGGCCGCGCGCTGGGCCGGCCTGCTGCCCGGCTTTCATCACCTGGCCTTTGACAACGACCGGGTGCGGCTGACGCTGTGCATCGGCGAGGTGCGCGCCATGCTGCGCGAGTTGCGCTTCGAGGCCGATGCCGTGTTTCTGGACGGCTTCACCCCCGCGCTGAATCCCGACATGTGGGACATCCCCACGCTGAAAGCCGTGAGTCACCTGTGCCGGCGCGGCACCCGGGTGGCCACCTGGACCGTTGCCCGCAGCGTGCGGGACGGCCTGGCGCAAAACGGCTTTGTGGTGGAAAAAGCGCCCGGCCTGCCGCCCAAGCGCGACTGCCTGCGCGCCACCTGGGACCCGGCCTGGCAGCCCCGCCGACCCGACGGCCCCCCGGTGGCCCCCTGGGCCGGGGCCGACCGGCGCGCCCTTGTCCTCGGTGCGGGTCTGGCGGGGGCCTCGGCAGCGTACAGCCTGGCGCAGCGCGGCTGGTTGGTCACCGTGCTGGACCGCAGCGCGGCGCCCGCAGCGGGCGCGTCGGGCCTGCCGGCCGGTGTGGTGGCGCCGCATGTGTCACCAGACGACCGGCTGCTGAGCCAGCTCAGCCGCAGCGGCGTGATGGCCACCCTGGCCCGTGCCGCCGCGCTGCTGCCGGGCGGCGACGGCTGGGACGCGTGTGGCGTGCTGGAGCGCCGCCTGAAAGACAGCCGCGAACTGCCCGCCGGCTGGGCCGACCCGGCCTCACCCGGCCACGCCTGGAGCCATCCGGCCAGCGCCGGGCAGCGCGCCGCCGCCGGCCTGGACGACGCCAGCCCCGCGCACTGGCATGCCCGCGCCGGCTGGGTGCGCGCCCCCGCGCTGGTGGCCGCCATGCTGGCCGCCCCCGGCATCACCTGGCACGGCCATGCGGCCGTGGCAACGCTGCGGCAGGACACCGCTCAGGCCGAAGGTGAACATGTCGATGCCGGCGGCTGGACGGCCCTGGCCGCCGATGGCACCGTGCTGGCCCAGGCGCCGGTGGTCGTCGTGGCGGCCGGCTTTGAAAGCCTGGAGCTGCTGGCCAGCACCGACGCGCCCGCGCTGCCGCTCAACCCGCTGCGCGGCCAGTTGTTGTACGGCCCCATGCCCGAGGCGCCGCACCCGTTGCCGCCCTTCCCGGTCAACGGGCTGGGCAACTTCATCACCGGGGTGCCGGTGGACGGCACGCCGAGCTGGGTACTGGGCTCCAGCTTCGAGCGCGGCTGCCGCGAGCCCGTGCTGCGCGACGCCGACACGGCCGAGGTGGCCGCCAAGCTCGCCGCCTTGCTGCCTGAGAGCGCCCGGGCCCTGGCGCCGCAGATTGCCAGCGGCGCCGCCCGGGCCTGGGCGGCCGTGCGCTGCACCGTGCCCGACCGCCTGCCCGTGGTCGGCGCGCCCGATGCCACCGCCCTGCCCGGCCTCTTCGTCAGCACCGGCATGGGCGCGCGCGGCATGACCCTGGCGGTGTTGTGCGGCGAGCTGCTTGCGACGCAGCTCGACGGTGAGCCGTTGCCCGTGCCCTTGCGACAGGCGCGTGCGCTGGCGCCGCAGCGCTTGCTGAAGACCGCCTGAACCACTCCTGAACCCATAGCTGCCGATGACCATTCTGCGCTGGGAAGTGGCATAAAACACCACAAAATCACCTCTGAAATGCCCTCCAGGATGCCGCGAACAGGCCGCGCCGCCTAGCCTGGGCCCCAGAACACGCCCGCCCACTGCCACAGCGCAAACCCGGCCAGCAGCGCACCCGACAGAACATTGATCCGCCGCCGCCAGGCCGCGCTGAAATGGTGGCGCCAGCGGCCCACGACGGTGGTCAGGCCCAGCCACCAGAGCGCCGAGCCCAGCCACACGCCCGCCACCATGGGGGCGGCGCTCAGGTGCTGCGTGCCGCCGCCGGCCATGGCGGCAAAGACTGCGATGAACGAGACGATGGTGGCCGGGTTGGACAACGTGAGCACAAAGGTGCCCGCAAAACAGCGCAGCAGGTCCGAGCGGCTGGGCAGCGCGGCAGCCTCCGTGGCGACGGGTTGGGTCACCGTGCGCCAGGCCATCCACAGCAGCATCGCGCCACCGCCAAGGGCCAGCGCATCACGGGCGCCCACCAGCCAGTGGATCACCTGCGTCACGCCGAACGCGCCGATGGCGCCGTACACCGCGTCGGCGCAGGCCGCGCCCAGCCCGGTGGCCAGTCCGGCCAGGCGCCCTTGGTCCAGGGTGCGGTTGATGGTGAGCAGGCCGATCGGGCCCACGGGTGCGGCAATCAGCAGGCCCACGGCCAGCGCCTTGGCAAAGAGGATGAACACATCGTTGGTCATGCCTGAATGCTAGGGGCTTGCCGGCCGCAGGACCATGCCGGAATTCAGGCCAACGGCATCGGTTGCAAGAAAATGGCAGGCGTTTGTTGATTCGCGGAGAAAACCCATGTTGCAACTCGATGACAAAGCCTGGCGCCTGCTGCAAGCCCTGCAGGCCGACGCGCGCCAGCCGCTGAAGGCGCTGGCGCAGGTGGCGGGTCTCTCACTGCCGGCCACGGCCGAGCGCATCAAACGGCTGGAAGAAGCCGGTGTCATCACTGGCATGCACGCCGAGGTGTCGCCCGCCGCGCTGGGCTACGGCGTGCGCGCGGTGGTGGGCATCAACGTGCCGCAGCCGGGCAAGCGCCAGCTGATCGAGCGACTCACGCAGATGCCGGAGGTGCTGGAGTGCCACCACGTGAGCGGCGCGGACTCGTACCTGATGACCGTCGTGGCCACCGACCTGGTGCATCTGGAAACGCTGATCGCGTCGATCAACATCTATGGCGAGACGCGCACGTCGATCGTGTTCTCGACGCCGATTCCACGGCGGGGGGTGGGGAGGCCGGGCGCCGGCCTGGCCCAATCTCCGGCCTCCAGACCCCTCAAAAGGGCCGGATCAGGAGGCGATGCCGTCGTGGCTATTTGCGCGGCGACGGTGTCGACGGCCGAGGGGGGGTCTGCCCATCGACATACGCGTCGAGCAGGCGGCGAATCATGCGCTGGTACTGCGTATGGTGCTTCGAGGCCTCGGACTTGAAGAAATCGATGCTCTTCTTGCTCAAAGCCAAAGTGACTTTCACGCCTTCTTCGCGAAAGGCCAATTCCGCCGGCGACGGAAGGAAGTCCGGAACCACCTGCACATCGCCGAGTGGCTCATCGCTGTAGTTGATGCCTGTCGCGGCGCCACGTCGGCGGCTGCTGCCAGGCACCTGCCCCGAGACGCCACTACCTTGCGTTTTCGCGTTCATAAATCGCCTTTCCTTTGCGCCAGTATCCGACGCCGATGATTCGAATGACCGAAGCCCGGTAAGTAAACCGCACGGTCAGCACGCCACCGTCCACCGCGCCAAAACAATAGAACCGCTCTTCGGTGTGGCTGTGTGTCTCATCCCTGGCGATGACACGCCGGGGATCCGCGAAGGCGTATTGGGCCCGGGAAAAAGCAACACCGTGCTTCAACTGATTCTGGTTGTCCTTGTCAGGGTCCCAGTCAAAGCGAGCTTTTGCCATGGGCACAGCCTAGCATAAACCCATATTTGAAGCCATACACCGATATGGCTATCCAGAGGCGCCGATCCCGCGACCGCTCACCGCTTCAGCGCGCCCTTGCCCCCAGGATGCGCTCGCGGAACGCGCGGGCGCTGGCGCCGCAACGGCTGCTCAGGGAACGCTGAATCACTCTGCAAAAAATAGCGCTGGATGACCTTTTTGCGCTGGGTATGTGCCAATTGAACACATAAACGGTCCCGGCGAAGCGCCCCCTCAGCCCGCGACCGGCGAACAGAGCTCGACCAGCGTGCCGTCCGGACAGCGGACGTACGAAACCACCTGCCCCCACGGCTTGGACTCGGGCGCTTGCAAGGCGGTGGCACCGGCAGCCAGCGCCCGGGCATGGGCAGCGGCAACGTCGGACGTCACCAGTGCGATCTCCATTCCCAGCGGCAAGCGCGACTCGCTGGCTGCGACAAAACCGTCCGGAAAATGGGCGCGGCCCAGGGCTAGTGACGCAAACGCCAGGGTGGTCTCTCCCGTGGCCAGTTCGCCATAGTCGCCGCCTTCGTGCAGAAACCGCCGCGACAGCCCGAACGCCTGCTCAAAAAACGCCAGCGACGCCGCGACGTCGGGCACGTAGATGATGGTGTAGCCGAGTTTCATGGGAGCGCAGGACCCTAGTCCAGAATCCCCGACCCGCCGCGCGACGCCGACGCTCCTGATGGCGAGGCGCCCTGCGGGCTGTGGGAGGGCGCCGCCGCCGACGGAGCGGTCGGCGCGTACATGGGCGGCATGTCCAGCGTGCTGCCGCTGGCGACGGCCGGGGGCGTCCATCGGGCGATCTCCCGTTGCATGAATTGCCGGTGACCCTCCGGACGGGAGCGTTCATCGCGCACCGCCGTGCCCGAAGCATGCTGCAGGTTCGCCAGGACCGCATCGCCGCGCGCAGCGCTGCGGATGGCCTCGTTGATTCGCGCGATGCGGTCGGGCGGTGTGCCCTTGGGCGCATACAGTCCGAACCAGTTCGACGCCGGTGGCTCCGGCTGGCCCAGCCGCTTCAGGCGTCCGGCAGCGATCTGCGCGTCGGCACCGGTCGCTTCGATGCACATGAAGTCGGTCTGGCCGCTCATCAGATCAATCAGCGCGGGTCCGGTGCCCCGGTAATGCACGATGTCGCGTGCGGCGATCCCCGCGGCGCGAATGACCATCAGTGTGCACACATGGGACAACGAGCCCGGCCCCGGCGATGCGGGCACCGGGGTGTCCTGTCGCGCCAGCTCCGCCACGCTGCGCGCGGTGAGGCCCGGTTTGCCGACGACGATCAGCGGGACTTCGGCAAACACCCCCAACGGTTCGAGGATTTGGAGCGGGTCGAAGCTGGTGGAACGGATCAGCCCGGGGTACAGCGCCAGAGTGCCCTGATGCATCAGCACCGTGTGGCCATCGGGTGGCGACTGGGACACCTTGTTTGTTGCGACCAGACCACTCGCCCCGGGCAGGTTTTCGACCACCACGGGGCTCCCCAGCGCGGCGGACAACCCGGGCGCCAGGGCACGGGTCGCCAGATCGGAAACCCCGCCAGCCGGGTACGGAACCACAATCCGAACCGGCCCGGACGGAAACTGCGCGTGGGAAGCGCCGCAAGCCAGCCACAGCGGCAACGCCAGACCGAACACGGCAACCAGAAAACGCGGCATGTCTAGCGCCCTCCCATGAGTGGCCGACACTCGGCAACGAGTTCACCACCGTTGAATTGCCCATCCAGCGGCCAGACGGACTGCCCGCCGTCGAAGCAGGCATTCCAGTGCACCCGCATTGGCCTTGTCTCGCCCATGACGGTGATGGCCGATTCGCTGTTGGCGCGGACGCTGCCGGCGCCGAACTTTTGCTTCCGGCAGGACACGACACCGTCTCCGGCACTGTCCACACAGTAGGTGTATCGGACCATCTCGTTGCAGCTGTTTTTGAGCACCGCGCTTTCACTGCTGATGCCGCCGCTCCATACCTTGCCGACGGTCAGGCAGTGGCTGGCGCCCCAGCCCCCGGGTCTGACCGGACGGGTCGGATTGGCCGGGTTTGGGGCGGGCTCGGCAGCTTGAGGCGCGGGCGCGGGTGCGGGCGCGCTGGAGCAACTGCGGTTCATCGCCTGCAGGGTCGAGCGCCAGAGATCGACCGATCCGGCCGCACCCCGAGCACCTGCGCACTCGCCCTGGTAGAGCGCAATCTTCCGGCAGGTCGTTTCCACCAGACCAAGCCGCGCCTGATCGAGCGCAACGGCCTTGCGATAGCAGGCGTCCGACAGCGCTGCGTCCGTCTGGGCAAACGCCCCCGTCACCGCACCCGGGCCAGCGAGTATTGCGAGCCCCCAACTGGTCAAGTGGCCTCTGACGCGTGTTCGGGCTGAGTGTGTCAACCGCATACCTGATCTCCGACAAATACATTCATGGAATCACCACAAGGCTCCCCGGGGTTTTGACTTTAGCAGCGATCTGCGCCGGGCAGCCCCGCGCGGGCCCAAGGGGCCAATGGGCCCGTGTCACGGCCGCGCGGCCTGCCGCTCGGCTTTGGTCAGCACCTGTGGCGTCACGATCGGCGTCTGGCCGTCTTCCTCGAAGAAGGGCGATGGCGCGGATTTGCCGGTGAGTTTGCCCTTCGCGATGAACGGCATCACCGACGCCATGGCCTTCAGGTTGAACTTGTCGGCGGTGCCGGCCGGCGGCGTCCCGGTGGCGAAGCGGCCCATGATGCGGCTGCGCACCGGGCCCAGGGTTGCATCCAGCGCCAGGGACGGGTTGGCCGTGTACACCCCGCGCAAGAAACCCGCCCACGGCATCCCGGGCCGGGTGTTGGCCACCGGCGTATTGCAGCAGCGCGTGAAAAACCGGTAGGTTCCCCCGGGCGACAGCCGCACACAGGCCAACTGCTCGCGCCCGCTGAGGATCTCGACATCGGCCGGATAGGCCGGAATCACCTCCGTGCCGCCGTTGGCGTCCAGCAGGTCGCGGCGCCCAAGGTGGCGCAGATAGGTCTGGCAGTCATCGCAATAACACACCAGCCGCCCCGGCGTGCCGCCCGGAAACGCCTTGAGCCGGGCGCGAAACAGCCCGCATTGACACTGAATCTCGGTTGCCATGGTGTTTGCCTTTCTGCCGCGTCGGCGGCCTGCCGCGAGAGATCAAGTTGCCCTCGGCATTCTCGATCAAGGTGATCTGGACAAAAAGCGACCGAACCCCGATGACCGGATTCGTTCGCATCATTCATGCCGGAAATTCTTTTCGCAGAACCCGCAGCAGTTTATGCCCGCGCGCTCTCATGGCAGGGGTGCCGGTGGCGGCCAACTCGGCGAGGTGCCGGGTGATATCGGGCAGAAAGCGCCGGCCGGCGGGCCGTGATTTTCTCGATGGCATCCGCGCAACGCATGCGCAAGACCGGATCGGGGGCTTCGATGCCCTCAAAAAGGACCGCGAGCCATTCCGGATGCGCCAGAACCGCCTGCACGGCCCGCCCGGCGTGACCGATGGACCGGCGGTCGCCGCCGGACAGCGATTGCAGCAGCGGGTGCATCGCGTCGCCACCAAGGTTTCAGTCGCCCGGCGCCTGCCTCAGCCCCGCATGGCGCGGGTGGCCCACAGCGGCAGCGCAAACAGGGTCAGGAACACCGTGTTGAGCACCGCGTTCTGCCAGAAACCGGACAGCAGCGAATAGGCGGTGTCCGGCAAGTACCAGGCCGCGATCGACAGCGCAATCAGGGTCCAGCCTTCGGCGCGGCCCCGGGCGAACAGGACCCCTACGGCGTACAGCATCGCGGTGCCCCAGCCCACCATCAGGCCCCCGATGACCGCGTGGGTAAGGCCGACATACCGTACGGCGGTGTCACCGAAGGCGTCAATCCCGGCCGTATCGGCGTAGACCAGCAGTGAAAACCCTTGCCGCGCAAGGCCCGGCGCCAGCACCAGCAGCAAGCCGAAGGCGATGACCCCCGCCGCCACCGCCTGCAACCAGCGTACCCAGAAACTGGACGGAACGATTTCTGTGGGCATGGACGATTCTCCGTTACGGCTTGGGGTCTGGATCAATATATTGCCAGATTTTCTATTGGAGGGTGCGACCGCGCGATTGGATAAACAACCACAGCGATAATCGCGTTTTATTCTCCAATGCAGCATCCAGACAATAGCCGGCATGAATCCGTTTGGCTGGTTCGTCATCCGTCTCGTTGGCCGCTGCGGCTATCAGCTGCACAGCTTCTTCCACAGTAAATCCTGATTTCAAAGTGGCGGTTACGGACCTGACTAAATTAAAGTTGAAATTTCCTTCGCCGGTTGATGCCACGGCAAATATCGAGGAGGCATCTTCCACGGAGTAGCCGCACTCTTTGATATACGGAACCACATCTTCTTCCCAGAACGCACCGAACGGCTTATTGGGTGCGCTGACGATGGAAACATAGCCCAACTGAAACGGCACACCGGGGGTTGCGTCGTGGAGAAGCCCGATATTGGAGTTCAGAAAAAAAGTGCCAAGCACCCTTGGCTCAAAATTCACCCGAACGATGTCGAGCAGTGTTTGCAGAAATTCTGATGGCCGATCGAATTGACCGGATACTTGAAAGTTGGTCTTGCCGTACGCCTCATCGTACCGAACCACACCGTCTTCGCCGACGGGGCTTAACTCGTGCTCTCTGGATAATTCGAACAACTCATATAAACCCTGCATGACCTCCTGCAATTTCTGATTGAAGCGTGCGGGGTTTTTGATATTCATGGCCATTTATTGGGAATATGTTGGGCCTGCTTGGTTGGGTGAGGCATCCCTAGCAGTCTAGCTCAGCGGCAGCCGATGGCATCCCGCTGTAACGAACGGTTGGGCGTCTCCGCCGTCGATGGCGCATTCTCCTAAGAAAAGGCCGGTTGGTAGGGCCCCGGCGTGCCGCCGGGAAACCCCTTGAGCCAGGCGCCAAACAGCCCGACTGCACGCTGAATCTCCGTTGCCATGGTGTCTCCTGATATAAAAAGGAGAGCTAAAAATGACCTTTTTACGCTGGGTACCGGGCAAAAATGTAGAAAACTGGCGCCGCTGGCATGTTTCTGGGGGTAATGCCCGGAAAAAAGCCGGCATGGAACCCTTCCTGCGGGAGATGGAGGACCAACAGGCTCACATTCCGGGCGGTACTGAAACGGGTACGAGGTCAACTCACCGGCGCTGGAGAAGCCCACGGTTGCACGGCATGGGCCCGCGCGCTACTTGTTTGCGACGCCAATCCAAGGCGAAAGGTGGCGATACCCAGCGTGAAAAGGTCGCCGATTGCTATTACAAAATGACTGAATGGCCAAAAACAAATCCCGCTATTCCGACGGCGAGAGAAAGCGCGATCGAAAATTTCAACCCCATATAAAAAGCAGCCCCTGCAGCTTTGCCTGCGGCGGGCCCGCCTTTTACGAGCAATACCACACCCCATATAAAAAACGTGAGAAAGCCGAAGAATGCGCCAAATATCAAGCTGAGAAATCGCTCGCTGAGGGTGATTTTGACCTTGCCGGAAATGCGCGGCCGCCGCATATCGGTGGGAAGCAGGTAGATTGATCCGCAAGCCGGGCACCTGCTCGATGGCTTGGGAAGGCTGGATACCTCACCGCAATCTCGGCAACGATAGGACTTGAAGAGCTTCAAGAAGAGAAGGAATGGTATTTATCCGTTCCAAGGGACTTGTGTCGTCGCTGCGGCGCATGGCAAGTCGATAAGAGCCTCGAATTATGGCCACCGCGCTGGTATGGGTCATCGCGGCGGGTGCGGGATTGGGCAAGTTCACCTGGGGTCAGATCATGAGCGGGAATACCAAGCGCCTTGGCGACCGCGCGATCCAGGCGCTTCGGCCGGGG
>ERZ761602.3536-NODE-3536-length-21921-cov-4.564621_pt1 | contig 21921 bp, 14 predicted proteins | sample MGYA00512165_ERZ761602 | MGnify/ENA primary metagenome ERZ761602 (study PRJEB28899, sample SAMN02445085) | bioreactor sludge metagenome | biome: EBPR sludge; isolation source: Thorneside wastewater treatment plant | place: Australia: Brisbane, Thorneside...
GTGCAGGCGTGGGCGGATTCCCTGCTGGCGAAACTGCTCGAGGCGCCGGAGCGGCCGGGCGAGCGCCACGTGCTGCTGGAGCGCATCGTGCGCGGCTACCTGGTGGGCATCCTGGCCGTGGCGCTCGGCGCGGGCCTGGCCTGGTGGTTTGCCACCGGCGATGCCCTGCGCACCTGGTCGGTGGTCACGGCGGTGCTCGTCGTGTCGTGCCCATGCGCGATCGCGCTCGCGTTTCCCCTCACCGAGGAGATCGCGACGGTGGCGTTGCGGCGGCGCGGCGTGTTCGTGCGCGAGGCCGATCTCTGGCCGCGGCTCGGCGGGATCCGCACGCTGGTCTTCGACAAGACGGGCACGCTCACGCTCGAGACGCCGGTGCTGCAGAATCCGGCCGTGCTGGCGGGGCTCTCGGAGGCGGAAAGGTCGGCGCTGCTCGCGTTGGTGCGCGACAACCCGCACCCCGTGAGCCAGTGCCTGCTCGAGAACCTTCTCGCCGGCGGCGCGCAGGACGATCCCCCGGCGGGCGAGCTGCGGGAGACCCCGGGCGCGGGTGTGGAGCTTGGGCCCTGGACGCTCGGCCGCGCCGGCTGGCGCGACGGCGCGGACGGGGCGGGCACGGTGTTCGCCCGGGACGGGCGTGCGCTCGCGCGGTTCCATTTCCTGGATACGGCCCGGCCTGACGCGCGCACCGAGCTGGCGGCGCTGGCCGCCCGCGGTTTCGCCACGCACATCCTGAGCGGGGACCGGGCGGAGAAGGTGGCACAGCTCACGCGTGAGCTCGGGCTGCCCGCGGCGGCGGGCCACGGCGACCTCTCGCCGCAGGACAAGGCCGACTGGCTCGAACGACACGATCCCGAGGCGACGCTGATGCTCGGCGACGGCGCCAACGACAGCCTTGCCTTCGACCGGGCGCGCTGCCGCGGCACGCCCGTGATCCACCGCGGCGTCCTGGAGCGGAAGGCCGATTTCTACTATCTCGGGCGCGGCATCGCCGGCATTCGCGCGCTGTTCGAGGTGAATGCCGTGCGGCGGCGCACGCAGGTCGCCGTGCTCGTGTTCTCGATCGCCTACAACCTGCTCGCGGTCGGCCTGGCGGTCGCGGGCCGGATGAACCCGCTGGTGGCGGCCGCGCTCATGCCCATCAATTCCCTGCTCACGCTGGCGATCGTGGGCGGCGGCATGCGGCGCGCGCAACGGACCGCGGACTGAGCGGCGCGCCGCCGGCGCCGTGTCCGTCTTGCCCCGCGGCGTGCGCCGGCTCTGATATTACCGTGCCCCCGTTGCTCGACCTCTTCGGCCGCCTCGCCCTGGCGCTGGGCCTCGGATTGCTGATCGGGCTCCAGCGGGAGCGCACGGATGCGCGGCTCGCGGGTTTTCGCACGTTTCCCCTCGTCACGCTGTTCGGCGCGCTGTGCGGGCTGCTGGGCGGGGAGTTTGGCGGCTGGGTCGTCGGCGGCGGTGCGCTCGCCCTGGCGCTCGTGATCGTGGGCGGAAACCTGGGCCGGCTGCGGGACGGCGGGGAGCCCGGCGGGGTGACGTCGGAGGTCACGGTGCTGGTGATGTTCGCGCTCGGGGTTTATCTCATGCACGGCGAGCTCGGGGTGGGCATCGCCGTCTGTGGCGCCGTCGCGGTGCTGCTGCACCTGAAGCCGCAGCTCCACTCGCTGGCGGCGCGGATCGGTGACCGGGACTTCAAGGCGGTGATGCAGTTCGCGCTGATCTCGCTCGTCGTGCTGCCGGTGCTGCCCGACCGCACCTACGGGCCCTACGACGTGCTGAACCCCTTTCGGATCTGGCTCATGGTGGTGCTGATCGTCGGCATCAGCCTCGCCGGGTACGTCGCGTACAAGCTGCTGGGCGCACGCGCGGGCGCGTGGGCGGCAGGCGTCCTGGGCGGCCTGATCTCGAGCACCGCCACGACGGTGAGCGTCGCCCGGCGCAGCGGCGGGCAGGGCGGAGCCCCGGCGCTGGCGGCGTTCGTCATCCTGGTCGCCTCCGCCATCGTCTTCCTGCGCGTCGGGCTCCTGGTCGGGGCCACGGCCCCGGCGTTCCTGCGCGACGCCGCGGTGCCGCTGGGGGCGATGTTCCTCGTTCTGCTCGCGGCGGGTGCCTGGCACCTCCGCGCCGCCGAATCCGGCGCCGGGGCACTGCCGGAGCAGGAGAATCCCACCGAGCTGAAGTCGGCGCTGTTGTTCGGTCTGCTCTACGCGATCGTCCAGCTCGCCGTCGCCGCGGCCAACACCGCCTTCGGCGACCGGGGGCTGTACGTCGCCGCGGTGTTGTCCGGCCTGACGGACATGGACGCGATCACGCTCTCGATCGCGCAGCTCGTCGGCTCCGGCCAGGCGGATCCGGCGACAGGCTGGCGGCTGATCCTGGTGGCGTCGCTTTCGAACCTCGCATTCAAGTCCGTCATCGTCGCGTCGAGCGGCGGCAGCGCGTTGTTTCGACGCGTGGCGCTGGGATTTGGTGCCGCCGGCCTCGTGGGCGGGGGACTGCTGGCCTTCGGTTAAGCGGAGGGCTGCCTGCAATATCCGCCCAGTGGATCGCAAGCGACGCCTAGCCGAGGGCGCCAACGTGGCCTAGACTGCGGACGTCGGCCCCGCCGGTTTCACCTTCGACCCCGTCCCGCCATGAAAACCATCCTGGTCCCGATCGATTTCTCGCCGGTCAGCCGCTATGTCCTGAAGGAGGCGGCGGCGCTCGCGCGGCTGGCCAGGGCCCGCCTAGTCCTGCTGCACGTGGTGCAGCCGCCGGCGGTGGTCACCGACCTGGCGCCGCTCGTCGGCGAAGCGCTGGAGTTGACCGCGGAACTCGAGGTGATCGGACGCCGGCACCTCCAGCGGCTGCAGAAGAGCCCCACGTTGAAGGGCCTCAAGGTCGACCTCGTGTGCGAGCAGGGTTACCCGGTCGCGCAACTGCTCGCGCAGGCGAAGCGGTGGCGGGCCGACGTGATCGTGCTGGGTTCGCACGGCCACGGCGCGGTCTACAATCTCGTGATCGGCAGCACGACCAACGGCGTGCTCAAGCATGCGCCGTGTCCGGTGCTCGTGGTGCCGGCGCCCGCCCGGGTGCGCAAATAGCTCCGGCGTTTCGGCGCCGCCCAGGCGAGCGGCGCCGCGGCGCGGTCGGGCCGACAGCGTGGGGTTGCGCTCGCGGGAAGGGTTGCACACAACGTGACGGCATGACCCCTCCGCGTTCCCCGTCCCGTCTCCGCGTCGCTGGCTGGTGGCTGTGTGTCCTGATGCTGGGCTGTGCCGGCCTGCGCGCCGCCGACGCCGCGCGACCGAACATCCTCTTCATCATCTTCGACGACTGGGGCTGGCGGGATGCGGGGGCGTACGGCTCCACCTGGGTCAAGACGCCCCACTTCGACCGCATCGCGCGCGAGGGCGTGCTGTTCAAGCAGGCGTTCACCTCGAACCCCAAGTGCAGCCCGTGCCGCGCCAGCATCCTGACGGGGCGCAACACCTGGCAGCTCAACGAGGCCGTGTCGCACGGCGGTTATTTCCCCGCCGGCTTCGAAGTGTATCCCGACCTGCTGGAGAAAGCCGGCTATGTCGTGGGTCTCACCGGAAAAGGCTGGGGGCCGGGCGACTTCAAGACGCTCGCCCAGCGCACGCGCAATCCGGCCGGCCCGAGCTTCGACGAGCACCGGAGCAATCCGCCCGCCGCCGGCATCGGCCGCAACGACTACGCGAAGAACTTCGAGGCCTTCCTCGCCCAGCGCGACAAGGCGAAGCCGTTCTCGTTCTGGATGGGCTTCAACGAGCCGCACCGCGGGTACGAGCAGCACTCCGGGGTGCGCCTGGGCAAGAAGCTCGAGGACGTCGTCGTGCCGCCGTATTTCCCCGATGTGCCGGCGGTGCGGGGCGACCTGGCGGACTACGCGATCGAGGTCGAATGGGCCGACAGCCACATCGGCAAGGCGGTGGCCGCGCTGGAGGCGGCGGGAGTGCTCGAGAACACGCTCATCATCGTCACCTCGGACCACGGCATGCCGTTCCCGTACGTGAAGGGCCAGATCCACGAGGATGGCTTCCGGCTGCCGCTGGCGATGCGCTGGGGCCGCGGAATCGCGCCGGGCCGGGTGGTGGAGGACTTCGTCAACGTGCGCGACCTCGCGCCGACCTACCTCGAACTCGCCGGGCTGCCCACCCACCCGCAGATGACGGGGCGCAGCCTCGCGAAGCTGCTGCGCTCGCCGCAATCGGGCTGGGTGGAGAATCGCGACACCATGCTCGTGGGGAAGGAGCGCCACGACATCGGCCGGCCCAATGACCTCGGCTATCCCGTGCGGGCGCTGCGGACGAAGGACTTTCTCTATGTGCACAATTTTCATCCGGACCGCTGGCCGGCGGGCAATCCCGAGACCGACTTCGGCAACGTGGATCCGAGCCCGACCAAGCAGGTGATCAAGGCGCTCGGCGGGCACTTCTACGACCTCTCGCTGGGACGGAGGCCGGCCGAGGAGCTGTACGACCTGCGGCGCGATCCGCACGGGGTGGTGAACCTCGCGGCCGACCTCACTTATGCGAAGACGCTGACGCAGCTGCGGGAACGCATGCTCGCGATGCTCGCGGAGGAGAAGGACCCGCGCGCGCTGGGCAACGCGGCGATTTTCGACACCTACAAGTACGTCGGCAATCGCGGCAAGGGCTACGAGACCTGGCTCAACGCGCAGGAAGCGCGCACGACGGAGGCGGCCGCCGGTCGCGCGGGCGAGGGCTCCGCGCGGAAGAAGAACGCCAAGAAGGGAGGGGGCTGAGCCGGAGCCGGGCCGTTGGCCTGCCCATCGGCCATGGGACCGGCCGCTCGGAAGGTGGAGCAGCTTGTCCTCAAGCTGCTGCGGACCGGGCCACCGCACGTCAGCCGCCGGGGGACAGGCGGCTCCACCGCAGCGTTCCGGCTGAGCGTGGCGTCGACGGGAAGAATGTAATCCCGGCTTCGCCTTGGCGGCGACGGAGCCCAGCGCTCCGAAGGCGGCGCGGAGCGTGGAGGGGTCAAGGCGGTCAGGACGGGGGTGGGTCCTGATCGGGCAGGTCGTAGTGGCAGGAGACGGTGTGTGCCGGGTTGCCCGGCACGGGACGCAAGGCCGGCGCCTCGACCTTGCAGCGGTCGGTCGCAAACGGGCAGCGCGGGTGAAACGGGCAGCCGGAAGGCGGGTCGATCGGCGAGGGGACGTCGCCCCGGAGCACGATGCGCTCGCGGCGGCGGGTGGGATCGGGCCGCGGGATGGCCGATAGCAGGGCGCGGGTGTAGGGATGCTTCGGCGCGCGGTAGATGTCGTCGGCCGGCGCAACCTCGACGATCCGCCCGAGGTACATGATCGCGACGCGATCGGAGACGTGCTTCACGACCGCGAGGTTGTGCGCGATGAAGAGGTAACCGAGCTTCAGCTCGCGTTGCAGTTCGAGGAACAGGTTGAGCACCTGGCTCTGGATCGAGACATCGAGCGCCGACACCGGCTCGTCGCAAACCAGCAGCCGTGGGTTGAGCGCGAGGGCGCGGGCGATGCCGATGCGCTGCCGCTGCCCGCCGGAGAATTCGAAGGGATACCGCTCCGCCGCAGCCGCGGGCAGCCCGACCTGGTCGAGCAGCGCGAGCACCCGGCGCCGGCGCTCCGCGCGGTCGCCGAGCGCATGAATCTCCAGCGGCTCGCCGACGATCTCCGCGACATTGTGCCGCGCGTTGAGCGATTCGACGGGATCCTGAAACACCATCTGCAGGTGGCGCCGGTGCGGCTTGAGTGCGCGCTGGTCCAGCGTCGCGAGATCGGTGCCCTCGAACCAGATCTGGCCCGACGTCGGCCGGTGCAGGCTGCAGCGTGAGGGACACGCCGTCGACTGCCTTGAGGCTGCGCTTCGCCCGCAGCAGCAGACCCGCGCGCACCGGGAAGTGCATGCGCACGTCGCGCAGGTCGAGAAGGGGCGGCACGGAGGGAGCGGGGTCCACGGCGTTCAACGGGGAGGCAGTTCGCGCCAGCGGTGGCAGGCGGCGGTGTGATCGGGCCCGACGGACTCGAGCGCGGGCTGCGTCTCGCAGAGAGGAATCCGGTACGGGCAGCGGTTCTGGAAGCGGCAGCCCGCCGGCAGGTCCTTGAGGCCGGGGACCATGCCCTCGATCACGTTGAGCCGGATCTTGCGCGGCTTGTCGAGGGTCGGGATCGAGTCGAGCAGCCCGCGCGTGTACGGGTGCGACGGACGGGCAAAGATCTCCTGCACGGGGCCCGCCTCGGCGATGCGGCCGGCGTACATCACCACGACGTCGTTGCAGGTTTCCGCGATGACGCCGAGGTCATGCGTGATCAGGATGATCGCCATGCCGAGCTCGCGCTGCAGGCCCTGCATCAGCTCGAGGATCTGCGCCTGCACCGTCACGTCGAGGGCGGTGGTCGGTTCGTCGGCGATCACGACCGCCGGTTCGCAGGCGAGGGCCATGGCGATGACGATGCGCTGACGCATGCCGCCGGAAAGCTGGTGCGGGTACTCGCCCATGCGGACCTCGGGCTCGGGAATCCCGACCTTGCGCAGCATCTCGGTGCCGCGCCGCCAGGCCTCCGCCTTGTCGCGGGTGCGGTGCAGCAGGAAGACCTCGCTCAACTGGCGGCCGATCGAATGCACCGGATTCAGCGCCGTCATCGGTTCCTGGAAGATCATGCCGATCCGGCCGCCGCGGACCTCGTGCATCGCGTCGGGCGGGAGCGTCGCGAGATCGCGGCCGTCGAACAGGATCCGCCCGCCCTGGATCCGCCCCATCGGCTGTGGGAGCAGCCGCATGATCGAGAGCGCCGTGACACTCTTGCCGCAGCCGGATTCCCCGACGATGCCGAGCGTGCGGCCGCGGCGCACGGCGAAGCTGACGCCGTCGACCGCGGTGAGACGGCCGGCGTCGGTGTCGAACGTCGTGACGAGATCCCTGACTTCGAGGATCGGGTCCGTCGGGCTGGGGGCGGCGGCGTCGGGCACGGGTTTACTGCGCCTTGTACTGGTCGAACACCTTGACGCCGCCGTCGGGGTAGGTGCGGCCGGATTTCCGGGCGGCTTCGACTTCCTTCCGCTCGTCGACGTCGAGCCAGTGCACGAAGAACTCCTCGAAGTCGCGGCTTTGGGCGACGTTGAATGCCTGCGGCCACTTCACGTGCCGCCAGTAGCCGCCGCGATAAAACGGACGCTGCCAGCCGTTCACCCAGCCCGCGTCGTCGTGGATGATCTGTTCGATCTTCACGGCGAGCGACTTGATCTCCTCGAGCGTCTCGGCCTTGTCGTAGGCCTCGATCAGCCGGTCGAGCTCGGGGATGAAGGTCATCGTCATGTTGTTCGTCTGGACGGCGATTTGCTTCGGCTGCGGATTCGGCGTCGAGCCGGTGGCGATCGGCGTCGGCTTGCCGTCCTTCAGGTACGCGTCGGTGTACGCGTTGCTCCCGTGGTACATTTCCCAGTAGCGCGGGTAGAGCTCGGCGGAGCGCGAGAGCGCGGCGAGGGCGATGTCGTGGTTCTTCTCCTGGATCTTCTTCCACCCCGTCGTGCTGTCGAGGACCTCGATGTTGAACTCGAGCCCGGCCTTGATTGCCTCCTGCTTGAGGATGGTGAGCAGGTCGCGCATGGCGGGACTGTAGGCGGTGATGGTGAACGACAGGCGCTGGCCGCCGGCGTTGGCGAGCACGCCGTCGCGACCCTGCGTGGTGAAGCCGGCCTTGGCGAAATACTCGCGGGCCTTCACCGGGTCGAACGGCCGCGCGGTGATGGTGGGGTGCATGCGCCAGCCGTAGCCGTCGGAGCGCGTCTGCATCTGGACGGCATCGCCGCGGAAGAACTGTTCGCAGACCAGCGTGATGTTGCTCGCGTGCTGGATGCCCTCGCGCACGTCCCGGTTGTCGAGCACCGGCTTGGCGCGGTTGATCCAGAGGCCGAAATCGGGCCGCGGGGTCTGGTTGTAGAACTTGAACTTGATCAGCCGGCCGGACGTCACCTCGGGGTGATTGTCGGGCAGCGTCTCGTACCAGTACTTCGAGAGGCCGAGCGGCGCGAAGTCCAGGTCGCCGCGGATGAACGACTCGATGGCCTTGTCCGGGTCGCGGATCACCTCGAGCCGGTAGCGGTCGGGGTTGAAGCGGCCGCGGAAGAAGCGCTTGTTCTCCGCCCACCAGCCCTTCACCCGCGTGAGGGTGACGGCGCGGCCCTTCTCGATGTCCTTTTCCTTGAGTTCATAGGCGCCGAGCTTGGGCGTCTCGCGCCACTGGAAACGCTCGAGCCAGCCGGGGCCGAAATCCTGGTACGCATGCCGCGGATACGGCACCCAGCCGCCGAAGCGGATCGCGAGGTCGGGCTTCTTCTCGGGGTGGACGGTCGCGAACGTGTGGTCGTCGAAGACGATCAGCTGCTGGTAGTTTTTCGTGTAGAAATCATTGTACCAGGGCTCGTTCAAATGCGGGCTGCGCATGAAATACAGCGTGAAGACGACGTCGGCCGTCGTGAGCGGCTTGCCGTCGGACCAGCGGGCCTGCGGGTCGATCTTGAAGTAGACGGTGCGCCCATCCGGGCCGACGGCCCAGGAAGCGGCAAGGCCGGCGTAGCCGCCGTTGGTGACGTTGGGATGCGGGGCGATGAAGGACGGCTCGACGTAATCGAGCAGGTACGGGCGGATGCCGCCGGTCGCGTCGGGGCCGATCGTGCGCAGCGTGCGGGGGAAGTCGGAGATGAAGTACGAGAACGTGCCGCCCTTCTTCGCGTTGGGATCGGCGAACTCGGGCAGCTCGGAGCCGTCCTCCCACTTGAGCCCGGCGGGCAGGTCGGCCGGCGTCTTGAAGACGTAGAATCCGGGCTGCTCCTTGAGCGTGCGTTCCAGATCGGCCTCCATCTTGGGCGCGCCGGCGTCGGACGCCTTGTCGGCCGGCCCCGACGACTTGCCGCAGCCGGCGGTGAACAGGGCGAAGCCTGCGAGGAGGGCGAGGACGGCGGAGCGGGAGAGGAGGATCATGGCGGTTTACTGATAAGTCGTGAATTTCTTCGGATCAAATGCCTCGCGAATGGCCTCGCCGACGAACGTCACCAGCACGAGGACGATCACGAGGGCGGAGAATGCGGATGCGACGATCCAGGGCGATTGCAGGTTGGAGGTGCCCTGGCGCAGCAGCTCGCCCCAGCTCGGCGTCGGCGGCGGCAGGCCGAAGCCGAGGAAGTCGAGCGCGGTGAGCGCGCTGATCGAACTCGCGATCGTGAACGGGATGAACGTCACGATGGTCGAGAGCACGTTGGGCAGGATGTGCCGGAAGATGATCCGCGGCGTGCCGGCGCCGAGCACCTGGGCGGCATGCACGTAGTCGCGCGCCTTCTCCCGGTACGTCGCCGAGCGCATGTAATAGGTCATGCCGGTCCAGGAAAACAGCACGACGATGAACAGCAGCACGCCGAGGTTCACGCCGATGCCCGCGGGCACGATCGAGGCGATGATGATGACCACAAAGAGAAACGGGATGTTGGACCAGATCTCGATCAGCCGCTGCACCAGCAGGTCGAACCAGCCGCCGAAATATCCCATCAGGCAGCCGACGCTGATCCCGATCAGGTAGGTGAGCAGCAGGAAGGCGCCGGCGAACACGAGCGCGTTGCGGAAGCCGTAGATGAGGCGCGCGAGGATGTCGCGGTTGATCTGGTCGGTGCCGAGGAGATGGCGCTTGGCCCAATCCGGCGGTCGCGGCCGGAAGGTGTCCCCCGGGTAGCAGTTTTCCAGCGGATCGTAGGGGATCGGCGGCAGCAGGATCCAGTTGCGCCCGGACGGGTCGGCGGCGAAGCGCTCGCGCAGGTCCCGGTACCTGACCTCGTAATCGTAATCGAAGCCGAACTCCCGGCCGGTGTGGATCGCGCCGTAGGTGGGAAAATGCCATTTTCCCTCGTAACGCACCACCAGGGCGCGGGAGTTCACGAGCAGCTCCGCGGCCAGCGACAGCACGATCGCGACGGCCAGGATCAGAAACGAAACGTAACCGCGACGGATCGAGCGGAAGCGCTGCAGCTTCCGGCGCGTGAGCGGGTCGAGGCGGAGGAACGAAAATCGCCCGGTCATGATGCGGTCAGGCGGGCGCTCATTTGAAGCGGATGCGCGGGTCGATCATCGCGACGAGCAGGTCCGAGAGGATGTTGCCGATCAGGATGAGCACGGACGAGACGATGAGCACGCCCATCACCGTCGGATAATCCCGGTCGACGACCGACGTGTAGCCGAGCAGCCCCATGCCGTTGATGTCGAAGATGAACTCGATGAGGAACGAGCCCGTCACCAGCACGCTGAGATGCCCGCCGAAATGCGTGGCGATCGGGATGAGCGAGTTCCGCAGCGCGTGCCCGAGGACCGCCTGGCGGAAGGTCACGCCCTTGGCCATCGCCGTGCGCACGAAGTCGGCGGCCAGGTTGTCCATGAGGTGGTTCTTCATCAGCAGCGTGACGAACGCGAAGCTGCCGACCGTGTAGCAGACGAGCGGGAGCACCGCGTGGTGGGCGAGATCGCCGATCTGGCCGAGCAGGGTGAGGTCCTCGAAATCCCGGCTGTTGAATCCGCCCATGGGAAACCAGCTCAACCGCGCCGCGAGGTACACCACGAGCAGGGCGCCGAGCGCGTACCCGGGAATCGCGTAGCCGGTGAAGACGACGGCGGAGGTGAGGTTGTCGATCCACGTGCGGTGCCGGATCGCCTTCACGATGCCGAGGGGGATGCACACGCCGTACACGAGCACGGTCGTGACGAGCCCGTAGAGCAGCGACACCGGCAGCCGCTCCGCGATGATCGTGAGCACCGGCTCGTTGTAGCGGTACGAGTTGCCCAGATCTCCGCGGACGACCTTGCCGAGCCAGACGAGGTAGGCCTCGAACGGAGGCTTGTCGAAGCCGTAATACGCCTTGAGCTGCGCCATCTGCTCCTCGGAAATCGCGCCGCTGCCGACCTGGTTGCGGACCTGGGCGCCGCCTCCTTCCGCCATGCGCGCTTCCATCAAGGCCCGCTCGATCGGGCCGCCGGGCACCACCCGGGTGATCAGAAACACGATCAGCGTGATTCCGAGCATCGTGGGTACGATCAGGAGAAGGCGTCGTAGGAAATAATCCCGCACGGCTGTGGTAGGCGCGCAATCTCCGCCCAAGGTGCGGGTGAGCGCAAGCGTTTGCGGTCGATTGCGATGGGTGGAGGTGGCGCCGGCGGCGCCGGTGGTCCGGCGGTCGGCTTGGGGGGCGGCCGGGCTGGCGACGGAGCCGGTCCGGCCACACCGGCAGCAGGTGGGTCACTCGCCGCGGCGCAGGCGCTCCAGCGCGTCCCCGGCCGCGCGATTGGACGGATCGAGCGCCAGGGCCCGGGTGTAGGCTTCGCGGGCGACGTCGGGGCGGCCGAGACGTTCCTGCACGCAGCCGATTCGGTTCCACACCTGGCTGTGGGTGGGGGCGGCGGGGGTCGGAGGCGTGAGCTGGAGGCAGCGTTGCAGGAGGGCGAGTCCGCGCTCCAGGTTCTCGCCGCTGATCGAGGCGCTGCGGCCGTAGTGATAGAGGGCGACGTAGTTGTCGGGCTGACTGGCGAGCACCGCGTCGCACCGCTGGAACGCCCCGGCGTAGTCGCGGGCCTCCAGCCGTTCGCCCACGCCCAGGATCGTCGCAAGGTCCGGATCGCGGCGACGAATCTCCTCGAGCTGCGCCGCCGCCGCGGCGCTCCGCCCGAGGGGCCAGGGCGCGCGCTGGTGGAAATGAAACAATGCCTCGCGGGCGTGCAGGTTGTCCGGATCGATCCGCAGCGCGCGTTCCAGCGCGTCGCGTCCGCGCGCCGCCGCGAGCGGCGAGCGGCTGCGCGCGGCGGCCTGCAGTTCGGCGCCGCCGTAAGCGAGGTGGTAGGCGGCGCGCTTCGGCGCGAGTTCGGCGGCGCGGGCGAGGTGGCGCAGGGCTTCCGCCCGGGCTTCGGGTTCCTGCCGGCGCAGCAGGGTCTGGCCGAGGTGATGGTGCGCGGCGGCGTTTTCCGGCTCGGCCGCGACGATCCGGCGGAACGCCGCCTCGGCCGCAGGAAAGCGCCGGGCCTGGAAGTCCGCGATCGCCGAGGCGAGCGGTTCCGCGGGGGCGGGCTCGGCGCTCCAGAGCGCTGCGGCCGCGCCGAGTGCGAGGGCTGCGGCCAGCCGTCGCGGCGTGGCGCCCGGAAGGGAGCGGGTTGACCAGGGCGGCCTCATTCGGCCGGCAACGGCACCAAAAACAATCTTACCGCGTGGGCCGGTGGGATCCGTCCGCGGGACGCCGCGAGCGTTTCCCAGCCCGAGCCGGCGACGACCAGCGGCTGATCGCGAACCGTGGTGACGAGGGTCAAGTCCGTGAAGTCCGGCAGTCCGGCGGCCACGACCTGCACGCGGCGCAGGGCGTGGAAACCAGGTTCGAAGCCCAGGCGGAGCAGGCGGGGAGGATCGACGCCGTTCTGCACCGCGATCACGCCGCCGGGCGTGGCGACGAGGCCGTCGAGGCCGAGCAGCGTGGTGCCCGCCGGAGCGGCCACCGGCCGGAGGTCGCGGGCGTCGAGCGACACCACGAACAGACCGTGCTCGAAATCCGCCACGAGCAGGCGACGGTCTTCGATCACGAGGCCCTGGAGCGAGCCGAAGGCGGGGGACTCGACCCAGGCCTCGAGCTCCTCCGCATCGGGCGCGAGCCGCCAGATCACCGGCGATTTGCTGTCGGTGGCGTAGACGGCGCCGTCGGCCCCCACGGCGAGGTCGCCAAGGCCGTGCGGGCGGCCGTCGACCGGCACGTGGACGACGCGCACGAGTTCGCTGCTGGCGAGGCTGAAGGCGGCGAGGGCGGCGTGACCTTCCAATTCGCGGTCGAAGCCCGCCATTTCCGGCACCGCGCTCATCGCGGCCCAGAGCAGGCCGCGCGGCTCGTCGAGCGCGAGGCCGAAGATGCCGAGCAGTTCCTCGTCCTCGGCGCTGTACCGCTCGACCCGGCCCGAGCGGTCGCGGCGCCAGATGCAGCGGTGATGCACGTCGCCGAGAAACACCTCCCCCGTGCGTTCGCGGAACGCGATGCCCTCGATGAGGCCGGTCCGGCCCGGCAGCTCGGCGTATAGTTCGGCCGCGCCCTGGGGCGCGCGATGGGCGGCGAGCTGGGCGAGGACGGCCCGGAAAGCGGGCGTGCCCTGGAGTGACGCGAAGTCGGGATCACGGTCCACGTTGGCCGCGAGACCGAGCGCGGCGATGCGCCTCAGGTACCCGATCGCCTCGTCGGGTCGTCCCGTCAGCGCCGCGAGGGCCGCAAGCTGGCGCAGGTAGCGCGGGGAGTCGGGCTGAAGCGCCAGCGCCGCGGCGGTCGCCTCCCGGGCCGCGACATAATCCCTGCGCTGGTAGGCCGCGAGGGCCTCCTCGCGCAGCGCGAGGTGGGACTCGGCGGCGGCCAGGCCGAGCGGGAGGAGGAACAGCGTGGCGGCCCGGCGGAAGCCCCGGCTTCCGGGAAGCGGAAACGAAAAAGGCACGGTGCGAACCCCGTGCCCGGGAAGCGGCCGGGGGACAAGCCGCGCCGCCATCACTCGTAGCGGAGCGCGTCGATCGGATCGAGCTGCGCGGCCTTGTAGGCCGGGTAGAAGCCCGAAATGATCCCGACGAACGCGCTGCCCGCGACCGAGATGAAGATCCACGTGGTCGGCACCACCACGGGCCAGCCATTGTAACTGGACAACAACTGCGAGCCGCCGATGCCAACCCCGACCCCGACGAGTCCGCCGAGCGAGCTGAGCAGGATCGCCTCGATCAGGAACTGCGTCAGCACGTCGCCGCCGTGGGCGCCGATGGCGAGTCGGATGCCGATCTCGCGGGTACGTTCCGTGACCGACACCAGCATGATGTTCATGATGCCGATGCCGCCGACGATGAGGGAGACGCCCGCGATGCCGGCCAGCAGGCCCGTCATGGTCTTGTTCGCCTGCGTGGCGGCGGTGGCGAGCTCCTCCTGGGTGCGGACCGTGAAGTCAGGTTCGCGGCCGCGCCGGCGCTGGGTGAGCAGGTCCTCGACGTTCAGCTTCACCGAATCGATTTTCTCGGGCGACGCGGCCTGGATGCGGATCATGCTGATCGAGGTGCGGCGGGAGACGCGGCGCATGTGCGACGAATAGGGGATCAGCACCACATCGTCCTCATCCGAGCCGAAGACGCTGAAGCCCTTGGTCGTGAGCAGGCCGACGATCCGGAAAGGCAGGTTGCGGATACGGATGGTCTGACCGATCGGGTCTTCGTTGGGGAAGAGCTGTTCGGCGACCGTCTTGCCGATCACGGCCACCTTGGCGAGGGACTTGACGTCCTGCTCGGTAAACATCGCCCCGGAGGCGATCGGCCAGTTGCGGACGTAAGGGTAGTCGGGCCCGACGCCGTTGACGTTGGTGTTCCAGTTGAGGCCGTTGGCGAGGACCTGGTTGCGATCGCGGACTTCCGCGCTGAGCCCGTCGATGTCGCTGACCTCGGCGGCGATCGCCTCGGCATCCTCGGGGGTGAGCGTGACGGAGCTGCCGAAGCCGCCCCGCATGCCGCCGCTGCTGAAGCTGCCGGGCATGACGGTGATGAGATTCTGGCCGAGCGAGGCGACCTGCGCTTCGACCTGGACCTTGGCGCCGTTGCCGATGCTGACCATCGTGATGACGGCGGCGACGCCGATGATCATGCCCAGCGCGGTGAGGAGCGACCGCATGGTGTTGCGGCGAAGGGCGCGGAGCGCGACGCGAAGCGTGTTGGAGAAACGCACGGGAGGGAGAGCGGGTTACGGGAGGAGGGCGGGGGAGCGTCAGGCGCCGGCGCCGACCGTCAGCTTGGCCGCGGCCTCGGCCTGCTTCAGCTTTTCCATTTCGACGGCGGCGATGAGCCGGTTTTGCACCGGTTCGTCGCGAACGACCACGCCGTCGCGCAGGATCAGGTTGCGCTTGCAGTAGTGGGCGATGTCGAGCTCGTGGGTGACCATCACGATCGTGATGCCCTGGTCGTTGAGCTGCTGGAACACGCCCATCACCTCGACGGAGGTCTTGGAGTCCAGGTTGCCGGTCGGCTCGTCGGCGAGCAGCACCTGCGGCTGGTTGACCAGGCCGCGCGCGATCGCGACGCGCTGCTGCTGTCCGCCGGAAAGCTGGTTCGGGAAATGATCGAAGCGCTTGGCGAGGCCCACGATCTCGAGGCAGTGCATCGCGCGTTCGCGGATCTCCTCCATGGACACCTTGCGATGGCGGCCGTAAAGCATCGGCAGCTCGACGTTTTCGAGCGCGGTCGTGCGCGACAGCAGGTTGAAACCCTGGAACACGAAGCCGAGCTTCTGGTTGCGCAGGTCGGCGAGCTCGTTGCGGTCGAGCTTGTCCACATCGATGCCGTCGAGCAGGTAGGTGCCGCGCGTGGGACGGTCGAGGCACCCGAGCATGTTCATCAGCGTCGACTTGCCGGAGCCCGAAGCGCCCATCAACGCGACGAACTCCCCTCGCTGGATGTCGAGCGTGACGCCGCGGACGGCGTGCACGGGCACTTCGCCCGACTCGTAGATCTTGTGGATGTCCTTGATTTGGACAACGGGTGCCATGGGGAGGTCGCAGCGGTTGGAGGGTGCGATGCGTGGCTCAGCGGCCGCGCATGCCGCTGCTGCCGCCGAAGCTGCGGCCGCCGCTGAACGGATTGCTCGAGCCGCCCGGCGCGGGACCGGCGGCAACCGGGGCGGCGCCGGGCATGATCACGCCCTTTACCAGCGTGTCGTTTTCGCTCACCCCGCCGAGCACCTCGGTGTAGAAGCCATCGGAAACGCCCAGCCGGACCGACACGGGCTCGACCCGCTTGTCCTTGTCCAGGGCCTCGGGGTTGACGAGCTTGTAGAGCGTCCGCTGCACGATGGTGTTGTTGAAGCCGCGCTCGCCGGCGCCGCCGGGACCGCCGCCACCGCCGCGGCGGCCGCCGCCGCCGTCACCACCGCCCCCGCCGCCGCGACCGCCGCGACCGGCCGGCATGGCGAGGCGGGCTGCGATCAGGTCGGGGTCGAGCCCCTTGTCCTTGGCGAGCTTCTTGGCCTTCTCGATCTGCTCCGTCGAGGCGGGCGAGCCGCGCTGGAAACCCACTTCGCGCATGATGTCCATCGTCGCGCGCATCCGCTCCTCGTCGGTCATCGTGGCCACCGCGCCAGCCTTCTCCGCCGCCTTTTCGCCGGCCTTGGCGACGACCGGTGTTGCCGGAGCCTTCGGCAGCAGTTCGGGCGGGATGCGCACGCGCAGGGTGCCGTTTTCCACGCGCAGGACGTTGGTCTTCTGCTGCACGATGATCGAAACGTTGGCCGTCATGCCGGGCTTCAGTTTCAAGTCGGCGTTGTCGACGTCGATGATCGTCGCGTACGAGACCACGCTCTGCTGCGTCGTCGCCGCGTTGCGCACCTGGCGCACGGCGCCGGCGAAGGTGCGCCCCGGGAAGGCATCGACGGTGAACTTCACTTCCTGACCTTCGGAGATGCTGCCGATGTCGGCCTCGGCAACGGCGGCGTTGATCTGCAGCTTGGAAAGGTTGTTCACCAGCGTGAACAGCACGGGCGCGTTCATGCTGGCGTTGACGGTGCGGCCCTTGTCGGTCTTGCGGTCGAGCACCATGCCGTCGATCGGCGAGGTGATGACGGTGCGCTCGAGGTCGAGCTTGGCGTTGGCCACCGCCGCCTGGCGCGTGAGCAGCGTCGCGTTGGACTGCGAGAGCTGCGCGGTGATGCTGTCGACCTCCTGCTGGGAAACCAGTTTCTTCTCGTAGAGGTCCGCGGTGCGCTTGGCGTTGATCTTGAGCAACTGGTTGTTGGCCTCCGCCGACGCGAGATCCGCCTCGGCCTGGCGCAGCCGCTGCGTCGGCGTCGACTCGTCGATGCGGGCGAGCACGTCGCCCTGTTTCACGATCGAGTTGTAGTCGACGAGGACCTCCTTGATCTGACCCGAGACCTGCGCGCCGATATCGACGGTCACCACGGGTTGCAGGTCGCCCGTCGCCGTCACGGCCTGGATGATGTCACCCCGCATCACCTTGGCGGTCTGGAACTCCGGGGCCTTCTCCGTCTTGTTGCGGAAGTAATACCATCCGCCGGCCGCGCCTCCGGCGACAACGAGCAGGAAGAAGATGAGACCACCGTAGCTTTTCGATTTGGCCATGACGTGAGGGAGGGGAAGTGAAGGAGGAGGAAATGATTTTGCGGCCGGCGCAAACGAAACCCGGTGGCTGGCGACGGGATCGGCTTCCGGACGCGGTTCGCAAAGACGCAGGGGTGGGGGAAAGGTGACGGGTTTTTGCGGCTGACCTGACGCGGGGGGAATCGGGTCGCGGAGGCCGCCGGCTGGATCGAGGGAAAAGCAGGGGCCTCGCCGGAAAAAGACGACTCTTTTTGCCGGTCGGGCGGGAAGAGGCGGGGTCCAGCCGGGAGCGAGCCGCCTTTCCTCCAGCGGCTGGGCTGGACGCATGCCGTTGAGGTGGCGCCGCCTGTCCCCAGGCGGCTGACGTGCGACGGACCGGTTCGCAGCGGCTTGAGGACAAGCCGCTCCACCTGCGGGATCTTCGCCCTTACGGGATCTCGTACACCTCGACCAGGGCCACACCGGTGGTGTTGCCGACGCCGCTCACCTGGGCGGTGTAGCTGCCGGGAGCGAGCGTCACGAGGATCGCGGCGTCGCGGCTGTCGGCCGGGAGGGCAAAGGCGGCGACCGAGCTGAACGCGGTCGCGAGCACGGCCGTCCCGCCCCAGTCGTCGTTCTCGAGCAGACGGTTGGCGCCCGAGTAGAGCTCCAGCCGCGGATTCGCCAGCGCTCCGGGCACGCCGAAGGTGGTCAGGGTGGGACCGATCGCCCGGATCAGCACCGTGCGGCTCGACGAACCGCTGATGGAGAAGCCCGCGATCAGGATTTCGTCGCCCGTGCCCACGCGCGTGCGGGCCGAGACGTTGGTCAGGCGGGGCGTGGTGACGGTGAAGGTCGCCGACGGCGTCGCATCGTAGATCTCGGCCAGGGCGACGCCGGTCGTGTTCCCGTTGCCCGTGATCCACACGCTGTAGCTGCCGGGGCTGAGGTTGGGATTGTAGAGGGCGGCGTCCTTCGAGGCCGGATTGCCATACGCGAAGGCGCCGACCTGCGTGCCGACGGTGGTGACCTGCGCGTTGCCGGCCCAGTCGTCGTTTTCGAGGATGCGGTTCGCGCCGGAGAACAACTCGAGTTTCGGATCGGCGAGGGCGCCGCCGACGCCGAAGGCCGCCAGCGCCGGGCCCACGCCGCGCAGGAGGATGGGCTTGTTGGCCGTGGGGCTGCCGCCGCCGACGTTGAAGCCGACGATCAGCGTGTTGTCCCCCGTGCCGGCCTGCGAACGGATCGCGAGGTTGGTGATGCGGCCGCTGGCGAGGGCCGGGGAGATCGTGAGCGCGGCGTCCGCGCTCAGTGCGGTGCCGGCCGAGTTGCTCACGAGCACGGAATAGCTGCCCACCGATCCGGCGTCGGCGGCGGGAATGACGTGGGTTGCAGCCGTGGCGTTCGCGATCGGCGCGCCGTTGCGCCGCCACTGGTAGGAAAGACCTCCGCCCGTGGCGGTGACGGAAAACTCCACCTGCGTGTTGGGCGGCACCACCTGGGCGACCGGCTGCGTGACGATCACCGGCTGGGTGTCGAGGGCGCCGCGGGAAATGACGTTGCCGTCGCGCGAGGCGACGAAGATCGCGCCGGACGCGTCGACTGCCACGCCGATCGGCGAGGAGAACCGGGCGTTCGCGGCGTTGCCCTCGGCCGTGCCCGCGCTGCCCGCGGCGCCGCCGATCGTGGTGACCACGCCGGACCCCGTCAGGCGGCGGATCAGGTGATTCCCGGTGTCGGCGACGAAGATCGCGCCGGCACGATCGACCGTGATGCCCCAGGGGCCGTTGAACCGCGCGGCGACACCGGTGCCATCGTTGCTGCCGCTGGAGCCGCCGAGGCCTGCCAGCGTGGTCACCGTGCCGTCCGACGTGATCCGGCGGATCGTGTTGCTGCCGGTGTCGGCGACGTAGAGGGTGTTGTTGCCATCGATGGCGAGACCGCGCGGCCGGTTGAAGCGTGCGGCCGGGCCCACGCCGTCGGCGGTCCCTGCCTGCCCGGCGGTGCCGGCGAATGTAGTCACCGCGGACGCCAGGGTGATCCGCCGGATGGTGTGGTTCGAGGTGTCGGCGATGTAGGTGTTCTGGTTGCTGTCGACCACGATCCCGGAGGGATTGAAGAAACGCGCGCTCTCCAGGAACGCGTCGATCGAGCCGGAGAGCCCGGTGGATCCGCCGGCGGTGTTCACGTCGCGCGCGGGCGTGACGAACCGCAGGGTGTGCGAGTTCACCTCGGTGACGAGGATCGAGCCGTTGGCGAGCACCGCGATGCCGGTCGGGGCGACGAAGCGGGCCTGCGTGGCCGCGCCGTCGATGTACAGGCTGGTTCCCGCCACGCCCGCGTAGGTGCTCACCAAGCCCGCCGGGGTGATGCGCCGGAGGGTGCTGTTGCCCGTGTCGGTCACGAACACGTTGCCGCCGCCGTCGATCGCGAGGTAGTGCGGCTGGTTGAAACGCGCCGCGCCGCCGAGGCCGTCCGCACTGCCGGCGGCGGACGCGCCGGCGAACAGGGTCCACGAATGCGTCTGGGCGTTCACGGAGCCCGCGGCGAACAACAGCGAGCAGGCAAGGAGGCAGGGCAGGTTTCTCATGGCGATGAAAGTCAGGGAAGCTCGTATACCTCGACGAGGGCAATTCCGGTCGCACCGCCCGCGTCGCTCACCTGCGCGGTGTAACTTCCGGGGGTGAGCTCGACGAGCAGGGCCGCGTCGCGGCTGGAGGCAGGAAAGCCAAACGCGCCGACCTCCGCAAACGCCGCGCTGAGCGCCGCCGCGCCACCCCAGTCGTCGTTGCTCCGCACGGGAGTCGCGTCGCGGAAGAGGTCGAGGCGCGGATTGGCGAGCGTGCCTCCGACGCCGAACGCCGCGAGCGCCGGGCCGGCGGCACGCAGCAGGACGCGCCGTGGCACGTTGCCCGAGATCGAGAATCCCGCGATCAGCACCCCTCCGCCCGTGCCGACCTGCGCCCGGGCCGAGACGTTCACGAGCCGCGCGCCGCGGTCCGGCGTGGGATCGTAGAGCTCCGCCAGCGCGAGGCCGGTGCCGCTGGCGCCGGAGATCTGCGCCGTGTAGCCGCCGGCCCCGAGGGTGCGCAGCAGCGCCGCGTCGAGGGAATCGGGCCGCAGGCCAAAGGCACCCGCGCTGGCGAACACCCGCGACAGGGCCGACGCCGTCGTGCCGCCCGCCGCCACCGGCAGCGTGTCCGTCGCCCAGTCGTCGTTGGCGCTGAGCAGCGTCGCGCCGGCGTAGAGCTGCAGCCGCGGGTCGCCGAGTGCGCCCGTCACGCCGAAATCGGCCAGCGTCGGCCCGATGGCGCGCAGCAGCATTTCCTTGCCCGGCGTGCCCGCGAGGACGAAGCCGACGGTGAGCACCTGGTCGCTGGTCCCGGCGGTGGTGCGGACCGAAAGGTTGGTCAGCCGGCCGACGCGCCTGGGCTCGACGGTGATCACGGCGGCGGGCGTGGTGATCGAGCCGCCGGCGTCGCTGACCGTGACGGTGTACCGGCCGGCGGCCGCCGCGGTGACGTCCGCGAGCTCGAGGGTCGGTCCGTCCGCCCCTGCGATCACGACCCCGTCCTTGCGCCATTCGTAGCGCAAGGCGCCTTCGCCCGTGGCCTGCACGGCGAGCGTAAAGCGTCCGCCGAGCGGCGCGATGCCGGAGACGGGGGCCGACGCCACCGTCAGCGGCTCGTTGCGCGCCTGGCCGGAGCGTTGCGCGTTCTGCCGGTATTGCGGCCAGGGCGAGGCGGGACCGGCGCCGACGTCGAAGACATAGAGCCGGTTGTCGTTGCTGCCGACGTAGAGGCGCCCTCCCGCCAGCGCGGGCGACGAGCGGATCGCGTCGCCCGTCGCATAAGTCCGTCGCAGGGTGCCGTCGGGATTCACCGCGTAAACGAGACCGTCGTACGCTCCGATATAGATCACGCCGTTGGCGTCGACCGCCGGCGAGCACGCCCGCACCTCCGCGGCGAGGCGGAAGGTCCAGCGCGCGGCGCCGGTCGCGGTGTCGACGGCGTGGAGCAGTCCGTCGTACCCGGCGAAGTAGACCGTCCCGCCGTCCGGGCTCAGCGCCGGGGAGGAACTGGAGCCGAGGGTCGCGCCGCGGTAGACCCAGCGCTGCGCGCCCGCGGCGGTCAGCGAATAGAGGCGACCGGAATTGAGCGTGCCGAAGTACAGGTTGCCGGCGCCGTCGATCGCCGGCGCGGTGTAGATGGGATTGTCGGCGACGAAGGTCCACTTCACCGCACCCGTTGCGGGATTCAGCGCGAAGAGCCGGTGCACCGGCACCGTCGAGGCGCTGTCGTCGGAGCCGAGGTACACGGTGCCGTCGGGGGCCAGCACGGCCGAGGCGTAGGAGTTGCCGGGCACGATGGCGGACCACCGCGGGCTGACGCTCGTGCCCTGGTCGCCGTAGGCGAAGAGCCGGCCCTCCTCGGAGTGCACGAAGATCGTGCCGTCGGCGGCCAGCGCGACCGCGTTGTTGGCGTTCACGCCGGTGCCGACGATGATCTCCCACTTCCGCTCGCCGGTCGCGCTGTGGTAGGCGTAGAGCCGCGCGCTGTTGGGTCGCAGCCCGCCGGGACCGGCGCCGAAGTACAGCGTCCCGTCCGGAGCCAGTGCCGCCGCCGAGGTGTCGAGCAGCGCGCCGGACAGGTTGATCGCGGGCCAGAGGCGCGTGCCATTCGCCCGGAAGGCATGGAAAAAGCCGTCGATGCTGCCGACGAACACGCTGCCGTCGGGCGGCACCGCGCCGGCCGGGAAGGGGATCCACAGCGCGGTGACGAGCGCGGCAACGGCGAGCAGGAGCTGGGCGAGCGCAGTGAG
>ERZ761602.3538-NODE-3538-length-21915-cov-8.376624_pt1 | contig 21915 bp, 19 predicted proteins | sample MGYA00512165_ERZ761602 | MGnify/ENA primary metagenome ERZ761602 (study PRJEB28899, sample SAMN02445085) | bioreactor sludge metagenome | biome: EBPR sludge; isolation source: Thorneside wastewater treatment plant | place: Australia: Brisbane, Thorneside...
GCCTTCAGGTGCGCGATCACCGCCGGGTCGTCGCGCTCCCGCATCCAGAAGTAGTCGTCCACCCGCTTCTCGCCGAAGGCCTCGAGGACGCGGGGGACGCGCTTCGCCTCGGGCGGGCGGGTCGGTTGGGCGGCGGCGGAAAGGGTCATGGCGGCGAGGACGGTTGCCAGCGCGGTGGCGTATCGCATGGGGCGGGCCCCCGGGGCGAAGGGGCAGGGATCATAGCAGGGCGCGTGGGGGCGGAATTTGAAACAAATCGTGACCGGGTCAACGGGCCGGCGCGGCCCCGCGTTGAACCGGGCGTGTGCGGCGCGTCCGCACCGAAACCAACCCCAAGGAGATGCCATGAAGTCCCTGTCCCTCGCCGTCGCCGTCCTCGCCGCCGCCCTCGCGTCGCCCGCCTTCGCCCAGAGCACCCCGCGCATCGACCAGCGCCAGGCCAACCAGGAAAAGCGCATCGACCAGGGCGTCGCCTCGGGCGAGCTGAACAAGCGCGAGGCCGCCCGCCTCGAGAAGGGCCAGGCCCGCGTGAACAGGATGGAGAACAAGGCCAAGGCCGACGGCGTCGTCACCAAGGGCGAGAAGGCCGCCATCCGCAACGCCCAGGACAACCAGAGCAAGCGCATCGCCAAGCAGAAGCACGACAAGCAGAAGGCCCCCGTCGCCTCGGGCGGCTGATCGCCCCTCCCCCGCCGGCCGCCCTCCCGCGGCCGGCGGCGGGCCGGCCCGGGTGGCCGGTGGTATTCTGGCCGCCCGACCCCGCCGGCCCGCCATGTTCTCCCTCGCCACGCCCGCCCCCGCGCTCGGCAAGCCCGCGCTCCACGCCCTGCTCCTCGAGCAGGCCCGCGCCCTGCTCGCCGGCGAGCGCGACCCCGTCGCCAACGCGGCCAACCTCGCCTCGCTCGTCTTCCACACGCTGCCGGACCTCAACTGGGCCGGCTTCTACTGGGCGAAGGAGGGCGAACTCGTGCTCGGCCCCTTCCAGGGCAAGCCCGCCTGCGTGCGCATCGCGCCGGGCCGCGGCGTGTGCGGCACGGCCTTCGCCCGCGGCAAGACGGTCGTGGTGCCCGACGTGCATGCCTTCCCGGGCCACATCGCCTGCGACAGCGCCTCGCGCAGCGAGATCGTCGTGCCGGTCGCGAAGGACGGGCGGGTCGTCGGCGTGCTGGACCTGGACAGCCCGCTGCCGGGGCGCTTCGACGACGACGACGCGAAGGGGCTCGAGGCCCTCGTGGCCGCGTTCGCGGAGATGACCGGGCTGTAGCGTGACGCTGCGCTCCCTCCTCGTCGACTTCAATTCCTACTTCGCCTCCGTCGAGCAGCAGGCCGAGCCCCGGCTGCGCGGCCGCCCCCTGGGCGTCGTGCCGATGATGGCCGAGACCACGGTGTGCATCGCGGCGAGCATCGAGGCCAAGCGCTTCGGCGTGAAGACCGGCACGAAGGTCGCGGAGGCGAGGAAGCTCTGCCCGGAGATCGAATTCGTCCTCGCCCGCCACGCGGTCTACATCGACTACCACCACCGGGCCGTCGCGGCCGTGGACACCGTGGTGCCCGTGCGCGAGGTGCTGTCCATCGACGAGATGGACTGCGAGCTCACGGGCCGCTGGCGCGAGAAGGAGCGGGCCCTGGGCCTCGCGCGCAAGGTGAAGGCCGTGCTCGCCGACCGGGTGGGCGAGTGCCTGCGCACCTCCATCGGCATCGGGCCCAACACCTTCATCGCGAAGACCGCCTCGGACATGGTGAAGCCCGACGGCCTCGTCGTCATCGAGCGCGCGGAACTGCCGCAGCGCCTCTACGGCCTCGCGCTGCGGGACCTCTCGGGCATCGGCCGCAAGATGGAGGAGCGGCTCCTTCGCCACCGCATTCGCACCGTCGAGGACCTGTGCGCCCGCTCCAAGGAGGAACTGCGCGCCGTCTGGGGCGGGGTGGGCGGCGAGGTGATGCACGCACGGCTCCGGGGCGAGGCGATCGCGGGGCGCGAAGGCGACACCCATTCCGTGTCCCACTCGAGCGTGCTCGCGCCCGAGCGCCGCAATCCCGAGGATGCCTTCGCGGTGCTCGACCGCCTCACCCAGAAGGCGGCGGCGCGCCTGCGGAAGGGCGGGCTCTACGCCTCGCGCCTTTCCGTCGCCGTGAAGTACCTGGACGGCGGGCGCTGGGACGCCGACATGCGACTGGTCGACACGCAGGACACCATGACCTTCCTGCACGCCCTCGCGAAGCTCTGGTCGGGCCGCCCCGCCACGCGCCGCACGATCCTGCAGGTGGGCATGGCCTTCTCGGACCTCGTGCCCGAGGCAGGCCACACCGGCTCGCTCTTCGCGGGCGAATCCCGGGCGAAGAGCCTCTACGAGACCGTGGACCGGCTCAATGCCCGTTTCGGCAAGCAGGCGGTGTACTTCGCCTCCGGCCACAAGGCCCGGGACCGCGCGGGCCTTCACATCGCGTTCAACCACATCCCCGATCCCGAGACGGAGCGCTGACGCCCGCCTCCCGCCGCAAGGAAGATCCATGGAATCGATGAAGGACCGCGTGATCGTCGTGACGGGCGCCTCCAAGGGCATCGGCGCCGAGCTCGCCCGCCAGTGGGCACGGGAAGGCGCGGCCCTGGTGCTCGCCGCGCGGGACGAGGGGGCGCTCCGGGCGGTGGCCGCCGAGTGCGTGGCCCGGGGCGCGAAGGCCGAGGCCGTCGTCACGGACGTGGCCGAGGAGGCCGACTGCCGCCGCCTCGTCGAGCGCACCGTGGCCGCCTTCGGCCGCCTCGACGTGCTGGTGAACAACGCGGGCGCCACCATGTGGGCGCGCTTCGAGGACATCGGCGACATGGCGATCCTCGAGCGCATCATGAAGGTGAACTACCTGGGCGCCGTGTACTGCACGCGCCACGCCCTGCCCCACCTGCGCGCCTCCGGCGGGCGTCTCGTCGCGGTCTCGAGCCTCGCGGGCCGCACCGGCGTGCCCACGCGCACCGGCTACGCGGCCAGCAAGCACGCGATGATGGGCTTCTTCGATTCGCTGCGCATCGAGCTGGCGGATTCCGGCGTCACCGTGACCACGATCTGCCCCGGCTTCGTCTCGACCGGCATCCGCGAGAACGCCACGGGGCCCGACGGCAGGCCCATCCGCGTGAGCCCGGTGAAGGAAGGCGAGGTGATGGGCGTCGAGGAATGCGCGCGGCTCACCCGCGAGGCCATCGCCGGCCGCCGCCGGGAGCTCGTGATGACCGCGCGCGGTAGAATGGGACTCTTTCTCAAGTTGGTCGCCCCGGGCCTCATCGACCGCATCGCCCGCCGCGCCATCGAAACGGGACGCTAGTGGACCTCTCCGTCTGGATCGCCTATCTCGTCGCGACGATCGTGCTGTCGGTCTCGCCGGGCCCGGGCGTCTTTTCCAGCCTCGCCGCGGGCCTGAACCACGGCTTCCGGCGCGGGATGTGGAACGCCGTCGGCATGCAGGGCGCCAACTTCACGCTGATGGGCATCGTCTCCGTGGGCCTGGGCGCGATCCTGCTCGCGAGCGAGAACCTCTTTTCCCTCGTGAAGTGGGCGGGCGTCGCCTACCTCGTCTACCTGGGCGTCGTCACCTGGCGCTCCGCGCCCCACCGCTTCGACGAGCGGACCGACGCCCCCCAGGGCAAGGACGCGCGGGAGGTCTTCTGGAAGGGGTTCCTGGTGAACCTCACCAACCCCAAGGGCATCATCTTCTACGCCGCCGTGCTGCCGCAGTTCATCGACGTGGCCCGGCCCCAGTTCCCGCAGTACGCCATCCTCGGGCTCACGACCCTCGTCGTGGACCTCGTGGTGATGGCGGGCTACATCGGCCTCGCCGCCCGCGTGCTCGCCGTGATGAAGGACCCCTCGCACCTGCGCTGGGTGAACCGCATCCTCGGCGGCGCGTTCGTGGGCGCGGGGCTCGCCCTCGCGGCGTTCCGGCGCACGGCGCCGGCGGCCGCCTGAAGTCCCCCAACGACAACACGAGAGGAAACAGCACCATGACGATCAAGGTCGGCGACGCGCTGCCCGCGGGCACGCTCAACGAGTTCATCGAAGTCGAGGGCAACGGCTGCTCCGTCGGCCCCAACACCTTCCAGGTCGCCGACCTCGCGAAGGGCAAGAAGATCGCGATCTTCGGCCTGCCCGGCGCCTTCACCCCCACCTGCTCGGCCAAGCACGTGCCGAGCTACCTCGACAACTTCGCCGCGCTGAAGGGCAAGGGCGTGGACGAGATCTGGTGCTTCGCCGTGAACGACGCGTTCGTGATGGGCGCCTGGGCGCGGGACCAGAAGGCCGGCGGCAAGATCCGCTTCATGGCCGACGGCAGCGCGGACTACACGAAGAAGCTCGGCCTCGAGCTCGACCTCACCGCCCGCGGCATGGGCGTTCGCTGCCAGCGCTTCTCGATGCTGGTGGTCGACGGCGTCGTGAAGACCCTGAACGTCGAAGGCCCGGGCAAGTTCGAGGTTTCCGACGGCGCGACGATGCTCTCGCAGGCCTGACGGATCCGGTCGCCGGAACGCGGAAGGGGGCCCGAGGGCCCCCTTTTCACGGCGGCCGCCGCTCCTAGCGCTTCGCGCCCAGGGACAGCACCACGACCAGCACGACCACCACGCCGAGCGCGAGGAGGGCGATCTTCCACCAGGACTTCGGGCTCTCGCCCGAGACCTCGCCCGTCTGCCCGTTGATCACGAAGCGGAAGGCCTTGTCGCGGTAGCGGTAGGCCGAGATCCACACCGGCAGCAGCACGTGCTTGAACTTGATGTCGTCGTAGCGCGTGGCCACGTGGTGGATGCGCTGCTGGTCGCCGCCGATGTCCCGGCGAACGAGCGTCGCGATGGTCCCGTCGATGGCCTGCTTCGCGACCGGAAAGCCTTCCCGCAGCCCCACCTGGTAGGCCTCGGCCTGGAAGCCGCTCACGAACTCCGGCTGGTAGGGCACCAAGCCCTTCAGGTTGAAGCGCGTGACCGACTGCGAGATGCCCGGCGGCAGGCTCTTCGAGGCCGCGACCAGCACGTCGTCGTGGAAGTGCGCCACGTGGCCGGCCGCCGGCGACCAGCGGGTGTGCTTCACGCGCCGCGTCTGCGTGACCGTGTCGCCCTTCGAGTCCTGCGTCGTGTAGGTCTCGGTCGTGTAGTAGTCGTCGCCCCGCTCGCCCCGGTAGTCGCTGTCGGTGTGGCAGTCGTACGTCCAGTAGGGCAGGTAGATGCCGGTGAGGCCGGCGTCGCTCTGGGCGTAGCGCTTCAGGTCGTTGGGGGCGAGCCACAGGCCCTTCACCCAGCGGCGGAAGGCGTCCTGGGCGCGCTTCCGGTCCACCTGGAAGGGCACGACGGACTTGGGCTTGATGCGCCGGCTCGCGTAGCTCTTCGAGACGATCGCCGCGCCGCAGAAGGTGCAGTGGCCCGCGAAGAGGTGGCCGGCGAGCTGCTGCTCGGCCCCGCACTTGCCGCACTTCACCTCCTCGACCTCGGCCGCCTCCATCTTGCCCTCGAGGGCCTTCAGGTAGGTCTCGAAATCGAGCTCCTCCACGCGCGCGTCGTTCTCGGCGATCGCGTTGCGCGTGCCGCAGTACTCGCAGGCGAGGTCCCGCGTTCCCGGCGCGAACGAGAGCTTCGCGCCGCACCCCCCGCAGGGGAAGGTGCGGACGAAGGCGTTTTCGGGCCGGGTGGGTTGGAGGTCGGCCTGTTCCATCAGCCGGCCGGCGGCACCGGCGGCGGGACGTTGGCGAAGAGCGAGGCGAGCTCGCCCACGTCGCCGGCCTTGGACCACTGGGCCATGCCGGCCTTCCACACGAGCGAGGCGCGGGTGAGCTGGCCGCTCGCGGCCATCTGCGCGAGGGCGTTCGCGTCGAACGGCCCGGCCTGCTGGCCGTTCACCGCGACGTGGAACGCGAGGACCGGCAGCGGCGGGGGAACGCCGCCCGCCGCGGGCGCGCCGCCCAGGCCCATCGCGCCGCCCATCGCGTTCATCATCTGGGCACCCATGGCGACGCCCGCGCCCAGGCCCACGGCCGCGCCGGCCGCACCGCCCGGGTTGTTGGCGGCATCGCGGATGGCCGAGGCCGATTCGTACTGCGCGTAGGCCTGCAGGTTGCCGATGGCCGCCATCGCGCCGCGCTTGTCGATCGCCTTTTCCACCTCCTCGGGCAGGCCGATGTCCTGCACCTGCACCTCGACGAGCTCGAGGCCGAGGCCCTCGAACTCCGGCGAGAGGCGATCGCGAAGGCGCGTGCCGAGCTCGGTCACCTTGGCCTCGAGGTCGAGGACGGGAATGCCGAGCTCCGGCATCACCTCCTTGATGCGAAGGCCGATCTTGCCCCGGAGGTTTTCCGAGATCTCGGCGAGCGTGAAGCGGTTGTCGGTGCCCACCAGGTCCTTCACGAAGAGCCCGGCGTCCTTCACGCGGATCGCGTAAAGGCCGAAGGCGGTGGCGCGCACCACGCCGAAATCCTTGTCGCGCATCATCGCCGGCCCGGGCGTGCCCCACTTGAGGTCCGTGAACTTGCGCGTGGAGCAGAAGTAGACCTCGGCCTTGAACGGGCTGTTGAAGCCGTACTTCCAGCCGCGCAGCGTCGCGAGGATCGGCAGGTTCTGGGTGACGAGCTCGTGGGTGCCGGGCTTGAAGACGTCGGCGAGCTGGCCTTCGTTGATGAAGACCGCCACCTGCCCTTCGCGCACGACGAGCTTCGCGCCGTACTTGATCTCGTTCTGGTAGCGCTCGAAGCGGTACGCGAGCGTGTCGTTGGTGTCGTCGAGCCATTCGACGATGTCGACCAGCTCGCCCATCAACTTGTCCCAAAGCGCCATGGCGTTCCTTCCTCCGGCCGCCCTCCCCGCGAAGGCGGGAAGCCGGCCGCGGGATTCCCGCCCCTTCGGCGGGACGGGAACGACGGGGCCCCTTGAACCGGGGGCCGCGGCCGAGTGAGCGGGTAAGGTACCCTTGATGCCCCCCCGGTTCAATCCCGCCGCCATGACCGCCACCGTCGCCGCCCTCTGGACCTATCCCGTGAAGGGCCTCAAGGGGATTTCCCTGCGGGAATCCCGCGTCACCGACCGCGGCCTCGCGCACGACCGGCGCTTCGTCGTCGTGGACGCGGAGGGCGTCTTCCTCAGCCAGCGGGAGCTGCCCGCGATGGCCACGATCTGGACGGAGATCGACGGCGACCAGTTGCGGCTCGCCGCGCCGGACGCGGGCGAGGTGGCCCTGCCCGTCCGGCCGGCGGACGGCGAGGCGATCCGCGCCGAGGTCTGGAACAGCGTGTGCGAGGCGATCGCGCCCTCGCCCGAGGCCGACCGCTGGCTCTCGGACGTGCTGCGCCGCCCCTGCCGCCTCGCGTACATGCCCGATTCGACGCGGCGCCTGTCGAGCCCGCGTTTCGCGGGCGAGGGCCGCCTCGTGGGTTTCGCCGACGGCTTCGCCTTCCTCGTCGCCTCGGAAGCGTCCCTCGCGGCGCTCAACGCGCGCCTCGCGACGCCAGTGGGCATGGACCGCTTCCGGCCCAACCTCGTGGTCGCCGGCACCGAAGCCTTCGCCGAGGACGGCTGGGGCGAGTTCGCGGCGGGCGGCGCGCGGCTGCGCATGGCGAAGCCCTGCGGCCGATGCATCGTCACCACCACCGACCAGGCCACGGGGCGGGTGACGGGGCCGGAGCCCCTCGCGACCCTGTCGGCCTGGCGGCCGAGCGCCGAGTTCGGTCCGCGCTTCGGCATGAACGCGGTGACGGTCGGCGAGGGAACGATCCGCGTGGGCGAGCGCGTCGCCCCGGCCTGACGGGATCGCTTTACACCTGTTTTCATTGCCGTGTCGGCCGCCCGATAGAATGGCGGGCTGAAAGTCGCCTCCGCTCCCATGGCCCGCCTCCTCGTCGTCGACGACGACTCCGTGATCCTCGAACACGCCCGCCTGTGCCTCGCGGGCGCGGGCCACGAGGTGCTCACCGCGCCCGACGGCGTGGCCGCCGACCGCATCGCGGCCGACACGCGGCTCGACCTCGTGCTCACCGACGTCTACATGCCCGGGCTCGACGGCTTCGGCCTCGCCGACCGGCTGCGCGAGCGCGACGGCCCCTTCGCCCCGCCCGTGATCTTCCTGTCGGGCATCGAGGACCGCGAGAACTACCGCCGCGCCCTGGGCGTGCGGGGCGCCGACTTCCTGATCAAGCCCGTTTCCTGCGAGGAGCTGCGGCGCACCGTGCAGGTCCACCTGGGCCGCGCCGAACCGAGGCCCGCGCCCGACCTTCCCCGCGTGCCGGGCTTCCGCATCGACCGGCCGCTGGGACGGGGCGCGACGAGCCACGTCTTCCTCGCGCGCCGCGAGCGCACCGGCGAGACCTGCGCCTTGAAGGCGATCGCGATGCCGGACGATCCCGAGGAGCAGGGCCCGCTCATCCGGCGCTTCGCGGCCGAATGCGCCATCCTCGAGCAGGTGGAGGACCGGGGCATCGCCCGCGTGCTCGAGCACGGCGTGGTGGACGACTGCCTCTACATCGCGCTCGAGTACCTGCCCGGCGGGGAGCTGCTCGCCGAGCGGGGCCGGCCCCTCGCCGCGGGCCGCGCCCTCGACGAGGCGATCCAGCTCGCCCGAACCCTGGGCGCGATCCACGCGCGGGGCATCGTGCACCGGGACCTCAAGCCCGCCAACCTGCTGCGGCGCGCCGACGGGACGCTCGCGCTCGTGGACTTCGGCATCGCGCGGCGCGAGCACCATCGCCTGACCACGATGGGCGATCTCATGGGCACGCCCACCTACATGAGCCCGGAGCAGTTCTCGGGCGAGCGCGCCGACGCCCGCGCCGACGTCTATGCGCTGGGCTGCCTTTTCTTCGAGATGCTCACCGGCGAACGGGCCTTCCGCGGCGAGACGGTTCCCGCGCTCTTCCACGCCCACGCGTTCGGGCCGAGGCCGCGCCTGCCGGATCGCCTCTCGGCCTTCCAGCCGGTGCTGGGCCGCATGATCGCGACGGACCGCGCGGCGCGCTTCACCGACGGCACCGAGGCCGCCCGCGCCCTCGAGGCGCTGCGCGACCGGCTGCGGGACGCGCCCGCCGCCTAGGCCCGCCCGCGCCGGGCCGGCAGGCTCACGCTGAAGACGGATCCCTTTCCGGGCTCGCTCGCCACGCTCACCACGCCGCGGTGGCGCTCGACCACCGTGCGCACCATGACGAGCCCCAGGCCCACGCCGCCGGGATCGCCCTCGCCCGCGGCCACGCGGCCGAAGCGCGTGAACAGGCGCGGCAGGTCCTCCTTGGCGATGCCCCGGCCCTCGTCGGCCACGCGCAGCAGCCACGAGATGCCCTGGGGCTCCAGTCCCACGGTCACCGTCGTGCCGGGCGCGCTGTACTTCACGGCATTGGACAGCAGGTTGTGGAGCATGCGCAGCAGCAGCGAGCGGTCGCCGTCGACGGGCGCCTCCTCCACGGCGAACTCGCGCCGGATCCGGATCGATTTCGCGTTCGCGAGGGTCCAGGCCTCCTCGCAGGCCTCGAAGGCGACGTCCGCCAGGTCGAGGGGCTCGAACTGGTCGGGCCGCGCCTGCTCTGCCCGCGCGAGGCGCAGGAAATCGTCGGCGAGCGCGAGGGTCCGGCGCGAGAACGCCTCCACGCGGGCCACGAGCGTCTCGGTGTCGACACGGGCTGGGTCGAGGGCGCGGGTCTCGATCAGCGTGAGGATCGAGGCCTGGGGCGAGCGCATGTCGTGCGAGAGGATGCGCATCAGGTCCTCGCGGCGCCGCTCGGCCTCGCGCTTGTCGCTCACGTCCACCATGTTGACGATGAGGCCCGTGCGCTCGCCGCTCGCGCGGTAGCACGGCGAGATGAGCACCAGCACGTCGCGCCCCCCCGGCCCGCGGGCGTCGGCCTGCACCCCGCGGCCCGTGGCGAAGGATTCGTCGACGAGCGACTCCCAGGTGCGCGAACCGGCGAGGCTGAAATCGAGCAGCGCCTGGGCCAGCGTGCGTTCCGGCGCGGCCTTGGCGTCGAGGCCCGCGTCCGCGATGCGCGTGGCGGTGTCGAAGCCCGCCCACGCCCGCGCGAGCGGATTGGCGAGCACGACGCGGCCGTCGGCGTCCGCGACGATGAGCGCTTGGGGCAGGCTCTCGACGGTGTCGGCGATGAAGCGCCGCGCGTCGCGCAGCCCCGCGATGGCCGCCTCGAGCGGCGCGATGGTCGCGTCCACCATGTCGGCGGGCGCCGCCGATTCGGCCGCCTTCGGCGCGACCGGCGTCGCGCCGGGCTCCTTGCGCAGCCGCTCGAGCTCGCCGCGCATGTAGCGAAGCGCCGCCTCCAGGCGCCGCCACGACCAGAGCGGATAGGCCATGCCGATGCCCACGAGGGCCGCGCTCGGCGGGATCCACGCCTGCGCGAGCCGCAGCAGCAGGAAGGCGCCGACGAGCGTGGCCGCGAGCATCGCCGCCGTGAGCGCGAAGGAGACGCGCGGCTGCAGCACCCGGTAGAGGGAGAGCAGCATGAGGACCAGCGCCGCCGAAACCAGCGCGGCCTGGCCGGGCGTCGCCGCGCGGATCTCGATGCCCTCGCGCAGGCTTCCGGCGACCTGCGCCGCGATCTCCACGCCGGGCATCGGCGCGGCACGGCCACCGGCGGGAACCGGGTGGGCGTCCCCGAGGCCCGTCGCGGTGGTGCCCACGAAGACGAGGCGTCCGGCGAACTCCGTCGCCGGCACGTCGCCGCGCAGCACCGACAGGTAGGACACGGTACGCACCGTGCCCGCCGGGCCGTACCAGGGCACGAAATAGCGGCTCTCGCCCGGCGCCGGCGAACCGGCGGCATGGGCCTCGACGCGGGGCGAAAGACCCGCCACCTGCAGCGCGGCGAGGCCGAGATAGGGCCTCGCCCCGCGCGCGCCGTCGAGCAGGTCCAGCGATCGCACGACGCCGTCCTCGTCCCCGTCCACGCCGGGATGGGCGAGCGCCGCCGCGGCGGCCGCCACGGGTGCGATCGGCGCGAGATCCGCGAGCCGTCCGTCGGGCCCCGCGATCACGGGGCTCGCGACGACCACGTTGCCCGCCGACGCGATCGCGCGGGCGAGCGCGAGATCGCCGTCGGGGTGCTGGGGATCGGGTTCCGCGACGATCACGTCGAGCACGATCGCGCGGGGCTTGGCGGCCGCCACCCGCTCCACGAGCGTCGCATGCACGGCCCGGGACCAGGGCCAGCGCCCCACGCCCGCGAGGCTGTCCTCGTCGATCGCGACGATCACGAGTTCCGGCGGCGGCGGGCGGCGCCACAGCGCGAGCCCGGCATCGAAGAGCGTGCGGTCGACCCGCGCGAGGAGCGCATGGCCCGCACCGAACCACACGACGGCGACGAGCACCATCGCGATGACGGCCCACTCGACGTGGGTGGGCCGGGGCGAACGCAGGAGCCGGTCCAACGGGCCCCGCTAGAGCACCACGAGGATCGCGAGCACGAGGAGCCACCAGGGGCTCGGCGCGACCACGAGGCGCTGCGCCGCGCTCCAGGGACCCCGGAAGCCGTCGGCGTCCACGGCGCGGATGCGGAAGAAGTATTCACCCGTGCCGGGTTCGGCGAAGGCGATGCGTGGTTCGTCCACCGTGCGCTCCACGAGCGGCGAGGCGAAGGCGGCGTCGGCGGCGAGCTGGAACTCGTAGCGCTGGTTCGCCTCGCCGCCCCATTCGAAGGCGAGCTTGCCGTCCACGGCGGGCCCGGCCTTCGGCTGCGGCGGATCCGGGACGATCGTGAAACGGCGCGGGTCGGACCAGGGACCGCGGTCGCCGTCGGAGCGCACCGAGGCCACGCGCCAGTGCCATTCGCCGCGGCCGAGGCGCTCGAGCGCGAGCCCCGTGCCTTCGACGCGCGACTCGTCGATCGCGAGCGTCGCGAAATCCGCGCGGGCCGAGGCCTGGAGCCGGTAATGGGCCGCTTCCGTCGAGGCGGACCAGGCCGCCTTCACGCCGGCCGCCGGCAACTTGGCGCGATCGGCGGGCCCGGCGATCAGGGGCGGCTCCGGCCGCGCCTTGAGGCGGAAGGCCTTCGCCGATTCCAGGCCCTCGAGGCCCAGCCCGTCGACGGCCCGCAGGCGCAGGTGGTAGTCGCCGTCGGGAAGGTCGGCAAATTTCGCCTCGGAAGCGGGCCCGCGCGCCTCCGCGACGACCTGCCGGAAGGCCGCATCCCGGGCCACCTGCGCGCGGTAGCCGGTCGCGCCGGCGACGGCGCCGAAGGGCAGGCGCACGAGCGTGCGCTCGACGAGGGCCGGCACGCGCGACGCATCGGGCGCGGGCAGCAGCTTCACCGGGGGAAGCGGTTCGCGCCCCGCCTCCACGCGCGTGCCGAAGCCGCCCGCGAGATCGAGCGGCTTGCCGACGCTCTCCTCGTTCACGCCCACGCGGCCCTCCACGACCTCGGTGGCGACCGCGTCCGCGTCGAGGGACGCCACGCGGAAGCGCGTGCCGCGAACAGCCGTCACCGCGCGCCGCGAACGCACTTCGAGCACGTCCGCCACGCCCTGCGGCCGGGCCGTCGCGTCGACGCGGCCCGTGACCAGGTCGAGCACCGTCTCCGCGACCGACGCGTTGCCGTAGCTGCGGGCCTTGTCGATCTTGACCTCGCTCGCGGCGGGAACCGTGATCCGCGAGCCGTCCGCGAGCCTGAGCGTGACGAAGCCGTCGGCCCCGGTGCGCACGCGGTCGCCCTCGGACACCTTCGCGCCGGGCGCGAGACGGCCCGCGGCCGACTGCGCCGCGCCGCTCACGGCTTCGACTTCGAGGGGACGGGGCGCCGCGCGCATCCGGGAGACCGGCATGCGGATCGCGGTACCCACGGGAATGGCCCGCGGATCGGCGACGCGGTTGCGCGCCTGGAGCGCTTTCCAGTCGGACGGATCCACGAGGAAGCGCGCGGCGATGCCGATGAGCGTGTCGCCGGCCACGGTGCGGTAGGTGAACTCGCGCTCCGGCGCCTTGGCGGCCGGGGCCGCCAGCGCGAGCGGCGAGGCGAAAAGGAGCGCGGCGAGCATCGCCCGCGGGTCAGGTCGGCGCATCGGATGACACCCTTTCGAGTCGATAGCCCATGCCGTAGATGGTCACGAGGCGCAGGCCCCGCTCCGGGCCCAGCGCGAGCTTGCGGCGCAGCTTGCCCACGTGCACGTCCACCGTGCGCGAGAGCACCGCGTCGCCGTGGCCCCAGACGGACTGGGCCACGTGGCCCTTGGAGACGAGCGCGTCCACGCGGGCGAAGAGGAAGGCGGCGAGCTCGTATTCCTTGTCCGAGAGCTCGACGCGCTCGCCCCCGCGGCGGATCTCACGCGCGGCGAAATCCGCGACGTAGTCTCCCGCCTGCACGCGCCCGGCCGGGCCGGCAGGCGCGATCCGGCGCCGCACGGCGGCGATGCGGGCGAGCAGTTCGAGGCGGCGGACGGGCTTCACGAGGTAATCGTCGGCCCCGGCGGCGAGGATGGCCGCGATGTCCGCCTCGGCATCGCGGGCCGTCACGAAGATCACGGGCGCGGCGTTGGCCAGTTCGCCCCGCAGGTGCCGCAGGACCTCCTCGCCCGAGGCGCCGGGAACCTGCCAGTCGAGCACGAAGCAGTCGAAGCTCTCGCGCCGGGCGGCCCGGAGCACGGCGTCGCCGTCGCCGAATCGCGACACGTGCCATCCCTCCCGCTCCAGCCAGCCGGCCAGCGCGAGGGACACGTCCGGGTCGTCTTCGAGCAGCGCGGCGCGCACGGAACCTCCATCCGGGATGAACCTTCGATGATACCCCACGGGGCACGGCGCCTTCCGCGGCCGCGAAGCCCGCCGCCGAAGGCATAATGGACGCGCGGACCGATGCCCGTCCGCCAAGTTAGCACCCCCGCCCCGGGCGACGCCCTTCGATCACGATCTTTTGCATTCCGCCGACCGCGGCCACGCCATGCTCCCCGCCGACCCCACGGCCCGCTCCCCCCTCCCCCGCCGTTTCGCGATCGCCGCCTTCCTGAGCGTGCTCGCCGTCGCGACCGCGCTGGGCGCCGTGCTCTCGCGCGTGCTGCACGACCGCCTGCTCGCGCGGGACGCCGAGGTCACCTCCGAGTTCGTGCAGAGCATCTTCCGCGCCGACGAGACGGCCCCCTCCCTGCGGGCCCGTCCGGGCGATCCGCTGGGACCGGCGGTCGAGGACAGCTTCCGCCACTTCGCGCAGATGCCCGACGTGCTTCGGGCCAACGTCTACACGCCCGACCGGCGCGCGCTGTGGTCGAGCGACCGGGCCCTCATCGGCAAGACCTTCGGCGCCAACGAGGAGCTCGACGGCGCCCTCGCCGGCAGGCCCATGTGGAAGAGCGGGCCCGTGAGCAAGGAGGAGCACGCCGCGGGCGCGAAGGACCTGCGCGCGGGGACCGACCGCCGCTTCGTGGAGATCTACGCCCCGGTGCGCGACGCCTCGGGCCAGGTCCTCGCCGTGGTCGAGCTCTACAAGACGCCGGACGCGCTCTTCGAGGCGATCGCCGAGGGCCAGCGCACGATCGCCCTCGCCTCCGCCCTGGGCGGCCTCGCGCTCTTCGCCGCGCTCTTCGGCGTCGTGCGTCGCGCCGACCGCGTGCTTCGGGACCAGCAGCGCCGCCTCCTGGAGGGCGAGCGCCTGGGCGCCGTGGGCGAGATGGCCGCCACGGTGGCCCACGCGATCAGGAATCCCCTGTCGTCGATCCGCACCTCGGTCGAGGTCGCCGTCGACAACGAGGGCCGCGGCTTCGGCGAGCAGGCCGAGGACATCGTGGCCGAGGTGGACAAGGTGGAGGAGTGGCTGCGCCAGCTCCTCGCCTTCTCGCGGCCCGGCCACGTGGCGCGCGAGCCCCTCGACCCGAACGCCATCGCGAAGAAGGCCCTCGCGAACGCCGCCCGGGAGACGGCACGCCGCGGCGTGCACGTCGTGTTCCACCTCGCCGAGCCCCCGCCGCCCGCCACGGGCGACGCGAGCATCGTCGAGCACGTGCTCGTGAGCCTCGTCGCGAACGCCGTCGATGCCATGAAGGGGCCCGGACGCCTCGACATCGAGACCCGCGGCGACGCCTCCGGGGCCGAGATCCTCGTGGGCGACAGCGGGCCGGGCCTCGGCGAGGAGGAATTGAAGCGCCTCTTCGAGCCCTTCTTCACCACCAAGACGCGGGGGACGGGACTCGGCCTCGCGCTCGCGAGCCGCATCGTCGAGCGCATGGGCGGCCGGCTCACCCTCGAGAACCGCCCCCAGGGCGGCGCGCTCGCGCGCCTGCGCCTGCCGGGCCCGGAGCGCCCGTGAGCCTTGCCATCCTCGTGATCGACGACGAGCCCGTGCTCGTGAAGAACATCCAGGTCTACCTCGGCCGCCACGGCCACGAGACGGAGGCCGCGGAGAGCGCGGAAGCCGGCCTCGAGCGGCTGGAGAGCTTCCAGCCCGACGTCGTGCTGCTCGATTTCCACCTGCCCGGCATGAACGGCCTCGAGGCGCTCGCGCGCATCCGCGAGCGCCGGCCCGAGGCGAAGATCGTGATGATCACGGGCCAGAGCAGCGTGAAGGTCGCCGTGGACGCGATGAAGGCCGGGGCCTGGGACTACATCGGCAAGCCCCTGGTGCTCGGCGAGCTCAAGATGCTGCTCGACCGTGCCGCGGGCCAGGAGCGCGTCGAGCAGGCCCTCGGCTATTACACGCGCCGGGAGGCGAGGAGCGCCCGCGCCGACGCGATGGTCGGCGAATGCGCGGCCATGCGCGAGCTCAAGGACGCGATCGCGCGCCTGCTCGAGGCCGAGTCCCGCCTCACCGAGGGCACGCCGCCCGCGGTGCTGGTGACCGGCGAGACGGGCACGGGCAAGGAACTCGTCGCGCGCGCCCTGCATTTCGGCGGCCCCCGGGCCGGCAAGCCCTTCGTGGAGATGAACTGCGCGTCGATCCCGGCGCAGCTCCTGGAGGCCGAGCTCTTCGGCCACGAGCGCGGCGCCTTCACCGACGCGCGCACGCGCCGGGCCGGTCTCGCCGAGGCCGCCCACGGCGGCACGCTCTTCCTGGACGAGATCGGGGACACGGACCTCGCCGTGCAGGCGAAGCTCCTCAAGCTGATCGAGGAGAAATCCGTGCGGCGGCTGGGCAGCGTGCGCGACGTGAAGGTGGACGTGCGCATCGTCGCCGCCACGCACCAGCCCCTGGAGGAGCGCATCCGCGAAGGGCGCTTCCGCGCGGACCTGTACTACCGGCTGCGGGGCGTCATGCTGCGGGTGCCACCGCTGCGGGAACGGGGCGAGGACATCCTGCGGCTCGCGCGGCACTTCCTGGGCGAGTGCGGCGCGCGCTACGGGCGCCCCGGCATGCGCTTCACCGCCGAGGCCGAAAGGCGCCTCGCGAGCCACCCGTGGCCCGGCAACGTGCGGGAGCTGCGCAACGTGGCCGAGGAGGCCGTCCTGCTCGCCCGGAACGAGCTCGTGGGTCCGTCGGAGCTCGGCGCGTTCGCCGCACCGGAAGATGCGCCCGCGCCGGCCGCCGCTGCCGTGGTGCCCGACGCGATCCCGGACGAAGGCATCGACCTCGAGCAGGTGGAACGGCGCCTCGTCGAACTCGCCCTGGCGAAGGCCGAGGGCAACGTGACGAAGGCCGCGCGGCTGCTCGGCCTCACGCGCGACACCATGCGCTACCGCATCGAGAAGTTCGGGATCGTCGCCCGGGACTAGCGGCACCCCGGTGCCGGGACGCACGGCGTCGCGCGCGGGTTCAGGTGCCTTTGGCGGCCCAGGCCGCGACGGCGATCCACCCCAGGATGAAGGCGACGCCCCCGACGGGCGCGAGCGCGCCCAGGGACACCGCGAGGAAGGCGAGGCTGTAGAGCGAGCCCGCGAAGGCGAGGATGCCGAGCGCGAAAAGCGCGCCGGCCGCCGCGAGCAGGCGCGAAGGCCCGGCGAGCCGCAGCGCGAGCCCCGTCGCGACGAGCCCCAGCCCGTGCACGAGCTGGTAGAGGACGGCGGTCTGGACGAGGCGCGCCGCATCCGGGTGCGGTGCCGATCGGGCCGCATGGGCGCCGATGGCGCCGAGGGCCACGCCCGTCGCGAGCGCGAGCGCCCCCGCGACGAGGCAGGCCCGCGCCGCCGTGCTCAAGGCGCCTTTTCCCCCGCCGCGCCGTGGGGCTTGAGCAGGAAGGCCGCGAGCGCCGGCAGCAGGAAGAGCGCGCCCAGCATGTTCAGGAAGAACATGAAGGCGAGCAGGATGCCCATGTCGGCCTGGAACTTGAGGGCCGACATCGCCCAGGTGCCCACGCCGATGGTCATGGTGACGGCCGTGAAGACCATGGCCGTGCCCCGCTCCGTGAGGGCGTCGAAGAACGCGCCGGCGAGCGTCTTGCCTTCCTCGAGGTGGACCTCGATGCGGTCGTAGAGGTAGATGCCGTAGTCCACGCCCACGCCCACGCCCAGCGCGATCACCGGCAGCGTCGAGACCTTGAGGCCGATGCCCAGCAGCGGCATGAGCGCCTCGCACAGCACCGACACGATCGCGAGCGGGACCAGGATGCACAGCGTCGCGCGGAAGCTGCGGAAGGTGACCATGCACATCACGAGCAGCGCTCCGAAGATGGCGAAGTTCATCTCCCAGCGGGCGGCGTCCACGGCCTCGTTGGTGGCGGCCATCACGCCCACGTTGCCCGTGGCGAGCTTGAACTCGAGCTTGGGCGAGTTGTTCTGCGCGGCGAAGGCCTTGACCGACGAGACGAGCGAGGCGATGGTCTCGCCCTGCTGGTCGGTGGTGAAGACGAGCACCTGCATCGCGCTGCAGTCGGGATTGAGCAGGCCCGTGGCGGTATCGATGGGCGTCACGCTCTGGGCCATCACCTGCGGGTCCCGAGGGAGCTGGCGCCACTTCACGTTGCCCTCGTTGAAGCCGGCGTTCACGCCCTTGGCGAGGCCCGGCAGCGAGATGACCGACTGGGTGCCCGGCGCGTTCTGCATGAACCAGTCGAAGCGCTCGATCACCGACATGATGTCGTACTGGGTGCAGGCGCCCTGCACGTCCTTCGTCTGCGCCACGACGCCCAGCGTGTTGGTGCCCATCGCGAACTTCTCGACGATCTTCGCGTTGTCGGCGTTGTAGCGCGAATCGGGCCTGAGCTCCGGCACGCCGATGCCGTAGTCGCCCACCTTGAGGTTGTGGGCGCCCACGATGCCCACGGCGAGGACGGCGGCCGACACGACGATGATGACGAGGGCGCGCTTCTTCTCCACGCAGGCCGAGGCCTCGTGCCAGATGCGCTCGACGCGGCTTTCCTGGTAGGCCTCGCCCGTGGCGGCCTCGCGGGAGATCGTGAGGTGGGAGAGCAGGATCGGCAGCAGCATCTTGTTGGTGACGATCATCCACGCGACGCCGAGGGAGGCGGTGATGCCGAGCTCCCGGACGATGTCGATGGGGATCAGCATGATCACGGCGAAGCCCAGCACGTTGGTGAGCAGGGCGAGCGTGCCGGGGATGAACAGGCGCGCGAAGGAGCGCTTGGCGGCGGTGAGGCTGTCGGTTCCCGCGACGACCTCGCGCTCCCAGGTCTTGGTCATCTGGACGGCGTGGGAGACGCCGATCGAGAAGATGAGGAAGGGCACCAGGATCGAGAGCGGATCGATGCCGTAGCCCAGGATCGGCAACGTGCCCAGCAGCCAGAGCACCGGCATCATCGCGACCACCAGCGCGACCGCCGTGAGCTTCAGGTCCTTCACGAACCACAGCATGAGGGCGGCCGTGATGGCGAAGGCCACGCCGAAGAAGGTGAGCACGCCGCGCGCGCCGTCGCGGATGTCGCCCACGGCCTTGGCGAAGCCGATGATGTGCACCGTCTGGCCGTCCCCCTGGTACTTGGCCCGGAGCGCCTCGAGCTTGCCGGCCACCTCGAAGTAGTTCAGGCGGCTTCCGGTCTGGGGATCGATCTCGAGCAGGCCCGCCGTCACGAGGGCGCCGGAGAAGTCCGTGGCCACCGTGCGGCCGATCTCGCTCGACTTCTGGACGTTCACCCGCACCTGGCGCAGGTCCTCGTCGGTGCCCTGGAAGCTCGCCGGGATCACGTTTCCGCCGGCGAAGCCCTCCTCGATCACCTCGATGAAGCGCGTGTTCGGCGTGAAGAGCGACTTGACCGACGGGCGGTCGACGCCGTTCAGCAGGAACACGTCGTCCGTGAGGCCCTTCAGCTTGGCCATGTAGGCCTTGTTGAAGATGTCGCCGTCCTGCTGGACGATCGCCACCGCGATGCGGTTGGCGCCCCCGAAGACCTTCTCGTAGTCCCGGTACACCTGCATGTACGGGTGCTTGAGCGGCACCATCTTGTTGAAGCCCGCGTCCACCGTGAGGCGCGAGGCGGAGCCGGCGAACACGATCGTGAGCAGCGCGAAGACGGCGAGCAGGACCCGGCGGTGGCCGAAGACGAAGCCCGAGACGGCCTGGATGAGGTTCTGGAGGGTCATGGCGGGCCTATTTCTTGGTCGTCGGCAGGGGCACGTCGCGCGCGCCCGCCTCGCCGAGCAGCATCAACGCGTTGGGCGCGCCCAGCAGGGGCTTCGCGAAGGCCTTGGTGCTGCCGGTGGCGAGGGGCCCGAAGGTGAGTCCCCCGTCGCGCGAGACGAGCACCGTGCCGCCGGCGCCGGCGAGCACTATCGCGCCGTCGGGCAGGCGCGTGCCGCCCATCAGCGTCGCGACCGAGGCGTTCTCCACGGCCTTCCAGGACTGGCCCTTGTCGGTCGAGCGGAAGATGCGGCCGCGCATCCCGAAGGCGACCACGGCGCCGTCCTCGGCGACCACGGCGCCGAAGAGCGAGCCCTTGTAGGGCGAAGGGACGGGAGACCAGGACTTCGCCGCGTCGGACGATACGAGCAGCGTGCCCGCCTCGCCCAGGATCACCAGGCGACCGCCCTCGAGGGCCACGATGGCGTTCAGGTGCTTGTCGTCGGCGATCACCTTGCGCGGGTTCCACGTGCGGCCGCCGTCCGCGCTCTCGTAGTAGCTGCCGTAGGCACCCACCGCGAAGGCATGGTCGCGGTCGACGAACTTCACGTCGAGCAGCGGCATCTGCTCGCTCTCGGCGGAAAAGCGCTTTTCCCAGGTCTCGCCGCCGTCGGCGGTGGCGAGGATGATCGCGTCGTGGCCCACCGCGAGGCCCGTCTTCGCGTCGAGGAAGTCCACGGCGGTGAGCAGCGGCGCGGCCGGCGCCTTGGCGCGCTTCCAGTTCGCGCCGTTGTCGTCGGTGTAGGCGATGTAGCCGCGGTCGCCCACGGCCACGACCCTCGGCCCCTGGCGCGCCGCGTCGACGATGAGCAGGCGCTCCATCGTGACCTTCGGAAGGGGACCGCTCGCGGGCAGCAGGTCGGCCGCGACGGCCGGCCCGGTGAGCGCGGCGGCGATCGCGATCGCGCGCAGGGTGTTTCGCATCGTGTTCTCCCCTTCCAGTGAAAAGGGGGCGCTTCCGGCGCCCGCGGGCGCCCCGGAACCGCCCCCCTGGCCCGACGGGCCGGGCCCGTGCGCTAGCGCGTGCCGATGCCGCGCAGGCTGTTCGGGCTGTAGTCCGCCGGCGAGCGCTTGATCGCCTCGAAGATCTTGGCTTCCTCGCTGCGCAGGCCCATCGCGATGTAGCGGCCCGACTGCAGGTCGTTGTGGATCTCCAGCGTGCCGAAGAACATCGGCACGTTGTACCAGTTCTCGTTGTGCTGCTCGGAGTAGCGCCAGAGCTCGCCGCGGCCGTCGTACTTGTCCGTGGCCACGATCGCCCAGCTGTCCTCGTCGATGAAGAAGACGCGCTTGGTGTAGATGTGGCTCGTGCCGGGCTTGAGCGTCGCCTCGACGACCCAGACGCGGTGCAGCTCGTAGCGCGCGAGGTCCTGGTTGATGTGGCCGGGCTTCAGGATGTCCGCGTACTTGAGCTTCGGGTCCGACAGGCGGTAGGAGTTGTACGGAACGTACATCTCGCGCTTGCCCAGGAGCTTCCAGTTGTAGCGGTCGGTCGCACCGTTGAACATGCCGAAATCGTCGTTGGTGCGCAGGCCGTCGGCCGCCGTGCCCGGGTTGTCGTAGGCGACGTTGGGCGCGAGGCGCACGCGACGCTGGCCGGGGTTGTACGTCCAGGCCGAGCGCGGCTCCTTCGCCTGGTCCACCGTCTCGTGCACCAGCAGGATCTGGCCCGCCAGGCGCGCGGGCGCCGTCGTGTTCTGGATGTAGTTGAGGACCTTGTTGTTCTCGCGCTGCGCCACGGGCTTCGAGCAGTTGCCGTAGGAGAAGTCGTATTCGTACTCGAACTTGACGAGCGCGTAGTCGCCGGTGCGCGTGACCGCCGCCTGGGACCAGTGCATCGCGAACGTGTCGCCGCGGTAGCGCAGCAGGTTGTTCCAGATCGCCTCGGTGCCGTCCTTCGGGATCGGGAAGGGAACGCCCCCCGTGCAGCCCGTGACGCCGTTGCCGCCGGCCGCGAGCTTCGCCTTGCCGGCGCATTCCTTGGTCTCGTTGTAGTGGCAGGTGGGGAAAGCCGCGCTGCGACGCGTGGGGTACACGACCATCTTGTAGGTCGGGTACTTCTTGAGCATCGCCATCTGGCCGGGCGTGAGCTGGTCCTTGTACTTGTCGGCGCTCCTGCCGTCGATGGTGAAGAGCGGCTTGTCGGCGGCGTACGGGTCCGGGTAGTACTGGCCGACCTTGTAGCCGGCGACGGGCTTGGTGAGGCCGCCGTCCCAGGCCGGGATCGTGCCGGAGGCGTTGCCCGCCTTTTCCGCGCCGAGGGGCGTGAGGGTCGTGCCGAGCTTGGCGATGTCGGCCGCGGACATCTGGGCCGCCGCCGGGACGGCGAAGGCGAGCGCGGCAAGGCCCGCCGCGACGTGCTTCGAATGGGCGTTCATGGTGTCTCCTCCGGTTTTCTTGTGTGTGCGCGGCGGGGGGCGGGGCCCGGGGGGGCCCCGCCGGCCCGTCAGAACGAGTAGCTCACGCTGAGCGAGTAGAAGT
>ERZ761602.3539-NODE-3539-length-21915-cov-5.144511_pt1 | contig 21915 bp, 13 predicted proteins | sample MGYA00512165_ERZ761602 | MGnify/ENA primary metagenome ERZ761602 (study PRJEB28899, sample SAMN02445085) | bioreactor sludge metagenome | biome: EBPR sludge; isolation source: Thorneside wastewater treatment plant | place: Australia: Brisbane, Thorneside...
GTCGTTCACGTATCGCCTGACGATCGCGGCCGGTCAGTCGCTGTCGTTGCTGTCGTTCACCGCCGTCGACGCGCCGGACAACAGCGCCGGCATCGACGCGCGCCTGCGCGGCTACGCGACCACGATCATCGCGACCATCGGCATCTGCGGCGCGCTCGCGGCGGGTGTGGTCGGCCAAGCGTTCGAGTGGCGCACCGCGTACTTCGTCGGGGGCGGCATGGGCCTCGCGCTCCTGCTCTTGCGCGTCGGCGTGCTCGAGTCCGGCATCTTCGCGCGCGTGAAGGAGACCGACGCCAAGCGCGGCCACTTCCTCTCGCTCTTCACCTCCAAGGATCGCCTGCGTCGATACCTCGCGGTGGTCGTGGCGGGCGTGCCGGTCTGGTACGGCGTGGGCTTGCTCGCGATCGGATCGCCCGAGATCACGGGCGCGCTCGGCGTGGAGCCGGCGCCGTCGCGTGCGAGCGCGATCGTGTGGATGTACGCCGGCCTCGCGCTCGGCGACCTCGGCAGCGGCCTGCTCAGCCAGCTCCTGAAGAGCCGCAAGAAGGCGATCCTCACGTTCCTCGTGCTGAACGTCGCGTGCATCGCCTTCTACTTCACGCTCGCGCGCACGCAGACGCTCGTCTACGTCGCGTGTTTCTTGCTCGGGGTCGCCAACGGCTATTGGGCGGTGTTCGTGACGACCGCGGCGGAGCAGTTCGGCACCAACCTCCGCGCCACCGCGGCCACCACCGCGCCGAACTTCGTGCGCGGCTCGCTCGTGCTCACGACCGCGCTCTTCCACGCACTCGCGGTGTACGTGAGCTTGCCGAACGCGGCGTTGATCGTGGGCGTGATCGTGCTCGGCGGCGCGTTCCTCGCGATCCGCGGCCTCGACGAGACGTACGGGAAAGATCTCGACTTCGTCGAGCATTGACCGCGCGCGAGAACGCTCGACGTCGCGAGCGCTCAACGTCGCGAGAACACCACCGCGCCGTCGGTCCGCCGCACGAGGATCCAGTCGTCCGCGCGCTCCAGCGCGCGTTCCGTCGCCGACCACTCCTCGCGGTCGAGCACGACGTGACGGATCGGTCCGCCGAGATCGCGGCCGAGCCGATCGAGCCCCTCGAGCTCACCCGCGAGCACGTCCTGCACCGCGCTCCACTCCGCCGCGGTGCCGAGCTCCGAGCGCACTCCGAAGAGCACACGCCCGCGCAGATCCGGGCGCAGATCGAGGAGCCAGTCACCGTGGCTCTCGCTCGAGAAGACCAGCCCGTCCGACATCGGCGCGGAGAGCACCTCGCGTGGGTAGCGCAGGCCCACCGGCTCGGACACGTTCGAGACGCCGTGCCCGAGCCCGGCCAGGAACGAGAGCCCCGCCGCGAGCGCGACCGGCCACGCCCGCACCGCAGGATCGTTGCCGTCCCCCGGCAGCGCGTGATCGAGCAGGCGCGGACCGAAGACCGCGAACGCGTAACCGAGCAAGAGGCCGTACCGCAGCCCCGTGAGGCTCAGGACCGCGCACGCGCCGAGCAGCACGCCGTGCAGCAGATCGACGCGACGCGCGCGCCACACGAGCAGCACGAGGGTGACGATCGCGAGCACCAGATGGATCGGCGCGGTCCCGAAGGTCGGCGCGTCCCACTCCGTGAAGGGCCCCGGATCGGCCGCCATCTTCGCCCAATACGCGAGCAGCTCGGTCGGTGAGTAGGGCGTCGCGAAAGGCGTCAGCCCGATCAGCGCCGCGAGCCCGAGCCGACGCAGACGCGCGCGCCCGGTGACGCGCGACGCGGAGACGAGCGCCGCGAGCCCCGCGAGCCCCGCGCCCACGATCACGCTGCCGTGGAGGTTCGCCCAGAGCACGAGCACCGGCAGCGTCCACCCGAGCACCCCACGCGCGCGGCGCGCGTCCACGATCGCGATCCAGAGCACGAGCACGAGGCAGAGCACGCCGAAGCTCTGCGCGCGCACCAGCCGCTGCGGCATCAACACCAGCAGCGCGACGAGCCCCGCGAGCGCGATCCGTCGCGACGACGCGCCGCTCCGTCGCGCGGCGTCGAACGCGAGCACGAGCGCGCCCGAGAGCAGGAGCACGTGCGAGACGATCACGAGCTTCGCTCCGCCGAGCTCACGGAGCTCGTGCCAGATCACGTGCGCGAGCCATTGCACGTCGATCCACGCGCGACCCGCGCCGAGCGCGGTGAGCTCGTCCACGCGCGGCAGACCCGAGGTCGAGATCTCGCGCCCGAGGGACAAACAGAACCAGCCGTCGCCCTGAAGCAGCTCACCCGCCGAGGCCGCGAGCCGGGTCGCGTAGACGGCGACCACCGCGACGGCGAGGAAGAAGCGCGTGCGAGCGCGCCAGGACGAGCGCTCGTCGCTCATCGCACCGCCCTCATCGGATCGCGTTCCTCACGTCGCCCCCTCGCTCGCATCACGTCGCCATCACATCGAGATGCTCGGATCGGTGCGCAGCCCGAGCACGTGCGCCCGCGCCTCCTGCACCAGGAAGATGCTCCCACCGACCACCACGAGCCCGTCCGGACCCGCGAGCCGCTCCGCCTTCGCGATCCCCTCGTGCACGCTCTTGGCGACGACGCCGTCTCGGATCGCGGTGAAGACCTTCGCGCTCTTCGGCGCGCGCGGCACGTCCGGCACCGCGTAGACACGCCGATCCACGACGTCGTCGAAGCACACGAGCATCGGCTCCGAAGAGCAGCCCCGTCTTCGGCTTCTTCTTCGCCGAGCCGCGGCTCGCCGACACCGACGTTGCGGGTGTCGACATCGCCGACGTCGACGGCATCGACGGGGGCGACGCCGACCCGGTCTGCATCGCGCGCAGGTGCGCGGCGAGCGCCAGACACCCGTCGGTGTTGTGCGCGCAGTCGAAGAGGAAACGCGGGCGCGGTCCGTCCGGTCCGTCCGGCACGGAGCGCAGCTCGAGCCGCCCCGGCCACGTCGTCTTCGCGAGCCCAGTCGCGATCGCGTCGTCGTCGATCGACCAACCGTCCGCGCGCAGGCGGTGCATCGCAGCCACCGCGATCGCCGCGTTCTCGGCTTGGTACGCGCCCGCGAGCCCGAGCCGGAAGTCACGCTCGTCGTCGCCCACCCGAATGCGCGCCCCGCGCGGCGTCGGCACGCCGTCGAACTCGCGCCCGATCACCCACGGCGCGGTCTTCTTGCGACGCGCGACGTCGAGCAACACACGCCGCGGCTCCGGATCGCGCGCGCCGATCACCGCGGGCCGACCGCTCTTGAAGATGCCCGCCTTCTCTTTCGCGATCGCGGAGAGCGTGTCGCCGAGGATGTTCATGTGGTCGAACGCGATGCGCGTGACGACCGAGATCGCGGGATCCTCGATCACGTTCGTCGCGTCGAGCCGACCGCCGAGCCCGACCTCGAGCACCACGACCTCGCAGCCGTGATCACGAAACGCCTCCAGCGCGAGCAGCGCGGAGTGCTCGAAGAACGTGAGCGGCGGCATGTTCTCCGCGTCGCGTCGCTGATCGGCGAGCCGGCGCGTCACCTCGGCCTCCGAGAGCGGGCGACCGTTCACCTTGAAGCGCTCGACGAAGCGGTGGAGGTGCGGCGAGGTGAAGATGCCCGTGCGGTATCCCGCGGCGCGCAGCATGCGCTCGCAGAAGGACGACACGCTGCCCTTCCCGTTCGTGCCCGCGACGTGCACCACCGCGAGCCCACGCTGCGGATTCCCACGGTGCGCGAGCCCGCCGCGCATGCGATCGAGCTCGAGCCGGATGCCACGCGCGGAGAGGCCGTAGAGCCACTGCAGCTCGGACGCGTAGCTCACGTCGCACCTCCGATAGCCGCTCTAGCTTCGCGCGCGACGATCACGCCGACCTGTCGGCCCGATGCGGATCCGTCGCGCCGGAAGCTGAAGAAACGTGTGCGCTCCGCGTAGGTGCAGCCCCCGACGTCGTCGACGTGCACGACGCCGAGCGCGCGAAGCTGCGCGCGAAGGATGGCGGTGAGATCCACGTGCGGCTTCTCCATGCTGCGGTCCGAGCAGGCCACCCCGTGCGCCACCGCTTCGAGCCGATCGGCGACCTCGGGGCCGACCTCGAAGTGTCCGAGCCGGATGTGGGGTCCGATCGCCGCGAGCACGCGCGAAGGATCCGTCGGCGGATGACCCCGCCGACTCGACGGATCCGTCGGCGGATGACCCCGCCGACTCGAAGGTCCCGCGAGCGTCGCGAGCGCGGCCTCCGCGATCCGCGCCTCCACACCACGCCAACCCGCGTGCACGGCGGCCACCGCGCCGGTCGTCGGGTCCGCGAGCAAGAGCGGGATGCAGTCCGCCACGCGCACCGCGACTGCGACGCCGGCTTCACGCGCCACGAGCGCGTCGCCTTCTTCTCGGCGCACGTCTTCGGGAGCCTCGTGCGCGCCGATCTCACGCACGACGCGACCGTGCACCTGCGAGAGCTCGAAGAGCCGCGCGTAGCCGAGCGCGTCCGCGAGCCGACGGTGGTTCTCCGCCACCGCCTCCGGATCGTCGCCGACGTTGCGCGCGAGGTTGAGCGAGTCGAAAGGCGCCGCGCTCACCCCACCCTGCCGCGTGGTGAAGGCGTGCGCGAAGCCGTGACGCTCGAGCAGAGGAGACCGGAGCCAACCCGTCATCGCGCGCGATGCTGACGCAGCGCCTCTCACGCGTCGACTCCGCGGCTCGCGGATCACGCCGCCACTTCGCCTGGCGCCGTCCGATCCGACCCGTCACCCCCGCCGCCTTCCTTCGACGATTCGATTCACGCGCGGGCCTCAACATCGTTCTTGACTTCCCCGACCCGCGAGTTAGAAAGCCGGTCCCACGCGGACGTGGCGGAACTGGCAGACGCGCTGGACTAAGGATCCAGTGGGGCAACCCGTGAAGGTTCGACTCCTTTCGTCCGCACCAGGGACTCCATTCGAGACTCGTCTCGAACCGGAGGTCGAAGAGGGAGCGCCATCGAGCGCTCCTTTTTCATTTCCGTCGATGCCGTCGATGCCGTCGATGCCGACGCCGAGCGTCCGGGTGCGTCGTTCGGCCCTCCAGCGTGCGTCGTCACCCACGCCGTGATTTTGGCCGCATGGCCGCTGTACCGCGCGCGATGTGCGTGTCAGTGTCGCCGCCGTCGTGGCTTGGTTCACCAAGACGAAAGTCTCCACGGAGGCCTCGGAGAAGCGGACGCTCGGGAAGGGCTTGTTCCGCCGTTGCGATGGCTGCGGTCAGACCTTCAAGGCGGAGGAGTTCCGCGCGAGCTGGGAGGTCTGCCCCGGTTGCGAGCGCCACTACCCGCTGCCTGCCGAGCTCTGGCTCGAGCTCCTGCTCGACGAAGGCACCTGGGTCGAAGAGGACGCGCAGCTCGAAGCGGTCGATCCGCTCGGCTTCGTCGACGCCAAGCCCTACGGCAAGCGCCTCGTCGAGACGCGCACCAAGACCGGCGCGAAGGACGCGATCCTCACGGGCGGCGGCAAGCTCGCGGGCCGCGACGTGCGCCTCGGCGTCTTCGTCTTCCGCTTCATGGGCGGCTCGATGGGCAGCGTGGTCGGCGAGCGCATCGCGCGCATGTTCGAGCGCGGGGCGGAGCTCGGGCAGCCGGTGATCCTGCTGAGCGCCTCGGGCGGCGCGCGCATGCAAGAGGGCGCGCTCTCGCTGATGCAGATGGCCAAGACGGTCGCCGCGCTCGGTCGTCTCCGCGAGGCGCGACAGCCCTTCCTGAGCGTGCTCCTCGATCCGACCACCGGCGGCGTCGCCGCGAGCTACGCGCTGCTCGGCGACGTGAACGTCGCGGAGCCGGGCGCGCTCATCGGCTTCGCAGGCCCCCGCGTGATCGAGCAGACAATCCGCCAGACGCTGCCCGAAGGCTTCCAGCGCGCGGAGTTCCTGGTCCAGCACGGCATGGTCGATCGGATCGCGAAGCGCACCGAGATGCGCGCGACGCTCGCGCAGCTCCTCGCGCACCTCGGCGGCTGAGCGCGCGGCATCGCACCTGCGCGCAACGTTGCGCTGCGCGGCGCCCACTTCTTCGCGCGCTCACCTCTTCGCGCGCTCACCTCTTCGCGCGCTCACCTCTTCGCGCGACTCACCTCTTCGCGCGACTCACTTCTTCGCGCGCTCACCTCTTCGCGCGACTCACCTCTTCGCGCGGCGCGCCGAGAGCCCGAGCTGATTGAAGCGCGTGCGCACGCGCCGCGCGTTCGTCGCCGGATCGCCGCGGAGAAGCCGCGCTGCCATCGCCTCGAAGTCGCCGCCCGTCTCCTCGAAGAGCCGCGCGAAGAGCTCCTTCTCGAGCGCGCGCGCGAGGTCGCGGAGCTGCGCGTGCTCGGGTGCACGCGTCGAATCGCGCGCGGGTGAACCCACGCTCGTCGACGCGTCAGGCCAACCTCCGTCCAGCAGCTCGCGCACCAGCCGCGTGGGCAAGGGCACCACGTGCGGCAGCGGCGGCCTTCGACCTTCCTCCGCCGCCGCCAGCGCGCCCGCGAGCGAGAGCAGCGCCGCGTTGCCGACGAGCAGCTCGAGCTCGCGCACGTTGCCCGGCCACGCGTGCGTGCGCAGCGCCGCGAGCGAGGCCTTCGCGAGCACGAAGGTGATCGCACCGCGCGTGGCGTCGTCGGCGTCGATCGCGAGCCGCGCGTTCTCCACCCGCGCGAGCCCCGCCGTGCGGGCGTACGCGAGCAGAAGCGCACGATCCGATCCTTCCACGGCGAAGCGACGCGTCACCATCGCCTGCGCGAGCGGGAGCACGTCGTCGCGTCGCTCGCGCAGCGGCGGCATCACGAGCCGCGTGGCGGGGTTCAAACGCGCGAAGAGATCCGCACGAAAGCTCCCGTCGCGTACGCGCGCCTGCAGGTCGGCGTTCGTCGCCGCCACGAGCTTCACGTCGACGCGTCGCGCGCGGTTCTCGCCGAGCCGCGTCACGCGACCGTCCTGCAGTGCGAGCAGGAGCAGCCCCTGCGCGTCGCGCGGCAGGTTGCCGAGCTCGTCGAGGAAGAGCGTGCCGCCATCGGCTTCTTCGAAGCGTCCCGGACGATCGACGGCGCCGCTGAACGCGCCGCGCGCGCTGCCGAAGAGCTCCGCCGCCGCGAGGCTCGCCGGCAACGCGCCGAGATCGACCGCCACGAAGCGCCCGCTCCGCCGCGACGCCGGATGGATCACCCGCTCCGCGAGCGCGCTCTTGCCGGTGCCGGTCTCACCGAGGATCAACATCGGCAACGACGTGCGCGCGAGCACCTCCGCGTCGCGACGAACACGCGCCATCGACGCGCCGAAGACGAAGCCCGCGTCGTCCGAAGCCCGCACGCGCCGCGCGAGCAAACGCTCCACGAGCAGACCCAGCGCGCGCGCGTCGAACGCATCGTCGCCCGCGAGCGTGAGGTGCTCGTCCGCCGCGAGCGGTGCCGCGTGCCCCTGCCCGAGCTCACGCTCGCTCGTCATCAGCACCACCGGCAGCGCACGCTTCTTCTGACGAAGCCGCTCGAGGATCGCGAGGCCCTGGCGCGCACGCGCGTCGCCCTCCATCGGCAGGAGCCGGCTCTCGGGGAGATCGAAGCGCACGTCGAGCAGCACCGCGTCCACGTCGTCGTGCCGCGCGAGCGTCTGCTCGACCTCCGCCCAATCGTGCGCGTGCGTCAGCGTGCAGCCCTCGCGGTGCGGACACTCCCAGCACGGCCCCGGCAGCTCGCAGCGCGTCGCGTAGTCGTAGTCGCGCAAGAGCGCGTGGAAGAGCTCGACGTAGCGATCTCCGTCGTCGATCACGAGCAGTTTCGGCCGCGTCTTCGAGGCGCTCACGGCTCGACCTCCGCGAGGAGCGCCCGGAGCGCGAGCTCCACCGAACGCGCGAGCTCGATCGCACGAGCGACCGCGGCGGGCTCGTTCGCGCGGACCTCCGCCTCGATCGTGTCGAGCGTCGCGAGCGCAGCGCGCGCGTCGTCGAGGTGTCGGGCGAAACGCCGCTCGTCGAGCCCCTGCGCCAGCCGCGACAGCCGCTCCGACGCGCGCTCCGTACCCGCGCTCCCCGGCAGCGCGTAGAGATCGGCGATCAGCATCCGCAAGAGCGTGTCCGGCAGCGGACCGTCACCGACGCCGCGAAGGTTGCGAGCCGTGCGCGCGACCTGCTTGCCGACGTCGTGCATCAACGCGCGCGCGAGCTCGGCGTCGTCGCTCATGCCGCCTCCGCGCTCATGCCGACTCCAACGCGCGTCGGATCGCCGCCGCGTCGAACACCGGCACCGCCTGCACGCGCCCGTAGAGCTGCCGCAGGTTCGCGAGCCGATGCGGCGCGAAGTCGGTGACGAAGACCGCCGGCGCGTCGACGCCCGCTTCGCGCAGCGCGCCGAGCACGAGCGTGCCTTGCTGCTCGCGCAAGTAGCGCAGCGCGCGCGCCGAGTCGCCCGCAAAACGACGCCGCGCGGTGCCGACGACGTCGCCGATCAGATCGTCGGGGCTCGATCGTTCGAAGCGCAGGTCGACGAGCAGCGCGGCCGGAGGGTGCTCCGTCGCGAGCGCGACCGCCTCGCGCGCGGAGTGTGCCGCGCGCACGTGCCACTCCTGGAGGAACGCGCGCGCGAACTCCTCGTACTCGTGACCGTCCTCGACGACGAGCAGCACCGGCATCGCCGCGCGATGGTGCCACATCGATCCCTGCCACATCGATCGCGCCGCCTCGATCCGAGCGCAATCGATCCGAGCCCAATCGATCCGAGCCCAATCGATCCGAGCCCAATCGATCCGAGCCCATCGATCCGAGCCATCGATCCCGGCCACATCGATGCGGATCGTGGGACCGGCGCGCTCCGAAGACGACGAAGCCCGCCGATCGCTCGGCGGGCTCGTACGATCGACTCACGCACCCACGTTCGGGTGCGCGGTCGGTCTCACTGCGACTGACGCACGATCGTGAACACCGCGCGGCGGTTGAGCGCGTGCGACTCCTCGCTGCCGTCGGTGTGCTCGGGCTGGGTGTCGCCGAGCGCGGTCGTGGTGAGCCGCTCGCGCGCGATGCCCGCACGCACCAGATGGTTCACCACCGTCTCCGCGCGCCGCTGGCTCAGCTCCATGTTCGCGTCGGTCGGACCTTCGCTGCTCGCGTGCGCTTCGATGCGCAGCTCGAGGATCTCCGGGTGCTCCTGCAAGAGCGTGATCACCTGCCGAAGCGCGGGCATGCTCGAGCCCGTCACGCGGGCGCGGTTGCGCGGGAAGAGCACGCGCTGACCGAGCCGCTCGAGCTCCATCTGCGTCGCCGAAGGAGCGACGGGCGCGGTGTCGGGGCAACCGTCTTCGTCCTCGAAGTCGTTCACCGTCTCCGGCTCGGTCGGACAACGATCGCTCGTGTCCGGGATGCCGTCTCCGTCGTGATCGAGGTCGGGGCAGCCGTCGTCGTCTTGGAATCCGTCGACGTCCTCCGCGTCCATCGGGCAACGATCGGTCACGTCGGGGACTCCGTCGCCGTCGTTGTCGCGATCGGGGCAGCCGTCCGCGTCCTCGAACCCATCGAGATCTTCGGCTTCGCTCGGGCACGCGTCCGCTCCGTCGAGCACACCGTCGCCGTCGTTGTCGGGATCGGGGCAGCCGTTCTCGTCCTCGAAGCCGTCCATGTCCTCCGCTTCGTCGGGGCAGCCGTCGGCGTCGTCGAGGATGCCGTCGCCGTCGCGGTCGGAGTCGCCTTCTTCGCCGTAGAACGAGAGCGCGAGCCCGAAGGAGAGGAAGCCTGCGTCGGCCGCGCCTGCCTGATCGGAGGTCTGGAAGACGTGGTGGTAGCGGACGTACGGACCGATGCGGAGCCACCAGAGCAGGTCGTACTCGTAGCCGACGCCGACCTCGATGCTCGGTCGCATCACGTCGCCGGTGAACGCGAGCGCCGCGCCCGCGCTGACCCAGAGGTCGCCGACGTCGCGACCCGCGAGTGGGTGCGCGCGCACTGCGAGGGTCGGCGCATAGTAGCTGCCGAAGCCGTCCTCGGTCGGCGCCGAGTCGTCCGACGGGAAGAAGTGCATCGAGAAGCGCGCCTCGACGCCGATCCACTCGATCGGGCGGAGCTCGTAGCCGAGCGCGAGGCCGGCACCGAAGCCGAAGCGATCCCGCTGCGGTGACGTGACGATGAGCGCGCCGCCGCCTTCGAGCCGGAACGTGTGCATGCCGGCTTCCGCGTGGACGGCACTCGGCGCCACGAGAACAGAGAGCACGCCGAACGCGAGCACGGCTCCCCACACGGCGCGGGAGCCTCGCCGTGCGACGACCGAACCTTCGAACTGTCGAGACCGAGTGTTTTCCATCGCGAAACCACCTTCACAGGGTGAAAACCATCGGGTAGTATCACCGTAGTTTTTCGCTACGGTAGAACACCCGGGCGGACGACGTCTCGCAAAAAGCGCAGATTTCGCAGCCACAACGGAGAAATCGGATGAGACCGAACACTTGGGCGGTAGTGTGGGTAAGTGTAGGCGCCGTGCTCTTCGGAGGATGCGGCGCGAAGATCGTCGGCGACGGAGACGCGGGCGGCGTGGACTCCGGGAGCGTGGACTCCGGGAGCGGGGAGTGCCGCGCGGGCGCCACGCGCTGTGGCGACGAGTGCGTCCTGGTGAACGAGAGCCGCGAGCACTGCGGGGCATGCGACAACGCGTGCGCCGCGGGCGAGCTCTGCGCGGCGGGCACGTGTGCGACGTCGTGCGGCGACGAGCTCACGGAGTGCAGCGGCGTGTGCATCGACCTCGACACGAACCGCGCGAACTGCGGCGAATGCGGCAACGCGTGCGCGTCCGGTCAGGTCTGCGTCGACGGCGCGTGCGAGCTGAGCTGCGCCGAAGGCCAGGAGATCTGCGACGGCGCCTGCACCGACACGCAGAGCAGCTTCGAGAACTGCGGCTCCTGTGGCAACGCGTGCGACGACGGTCAGGTCTGCTCGCTCGGCGCGTGCGCGCTCTCGTGCGCTTCGGGGCTCACCGACTGCAGCGGCTCGTGCGTCGAGCTCCCCTACAACGTCAACCACTGCACCGCGTGTGACGCTGCGTGTGGCCCCTACGCCAACGCGATTCCGTCCTGCAACAACCAGTGCATCATGACGTGCAACGAGGGCTTCGAAGACTGCAACGACGATCGCGTCGACGGTTGCGAGGCGGAGCTCGCGGTCGACGAGATGCACTGCGGCGAGTGCGGCAACGTGTGCAGCTTCGCGAACGCTGCGACCGAGTGCGTCGACGGCGCCTGCGTGATGGGCGTGTGCAACGCCGGCTTCGACGACTGCGACGGCGACCCGGCAAACGGATGCGAGTGCCGCATCGCGGTGGTCGGCCCGCCCGGCACCTCGCCCTTCTCGGGCGGCACGCTCCGCGATCTCGACGAGGATCCGGCGACCGGCGCGATCACGCCGAGCGGCATGGTCACCGACACCTCGCGCGACTTCCTCTGGGTCGTGAACGTCAACGAGAGCACCGTGAGCCGCTGGGACGCGACGTCGCGCAGCGAGATCGCGCGCTACCGCGTCGGGCTTCCTTCCGGCGAGTGCGCGGGCTCGTGCTGCCACAACAACGGCTGCAACATGCCGTCGCGCGTGGTGGTCGACGGCAACGGCGACGCCTACGTCGCGAACCGCGCGTTCGGCATGCAGGGCTCCGTGACGAAGATCGCGGGCGACGTCGCCGAGTGTGTCGACCGCAACGGCAACGGCATGATCGACACCTCGAGCTCGGCGACGCCGATGGGCTGGGGCGAGGACGAGTGCATCCTCTGGACGGCGAACGTCGGCCCGGTGAACGCAGTGCTCCGTTCGATCACGAGCGACCGCGGCGACGCGGCGCGACCGAACGGCTACATCTGGGTCGGCTCGTTCGAACGACGCGAGATGTACCGCCTGGATCCGAACACCGGCGTGACGCTGAACACGATCGCGATCGGCCTTCAGCCGTACGGCGTCGTGCCGACCTCGGACGGGAAGATCTGGGTGAGCGCGCTCGGGACGCAGATTCAGTCGATCGACACCACGACCTTCGCCGTGAGCGCGCTCGTGAACATCCCGTGGTCGGTCTACGGCCCGACCGCGGACGCCAACGGACGGCTCTGGTTCACCGGCTGCTGCTGGGACACGTTCATTGCGGGCTACGACCCGGCGACGGGTGCCACGACGCGCGCGAACCTCCGTGGAACGTCGTCGGCCGGCGTGACGGTCGACGCGGAAGGAAACGTCTGGGCGGGCATCCACGAGGGCACGACGCGGAGCGCGCTCGTTCGCATCCCGACGAGCGCGTTCACGCCCGGAACCTCGACGGCCTCGCCCGGCATCATCCCCGCCGCTCAGCTCACGTACTTCGACGGCCCCGCCAACCCGAACGGCGACCAACCCACCGCGGTCGGCGTCGATCGCAGCGGCGCGGTCTGGCTCGCGAGCTACACCGGCAACTCGCGCCTGCTCCGCCTGGATCCGACCGCGGGCACCTTCGAGGCGTTCACGGGTCCGAACCGCACCTACTCGTACTCGGACTTCACGGGCTCGGTGCGTCGCGCGTCGATCCCGCAGGGCTCGTACGAGCAGATCTTCGATCTCGCGTGCGCGAACCCGGTGCTCGGTCAGCTCTCGGTGGACGGCACCTTCCCGGCCGACACCATCAGCACGATCTCGATGCGCACGGCGGACACGGTGGCGAACCTCGCCAGCGCGACCGACGTCGCCATCGGCACGCTGCCTCCCTCGGCGAGCCCGTACGCGATCGGCACCGCGTTCGCCGGCGCCGCGGTCACGCCTCAGCAACAGCTCCGCGTGCGCGTCGTGTTGCGTGCGGCGCCCGACGGTGCGGTGCCCATCCTCAACGGCATCCGCATGAACTGGACCTGTCCGTGAGCACATCCGTGCGCTCGTCCGAGAGCTCGTCCGTGAGCTTCCGTGCAGCGAAGCGCGCACGCGCGACATACACCTCGCCGTGATGCGCACCTCGCTCGTCCTCTCCGTGATCGCCGCGCTCGTTCCGACGGGCGCGGCGTTCGCGCAAGTAGCTTCCGCGCGCGGCGCTTCTGACGCACGCACCGTCGGCTGGCGGTGGGAGCGCCCCACGCCCCAAGGCAGCACCGTGCGCGGCGCCTGCCGCGACGCGCGCGACGCGCTCTGGATCGCGGGCGAGGTCGCGACCTTCGGGCGCGTGTCGAACGACCTCCGGCGCTTCGAGCGCGAGACGCTCCGCACGAACGCGGACTTCGCGCGCATCGCGTGTTGTCCGAGCGGGATCTTCGCGGTCGGAACCGAGGGCGCGTTCGTGCATCGCGACGTCGACGGCGTCGTGCGCGAGCAGACCCTCGGCGATCCACGCCGCCTGCCGATGCTCACCGACGTCGCGTGCGTCGGTGAGCGCGGCGTCGTCGTCGCGAGCGGCGCGGGAGAAGCGTTCGTCTCGGAGGATGGCGGCCGAACGTTCGAGGCGCGCAGCGCGCCGCAGCCGCTCTACTCGCTCCACGTGATCGAAGGCGACGACGGAGTTTCTCGGTCGGCCAGGTCAGCGGCTGACGCAGCTTCTCGGTCGGCCGGGTCAGCGGCCGACGTGCTCCTCGCAGGCGGTCCTCGCGGCGCCGTCGCGCGCAGCACCGATCTCGGCCGTACGTGGACGGTCGCGCGCAGCGGCGTGCGCGGCAACGTGCTCGCGTTCGCGACGCGCGGCGCCTCCGAGCTCGTCGCGGTCGGCGGCGGCGGCTCCGCGATCCGCTCGATCGACGGCGGTGCGACGTGGTCCGCGACGACCACGGGCACGACCATGGATCTCTTCGACGTCTCGGCGTCTGGCGCAGAGCTCGTCGCGGTCGGAGCGAACGGCGCCATCGCGCTCCCCGCGCGCGCCGAGGCGTTCGCGCCGCTCGCGCTCCAAGGACGCTTCCACACCCTCGTCGCCTCGCGCGGCGGGCTGCTCGCGTTCGGGGTCGGCGGTCGCTACGCCGAGCGTCGTGGGCGCGGCGCGTTCCGGCTCGGCGCGCGCCTCGAGACCTCTCTCTTCGCCGGACACGCCGACGCGCGCGGACGCGTGGTGGTCGGCGACCGCGGCTTCATCGCGCGCGGCAGCCTCACGGGCGAGCTCCGCCCCGTGCGATCACCGGTCGTCACCGCGCTCCACGCGATCGCCGGCAACGCCGCGGGCGTGATGCTCGCGGTCGGGGCCGAGGGTGTGATCCTCCGCTCCACCGATCGCGGCGCGCGTTGGACACGCGTGCCCTTCGAACGGACGACGAGCACGGAGGTCCTGCGCGTCCCCTCGACCTTCCAGGCGGTGTGGCTCGACGACGCAGGCCACGCGCTGGCGGTCGGCCAACAAGGCGTCCGCGCGCGCTCCGACGACGGCGGTCGCACGTGGACCGATCTTTCGACCGCCCGCGATCACCAGCGCAGCGGCATCGCATGGCACGACGGCGCGCTGATCGTCGTCGGCACCGGCAGCCGCATCGAACGCTCGGACGACTTCGGCGTCACGTGGCGCGACGAAGCGCCACCCGCGCCCGGACTCGATCTCCGCACGCCCGTGGTCACGCCCTCGGGCGCGCTCGTCGTCACCGCGCGCCCCGGCGTCGTGGCGCGCCGCGATCCCGCGGGCCGTTGGACCACGACGTCGCTGCGTCCCGAAGCGTTCTTCGCGGGCCTCGCGCGAGTCGCTGGTTCGAGCGGCGACGAGCTCCTCCTCGTGGCCTCTGACGGCACCACGTACGTCTCGCGCGACGACGGCGCGCGTTGGACCGAAGAGCGGCGTCTCACCCGCGAGGTGATCACGGGACTGTTCGTGGGTGAGAGCACCGCGTGGGCGACGGGCTATTGGGGGATGTTGATGGTGCGCGCGGGGCGGTGAGGGAGCGCGGCTCGTTCGCTGCGCTCAGTACTCCCAGTCCACGTGCGCCAGCGGCGCGTCGTTCAGCGCGTCGCGGTGCTCCCGCCACATCGGCATCACCTCGTCCAGGATCGCCTGAAACCGCGGCCCGTGGTTCGCCTCGCGCAGATGCACGAGCTCGTGGACCAACACGTACTCCAGGCATTCGGGCGGCTTCTTCGCCAGCTCCGTGTTCAGCCGGATCGCGCGCCGTCCCGGGTGGCAGCTCCCCCACTTCGTCTTCATGCGCTGCACGTGGACCTGCGCGGGCCACTCGCCGACCCGTGGAGCCCACACCTCCAGCAACTTCGCCACCCGCTCGCGGAGCTGGTCGCGGTACCACCGTGAGAGCACCGCCTCCCGCGCGTTCATCCCCGCGCCTTCGCGCACCTGCAGCGTCAGCTCGCGCGGCCGCAGGCGAACCTCCGGCGGCGCCTCGCGCTCCACCACGTTCAGCAGGTACCGCTCGCCCCAGAGGTAATGGCTCTCGCGGTTCAGGAGCTCCCGCCGCGGCTCGCGCGGCTGCGCCCACATCGCCTGCTGCTGCTTGCGAATCCACGGAAGCCGCCCGATCGCGAACGCTCGCAGCGCATCGAGCGAGTGTCTCTGCGGCGCCGTGATCTGCACGCGTCCATCCGGCGGATGCACCGTCAAATGCACGCTCTTCAGCGCCCGCCGGAACACCACCACCCGCACGTCGCCGAGCTCGATCAGCTCGCCGATCTCCTCGTCGACCGGTCGCGGCGTTTCCGCGGAGACGCTCGCACGCGTTCCCGCGGAAACGCTCCCGCGCTTCCCCCGCGCGTTGCCTGCGCCGCCGTCCGCAACGCCACGCCCCCCGACCACGCCCTTCGCGTGTCGCCGGCTCGCGTCTTCGGTCGGCTCCGACCCGCTCACCTCAATACTCCCTCTGCGCCTTCACGATCGCGAACACCCGCTCGACCTCGCGCTCCACTTCGGCTGGGTCCGCCAGGCCGTGCGCCTTCAACGCCTCGAAGATCGCCCGCTTCACCATCTGCTCGCGCGGGACCACGCCCCGCCAGCCGTCCGGTCGAGCCTCCCGCACCGCCCGATCCACGTCCAGCGCCCGCGCCGTGTCCCCGTCGAGGTTGTTGTACAGCGCGACCTTCCCCGGCGAGTCGAGCTCCTTCGGCAGCCCCGCCGCGTGCCCCGCCTGCAGCACCGCGACCAGCTTCGCGATCTCCTGCAGATACCGCTCGTACTCCTCCGCGCGCTCCTTCCGGATCCGGATCACCTCGTCGAGCAGCGCCGACATCTTCGCGTAGAACGCCGGGTCGTTGAGCTGCTGCTGGCTGATCGCCGCGCGGACGTTGTTCTCGATCGTCTCCGCGATCGCCTCCCGGTCCCCGCCGAGCGCGCCGAGCTTCGCCTTCGTCGCCTCCTTCACCCCGACCTTCGCGATCACCTCGAGCAGGCCCTCGTCCTCGAAGGGCGAGATCTTCCGCGGCGCCTTCGCCTCCACGTAGGTGTCGATGAGGTGCCGCATGTCCGCCTCGAACGGCTTCATGTCGAGCACCTCGCCCGCCGCGAGGCGCACCACGTCGCGCACCTTCACGTAGTGGTCGAGCTTGTTCTTCAACCACGCGATCTCGCTCGGCGAATACCCCGCGCGCTCGAGCTCGTCCGCGAGGTTCGCGTACGCCCGCACGAAGCTCGCCACCATCTTGTAGAGCGCGACCCGCACCGGCTCCCGCTCCGCGAGGTCGCCCGCCTTCTCGGTGTTCCCGCAGAAGTACCGAATGAAGTCCTTCTCTTCGCGCGGCGGCATCACCGGCCCACACAAGAGCTCCACCGCTTCGAGCGCCTCGTCGAGCTGCTTACGCCCCTTCGTGATGCGGTTCTCCATCACGACTTCGGGGCTCGCCCCCGGCGCGCTGTGATCCAGCTCCGAGCTGTAGACCTGCAGCGCCCCCGTGCCCTCGTCGTTCACCAGTTTCTGGAAGAGGTCGCGGTAGTCGACGACGTAGCCGAACTTCTTGTCCTCCCCGTCGAGCCGGTTCGTCCGGCAGATCGCCTGGAAGAGCCCGTGATCCTGCATGCGCTTGTCGAGGTAGAGGTACGTGCACGGCGGCGCGTCGAAGCCGGTGAGCAGCTTGTCCACCACCACCAGCAGCTTCATCGTCGCGGGCTCCTTCACGAAGCGCCGCTTGCTCTCGTCCTCGTAGACCTCGGTGCGGCTCCGCCCGCCCTTCACCGGCACCGACTTCAAGATCGACGTGTAGAGGTTGAACACGAACTGTTTGTCGGTCTCCGTGTTCGCGCCCGTCTCCTCCTTGCTCACGTCCTTGGCCTGCGGGTCGTACGAGGTGATCACCGCGCACTTCCCCTTCAGCTCGGTCTTCTGGAAGAGCTCGAAGTAGCGGCACGCCTCGTAGATGCTCCCCGCCACCAGCATCGCGTTGCCGCGCTGACTCGACAGGCGTGGCTTCGTCGCGAAGTCGAACACCACGTCCTGGACGATCCGCTCCATGCGCGAGCGCGACGAGAGCACCTGCTGCAGCGTGCCCCACCGCTTCTTCAGCTCGCCCTTCTGCCAGTCGTTGAGCGCCTTCGTCTTGGCCTCGAACCACGCGTCGATGTGCGTCTCGTCGCCGAGCACCTGGTCCACGTCGCGCGCCTCGTACACGAGGTCGAGCACCACTCCGTCGCGCACCGCCTCGGAGAACTTGTACGTGTGCACGTAGCGCCCGAAGCGCTCCAGCGAGGTCTTCTTGTCGCGCTTGAGCAGCGGCGTCCCCGTGAAGCCGAAGATCACCGCGTCCGGGATCAGCGCCTTCATCGTGTCGTGCAGCTTGCCGCCCTGCGTGCGGTGACACTCGTCCACGAAGACGAACATCTTCCCCGGCACCTTCAGCGGATCACTCTCCAGCTCCTTCAAGAACGCCTCGAAGTCGTCCCGGCTCGACCCGTCCGGCCCCCGCCGCCCGAACTTGTGCACCAGCGAACAGAGCAGCCGCGGCGTCGGCTGCTGCAGCGCCGCGAGCAAGTCCTGCCCGCTCCGCGCGCGCTTCATCGTCTCGTTCGCGCTCTCGAAGACTCCTTCGATCTGCTTGTCCAGCTCGTCTCGATCCGTGACCACCAGCACCCGCGCCTCGGGGTCGTGCTCCAGGATCCACTTCGCGAGCAGCACCATCAGCAGGCTCTTGCCCGCCCCCTGCGTATGCCAGATCACGCCGCCTTCCCCGCGGCGCACGAACTCCTGCGCGGCCTTCAGACCGAACCATTGGTGCGGACGCGGCAGCTTCTTGATCCCTCCGTCGAAGAGCACCCCCACGTGCACGATCTCCAGGAAGCGCCGCTTCTCGCCGAGCCGCACCAGATCCCGATCCAGCGGCAGCGCGTCGTCACCTCCGCCTGCGTCGCCGTCCCCGTCCGCGGCGCCGTCGTCGTCGCTCTTCCCCTCTTCCTTCCACCGCAGCCAGAACTTCTCCGGCGTCCCGATCGCCCCGTAGCGCAGCCCCTCGCTGTCGTTCCCCGCGAACGTGATCTGCACGGTCGAGAAGAACCACCCGTGAAACTCGGGCGATTGATTCGACAGGATCTGCCGAATCCCTTCCCCGACCCCCACCCGGCTGCTCTTCAGCTCGATCACCGCGAGCGCGATCCCGTTCACGTAGAGCACCAGATCCGGCCGCCGCTCGAAGCTCCCCGTGAGCGTCACCTCCTCCGCGATCGCGAAGTCGTTCGCCTCGGGGTCGTTCCAGTCGATCAGCCACAGCGTCTCGCTCGGCTGGTGTTCGACCTGCACGGTGACCCCGTAGCGCAGCAGCTCGTACACCTTCCGATTGTTCTCGTAGAGCGACCGCGAATGACTCCGCGACTCGTCCCGCAGCTTCTGCAACGCGCGGACGATCTGCTGCGACGAGTACCCCCGCTTCTGCAACCACGCCGAGAGGATCGACTCCTCCACGTTCGAGCAGTCGCCTCGCTGGGACCAATCCCCGAGGTACCGATACCCGAGCGCCTTGAAGAGCGCGATCACGCGGTCCTGCGTCACCCGCTCCGGCTTGCCGACTTCGCCGATCACGAGACCTCCGCGGGGACCAACCTCGTCCGGCCCGTGAGCAGCTCTTGCATCATGCCTTGTTTGATCGCGCGGGCCTTTTCGAGCTTGGTGTCGAGCGCGTCGAGCTCGGCGTCCAGGTCGGAAAGCACGGCTGCGATCGCGCGCTGCTCCTCGCGGGAAACCGGTACTCGAAAACGAATCGAGCGAAGAGTTGTTGAGTTCAACGACGGAAGTGCTGTCGTGCTCACCAAGGCACCGAAGCTAACTCGCTGAAACGCGTGATACATGTACAATGGTTCGGTATTCGACGAGTTCGGAATAAACCCGGCCATATTGTTGTCCACGCAAGAAACAACCCGACTGACCATCTTTCGCTCGAGAAACACCGCTGCGCCAACCTTGGCGAACATGATCGTGCCTGGCGGAAACGCGAACGCATGAAGAAGACGTCTTGTCGCGTCGCTGACGTAGTGGTTCGCAACCACCAGGCCGGTGCCATTCTCGATTGTGTTCATGTCCGACACTTTGAAGAACGCAAACTCGCCGACTGCACTTCCTTGATGCTCCAATGGAAATCCCGAGCCCGAACGAAACTCACCGAGTTCCCATGCGAATCTCGTCTCCCACTCCCCCGAGAACCCCGGCAACCGCCGCTTCCCGGTGAGCAACTCCTGCATCGCCCCCTGCTTGATCTGACGCTTCTTGGCGATCAGCGTATCGAGCGACTCGATCAGCGCATCGGCATCGCTCAACGCCTCGGCGATGGCCCGTTGCTCCGCGATCGACGGTAGCGGAAGGAGCATCCCGCCGTACTGCCGCCCGTTGAGTCCAGGCTGTCCCGTCCGCGCCGAGTCGGAGGCGACCCATCGCCAGTAGACGCGGCTCTGGCAGAAGTAGAAGAGAAACTCGGGATCGAGTGATGCGGGCTTGGTGTGCACGCGGATCAAGAATCCTGCGTAGACGAAGTCGCCCGTCCGTTCGCGATGCAAGTAGCACTTGCCGACCGTGGCGCCGGTCCGCGCAAAGAGAAGGTCGCCCGTTTCTACGCGAAACTCTCCCGCAAACGGCGTGTCGACCGACGTCTTGCCTTCGGTGTTGAAGCGCCCCGCCGAGTCGATGTCGGTGATGCGAATGTAGGTAGGCAAACGAAGATCGAACGGGCAGCTCGAAGCGTTCACACCCGAGCGCGGCTGAGCGGAGAGGTGCTCTCGCAGCCGCACCACCTCCCAATCCTCCGGGATCACCCCCACCTCGGTCTGCTTGTACCCCGGCTTCACCACGACAACCCCATCGCCTGCAGGTGGCCGCGCACCTTCGCCTCGAGCGCCTCCACCCGCGCGCTCAACTCCGGCAGCGGCGCCTCATATCTCTCGCCCAGCTCCTTCACCCGCCGCGTCAGCTCTTGGCTCACCCGGTCGAGCTCGCCCTCCACCGCGCGCCGCAGGGCGCCGATCCATTTGTCGTGGACCACCAGCGTCTTCACTTCGGCCGCAGTGAGCTTCTCGGTGCGCTGACGCGCGGCGTCGTCCAGCTCCGCCGCCATCTGCTTCACGAGCTTCTTCTTCACCGACTCGTGCTCGGAGAGATCCAGATACGCGCGCAGGACTTCGATCTCATCCTTGGCGTTCTTGTCCTTTCCGATCTCCTTCAAACGCGCCTTCGCGTTCGCCGCGTTCACCTTCTCCAGCTCCGAGAGCAGCCCCTCCTCGCCCCCGTGCTCCTCTTCGAGCTCCGCGAGCTTGGCCGAGAGCGCGTCGAGCTCCGTCGACTGCTTGTCGAGCCGCGCCTGCGCGTCCGAGAGGAAGCGCGCGATCACGAGCTCCTTCGGCACCAGCTCGCAGGTCCAGCCGACCTCCTTCTGCGCTCCCCCGCGTCCCGCCTTGTAGAGCGGCGTCACCGTGGCCTTCCAGCCCTCCGCCGCGAGCAGGTACGCGTCGTCCTGCATCGTGGTGGCCCAGAAATCCATGAAGTGTTGGTAGACCGCGTACGCGTCGACGAGCGGCTTTCCCTCGTAGTGGTGCAGCAGGTCCTCCGAGACCGTCGCCACCAGCTCCTTCGGCCGGGGCACGAGCGCGCTGCTCGCGGAGCTCCCGCTCGCGCTGCTCGCACCGGTCTTCGCGTCGTCCCCGAGCGGAAGCAAGAGGTTCCCCTCCGCCATCGCCCCCTTGCCGCCCTTGGGTTTCGTCGCGGTCGCGTACGCGGTCACCGCTCCAGCAGTCGCGCTCGGCACCCCGCCCGCCCCTTCGAGCACCGGCGTGATCTTCGTCGCCCACGCCTCGAAGTGCGCGCGCATCCCCTCCGCGAACGTCACGAACTCCGGATGCTCCGCGATCGTCGCGCGGGTCGCGCTCGCCTCCGTCGCGAGCGACACGTACCCCGCGCGCAACGGCGCAAAGAGCGCGTCCCGCAGTCCCGGGCAGACCTCCCAATACCGCGCCAGCGCGTCCACGTCCGCCTGCGGGATCCCGCCCTGCAGATGCCCGGGCAGATCCTGGATGTCCTCCGGGAGCTGGCTGTCGACGTAGCGCGGCAGGTTCAGGTTGAAGTCGTTCTTCTCGATCTCCTCCCACGGCACGAAGCGCGAGTACCGCGGCACCGTCAGCCGCCGCGTGAACACGTCCACGATCTTGTGGATGTCCTGCGCGCGCAGCCGGTTCTTCGGCCCGTCCTTCGCGAAGCCCGCGCTCGCGTCCACCAGGAAGAGCCCCTGCTTCGGCTTCGCGTCGCGCTTGTTCAGCACGACGATGCACGCCGGGATGCCCGTCCCGTAGAAGAGGTTCGGCGGCAGCCCTATGATCCCCTCGATCAGCCCACGCTGCAGCAGGTTCTTCCGAATCTCCGCTTCGGCGTTTCCGCGGAAGAGCACCCCGTGCGGCAAGATGCACGCGCCGCGTCCCGTCCCCTCCGGACCCGAGCTCCGCAGCGAACGCACGATGTGCAGCAGGTACGCGTAGTCGCCTTGTTTGTCGGGCGGGATACCGAACCCGTCGAAGCGCTTGAACGGGTCCTCCTCCGGCGTCAGCCCGTTGCTCCACCGCTTGTCCGAGAACGGCGGGTTCGCGACCACGAAGTCGAACGTCTTCAGG
>ERZ761602.3541-NODE-3541-length-21904-cov-6.430500_pt1 | contig 21904 bp, 15 predicted proteins | sample MGYA00512165_ERZ761602 | MGnify/ENA primary metagenome ERZ761602 (study PRJEB28899, sample SAMN02445085) | bioreactor sludge metagenome | biome: EBPR sludge; isolation source: Thorneside wastewater treatment plant | place: Australia: Brisbane, Thorneside...
CGCGTTTGGGTCAGTGCTCAGCGCCGTGAGCGGGCGCAATCCCCATCACGATCACCAGGCGTTCGGCCGCCTCGTTGCGCACGCCGTGCGGCACGCCGGCCGGAGCCCAGACCACCCCCCCGGCCCCCACGTTCTGGACCTCGTCGCCGACGGTGAAGACGCCCTCCCCGGCCTGCACCAGATAAAACTTATCCTGGTCCGCGTGCGCGTGGAGGGCCTGCGCCTGGCCGGGCTCCAGGCAGTTTAGGCCCAGCAGCAAACGCGCGCTCTCAAACAAGGTGGCTTTGAAAAACTTGTCCGGCCGCGCGCCCACGTGCCGCCGATAGTCGGTGAAGTTGCTCATACGGCCTCCTGCAGCGCGCCCAGTATAGCCGCAATCCGCTCTCCGGCGCGCGCTCGGAAATTGCTGGTCCCGCGCGCTCCGCCTTGATCTATAATGCGCGCAGTCCACAAGACTCTTCTAATTGAAGCGATCCGTTGCGGCATGGAGGCCCCCATGTTGGCTCTCGCGCGACTCCGGCTGGCCGCGTCGGTCACGCCCGGGACGGCGCCAGCGTTGTCTGCGCGCCGGATTGTGCTGGCGGGTTTGGCCCTGATCCTGGCCTGGCCCCGCCTCGTCACCTCCCCGGCCACTAACACCGCCAGCCTCACTCAATCCGCACCCGTCCAGCCGGCCCCGGCTCTGCCGGACTCAACCGCCGCGGCGCCCCAGATCCCGGCGCCGGGCGCCGCACCGGTGGCGCCGCGCGCCCATTGGCCCGCCGAACTGGCCGGCCGGCCCGAAGTGGTCGCTCTGCGCACCGCCCACACGGCCACGTACCTGCTCGACGGCGGCCGGTTAGTGAGCGTGCTGGACACCACGCCCCTGCACTACCAGACCCCTGATGGCAGCTGGCAGCCGATTAACGCGGCCTTCGCGGCGGTGGCGGGCGGTTTCGTCAACGCCACGAACACCCTGCAGTTGAGCGTCGCCGCCGCTAACGGCCAGGCCCGCCTGACGAGCGCGGCCGTGGGCCTGGGTTGGGAGCCGCGCGCCGTGCTGGCCGTCGATCAATTCGACCGTGAGCAGACCGTGGCGGAACCGCTGGCCGCCAGCCGCGCCCTGCCCGGCGTCCGCAGCGCCGACGGACGCACGCTCGCCTTTCCGGGCGCGTGGAGTCTGGCCGGTCTGCAAGAGACCTGGCAGACCAGCGCCGGCGCAGCTGAATACCGCCTGCGCTTGGACACTCCGCCCGCCGCCGCCGGCGCGCCGGCCGCGCTCGACCTGGCCGTCCGCGTGACGCTGCGGCCCGGTACGACTGTGCGCGTGGATGGACAGCCGGCCGCCCTGCCGCTGGACACAGATCGGGCCCTTGAGTTCACCGGCGCCGCTGGCGGCGCGGTCACGCTGTACCCGCCGGCCGCCGTCGACGCCGCCCAGGCGCGCACGCCGGGCCGCTACCGTGTGACGGCCACGGCTGAGCCCGGCGTGGTGGAACTGCGCGTGCGCTTCCCGTGGGTCTGGCTGGCCGCGCCGGAACGGCGTTATCCCGTGCTTCTGGATCCGCTCTTTGAAGTGAAGTCTGGGACCGAGTTGCGCCGGGCCGTCTACGCCGAGGACGGCAGCTTCAAACGCCTGGACCCCGGCGCGGACGGCGGCGTGCTCGGCTGGCTCAGCGACACGGACAACAGCGTGGTCTTCCAGCGTCTGCTGGCGCGCTTCGAGCTGCCGTCGATGCCGGCCGGGACACGCGTGGAGCGCGCCTACCTGCTGGCCCGGCCGGAGCGCGTGCTGCCCGGCGGCTATGCCGTGATGACCGTGGACCTGCGCGCCTTCGAGCCCGCCAGCGGCGATTGGCGCGCCGGCCTCCCGCCGGACCTGGCCGCCGCGCGCCCGCTGCCTTCACCCAACAGCGGCCTGCTGTTGGCCCAGGATCACCTCAGCGTCGTGGCGGCGCATTGGGATATCACGGCCCTGGCCCAGGACTGGGCGCGCGTCTGGGATAACCCGACCGACCCGGCGCTGGCGTTGCTCAACACCGGCCTGCTTCTGGAACTCGGCCCGGTGCGCTGTCTGCCCGGTTGTGACGGCGTACGCGCCGGCCTGCGCTTCCCGGCGCCGTCGCGCTGGCCCACGGGCGACCTCGCCAGCGCGCAATCCTTCCAGGACGCCGCCAGCCCCTACGTGCTCACCGACGGCAGCGGCTTGCGCCTGATGGTCTACTCCGCTGGCCCGACTCTGCTGGAGACATCTGCCGCCGGCGAGAACGTGGCCGTGGTCGCGGGGACGCCCAGCGATGATCCGAACGACTACCAGGCCGAGCACGAGTTCCGCCTGACGACGACGCCGGACCGCTGGCAGGCGCTGGCCGTGCGCGGCCGCGGCCGCGAAGCCGTTGACCCCCTCGACGCCGACAACCGCCTCGTGCCAGTGCAGGGCGCCTTCAACGTCGGCGTGCGCGCCGCCGACGGCGCCCGCCTGGCCGATCTCGCCGCCGAGCGCGGCCTGGCCTACGGCGTTTTCCGCGCGCCTGCGGCCCAGACCTACAGCGCGCGTGTCAGCGCCATGGCCGCTGTGCCCAGCGGCTACGACGCCCGCCTGGTGGGTCAGGACGCCCAGGCCATCGCGGTGGCCGCCGACACGAGCCAAACCCGCGAGTACCTCATCCGCAGCGATTCGCCGCTGACGCTCATCGGCCTGGACCTGCCGGCCGGGACGCGGGCCCGCGTGGACGTGGCCGTGGTCGAGGCCCTCGATGTCGAGAACGCCAGCCGCCACTCCGCCCAGGCCGCCGGCTTCCTCGGCCGGCTGTACACCGAGGCCGCCGGGCTGGCGGCTGGCGGCGTGCGTCTCAACGCCAACAACGACACCGGCCTGGGCCAGTTCCGGTTGAGCAGCGGGCCGTTCCCGGTGGACGCGACCGCGGCGGCGCTCGCTTTGGCGTACACGGGTCCGGCCATCACCACGCCCATCCCGCCGCCGATCATCCACGCGCCCGAGTCGGGCGGCGACGAGTCCCAGGCCGTCAACGCTCTCAGCCTGCTCACCTTCCGCGTCAAGGTCACGGTCACGGCCTGCGGCACCGACCCGTTCGGCAACCCCGCCTTCCCCACCGCCGACGGCCAATGCCAGGTGCTCAAGTGCCCGACTTCCACGGCCGGCTACGGCGCGGCCGGGCCGTTCGGCGTGTGGCGTGATCCCGGCGCGGCCGATCTGCTCGGGCCGGCCAGCGATCTGTCCGCGCCGACCATCGGCGTGATCGGCGGGCGCGTGGCCGCCGACGGCAGCGTGGGACCCTCGGCCGAATTCGGGGACGCCGCTCCGGACACGGTCCTCATCCGCTGCGGGCCGGCCGCTGACCCCAACCCGCTGCTGGCCTACCTGCCCGTCTTTCAAGCGCCGCTGACCGTTCAAGGCGCGCGCCTGGCGCCGGCGACCCACGCCGACCCGGCCTTGCTCAACGCCTGGCCGCTCGACGATCGCGCCGACCTCACGAGCCGCGCCTACTTCGCCGACCCCAACGCCGGCACGGCCGGCGGCACCGCGGCCCTGCGGCGCGACCTCGGCGCTGGCCCGCAGGTCGCCGCCGCCGACTTCGCCGTGGCGTGGACGCTGACCGCCGACGGCTGGCCGACGCTGATCGGCAGCGCAGCCCAGACCGGCGGCGGCGCCCCCACTGTGGCCGGACTGAGCGTTGACCTGGGGACGGCGTTTTCGCTGTCGAGCGAGCCGGCCCGCGGCGCCTACGATGAGCGCGCGTTTACGGGCCTGGTCGCCGGCGCCGGCCGCGTCACACAGCCGGCCGCTTTCGGCGGCGCCAGCCAGCCCGTGCAGGCCGTGCTCCTGCCGCGCGGCCGCGCCCTCCCGGAGGCCGGCGGACCTTGCCGGGACAGCGCCGGCCAGGCGCTCAGCTGCCTCGACCTGCGCTCGCCCGCCAACCTCCTCGATCGCCACTGGACCATGCCGGACGTGCACCTCACCGGGCCGGCCGCCACCGTGGCCGTCGGCGTGCCGGGTGCGCTGCACGTTTACAGCACCGACCACCCGTTGGGGGCGGAGGCACAGGCCGCGGCGGCGTCCTTCAGCTACGACACCTTCGGCGCGCGCGTCAGCGTGACGCAGGAGAGCTGCGAGGCCGGCGGGCCGGCCGTCACCGTGGTGCGCGGCGAGACGTTGATGGCGCTGCCGAATGTCGGCGCCAGCGGCGACCCCGCCGACCTGCTGCGCTCCAGTTTCAAGCTGTGCGCGACCAGCCTGCGCGAGGTGCTCTTCCAGTTTAAGTCCACGGTCGGTGTCCCGCTCGGCAACAGCGGCCTCTTCCTAACTGGCGCCCAGGGCGAGGTCAAACTCGCCCCGGCCTTCACCACCATCACCTTCGGCCTGGACTTTCAGGCCGCGTCCGGCGCCGACGGCGGCCTGCTCAAGGGCACCGGCACGGTCACCCTCGACACGCGCGGCCTGTTCGCGTTCAACGGCCAGTTCGGCCTGCTCAAGGGCTACCTGAGCGGCAGCGGCGATTTATGGGTGAGCTGGAGCCCGCTCGACCTCGGCCTTAAGGCCCAGGTCAACGTGCCCGCGCGCGAGCCGTGGCTCACGGCCACCCTGCGCGGCCATATCTGGACGGGCCGGGGCTGGGGCGGGCGCTACGCCTGGCTGCCCGACGATGACCAACGCCACATCGCGGCCGAGCTCACCGCGCGCCTGCGCCTGCCCGAGGCGGCCGTCCTGGACTGGGGGCCGCTGGAGATCCCGCCCGACGACGTCGAGTTGTTGGGAATCGACCTGGCCTTCGGCCAGTTCTGCACGAACGCCGCCTGCACCGAGTTCGAGTGGGGCCTCAAAGGCAAGTTCCCGCTCCTGGGCTACGATATCGGCCTGTACTACAGCTTCGGCCGCGACCTGACCGACCCCGACCTGAACCCCGGCCGGCTGGCCTTCAACCTGGGCAACGACGGCTACGTGCTCATCGATCAGTATGCCGGCGCCAGCGCGGTCCCGGCGGCCGCGCCGGCGTCCACGGCCGCGCCCGTGGCGATCACGCCGCCGCCGCCAGTCACCGATGGGACCGCCATCGTCTCGCTCACCGTTAACGCCGGCGTCGAGCAGATCCTGGTGGGCCTGGGCTGGTGGGCGGGCGCGCCGCAGCTCACGCTCATCGACCCGAACGGCGTGGCGGTGACGCCCGCCAACGCGCCGGCCTTCAGCGCCGAAATCTCGGCCACGCTCACCAGCACGCTGATCGGCGTGCGCGCGCCGCAGCCCGGCCAGTGGCAGGCGCGGCTGAGCAACCTCAGCCCGGATCGCGTCGAGAACTACAAGTTCGTGTTCCTGGCCAACCGCGGCGCGCCGGTCAAGGCCGGCGCCCCCTTGCTGCTCACGCCGGCGCTGCCGGACTCGCCCGGCACCGGCTTCTTCCGCGTGCGTTGGCAGGTGCCGGCCGGCGTCTCCGACCAGGCCCGCCTCAACCTGTACGCCCTCGGCCCCGTGCCCGGCAACAAGCTCGTGCCGGACACCGACGACATCGGCGTGCCCATCGCCTTGCACGTGCCGCTGCGCGACGGCGCCTACAACTGGAGCACAGTCGGCTGGCCCAACGGCACTTATCAGGTCTATGCGGTGATGGAGGACGGCGTGGCAGACTCCGCCGCCAACAACGCCGCCGACTTGTGCGTGCCGCTCACCAGCGCCCTGCCCGACGTCAGCGCCTTCGACCCGGCCCGCTTCCCGGGCGCGCTCAGGTTCCTGGCGGCCGGCACGGTCAAGATCGACGACCAGGCGGCGCCGCCGACCCCGAGCGGGCTGACGCTGACCCCGGGCGACAGCGCCCTGCTGGCAGAATGGCCGGCTTCCACCGATCCGTACGTCGTGGCCTACCTCGTCGAATGGGGTCCGCCCGAGAACGTGCGCGCGCAGCGCGTCGCCGCCGAGCGCGCGCCGGCGCTGCGCCTGGGCGGGCTCGACAACGGTGTGAGCGTGCCGGTGCGTGTGGCCGCGGTGCGCGTCAACGGCACGGTCAGCGCCTTCTCGCCGGACGTCTCGGCCGCTCCGGACGCCGCCATCCCATCCCTGCCCACGCCGCCCACCGAGCTCTCGGCCACACACATCACAGCCACCAGCCTGACGCTGGCCTGGACGCCCGCGGCCGGCGCGCCGCCGGACGGTTACCGCGTCACCTACACGCGCCTGGGACGAACTGGAGAGACGGGCGCGTTGACGACGCTGGAAACCGGGGCCGAGTTGACCGGCCTGACAACGGGCGCCGTGTATGAAGTCCGCGTCAACGCGCACAGCGCGGCCTGGAACGGCCTGCGTTCTGAGCCGTTGCGGGTGCTGATCACGAGCGGCACTGACGCTGACGGCGATGGGCTGCCCGACGACTGGGCCGCCGCCTTCGCCGTTACCGGCGCGGACGCCGACGCCGACGGCGACGGCCTGACCAATGCCCAGGAGTTTGCGGCCGCGACAGCGCCCACGCTTCAGGACAGCGACGGCGACGCACTGAGCGATGCCGAGGAGGTCAACAGCGCCGGCCTCAGTGATCCGCTGGACGCGCTCAGCGCGCAGGCTTATCCGTGGCAGCCGCGGCTCACGTTGAGCGAGCGCCGCTTGCGCTTTGTGGTAGACCTGGACGCCGGCGGCGCCGTGCCGACGCAGACCGTGGGCTGGGCCAATAGCGGCGGCGGCGCCTTGGCGCTGCAGGCCGCGGCCCAAGCCCCCTGGCTCATCGTCGGCGCCGGGGCGGACACCGTCGCGATCAGCGTGGACAAAGCGCGGCTGGCGCAGCCCGGCTTCTACAGCGGCGTGCTGCGGCTGACGCCGGCCCCCGGCAGCGACGCGCTGATCGGGCCGCCGGCCTGCGTGCGCGTGGACGTGTGGGCGTTCGCCAAACCCAAGCCCAGCGGCGGGGACGGCGGGCGCGTGACGCGCGGCCTGCAAGCCTTGTATACGTTTGAAGAAGGGCGCGGTGCGCTGGTGCGCGATGTGTCCGGCGCGGGGACGGCCCTCAACCTGACGATCGGGGACAGCGGCGCGGTGCGCTGGGTGGCCGGCGGCCTGGTGATCCGGTCCGGCACGCAACTGGTCTCGACGGCGCCGGCCGGCAAGCTCGTGGAGGCGGCCAACCGCAGCCAAGAGTTCACGCTGGAGGCTTGGGTGCGGCCGGCCACCTCGGGTCGCGAGCGGGGCAGCCTGTTCGCGCTGGCCAAGGCGCCGGCTACGGTGGCGCTGGCGTTGGGCCAGGTCCGCGATCGCTTCGCCCTGTTCCAGGTCGCCAGCGGGCGGACCGTGGACTGGCTGGCGACGCCTGGTCAGGCGGCGTCCGGCGCCCTCCTCCACATCGTCTATACGCGCGACCAGGCCGGGATGCTGCGCGCCTACGTGAACGGCGTCGAGGTGGCCCGGCGCGATCTGGGCAGCCGCGCTTTGGGCTGGGACGCCAGCCTGCCGCTGACGCTGGCCAATGTGCCCGGCGGCCGGTTCCCGTGGCTGGGCGAGTTCCAGTTGGCGGCGTTCTACGGCCGGCGGCTGAGCGCGGCCGAAGTGCAGCGCAACTTCAACGCCGGGCCGGGCGGCGCCCAAAAATAACCGTGGCGGCAGGCAGTGAGAGCGCCGGGGCGACGCATAAGTTCCCCGGCGCTTTTGTTTCCCGGCCCACGGCGCCGCGAAAAAAAGCCGCGTGACCCAGTCACGCGGCAACAGGTGCTCCGGCAGGCGCGGCGGCCGAGAATCGCGTTACTGGCTCTCCAGCCACTTCATCGCTTCGTCGGGGTCGGTGAAAAACTTGGCCGTCACCCCCAGCGCCGAGTACTGCGCCACCAGGCGCTCCATCCCGGCCTGCGCCAGGACTTTCTCGGGCTGCACGATCGCCCAGTATTTCCAGCCGGCCGCCAGGGTCTGCGGGAACCAGTTCGTCTGGCCCCAATCAGCGTCCTCTTTGGACAGGACCGTGTTGGCGCGGTCATCCGAGAGCCACTTGCGGGCCTGGTTCTTTTTCATCACATCGGTCCCGGCCAGAAGGAATTCGCGAAACTCCTTGCCGAAGATGAACTTGTGAAGCTGGTGGTGGACGATCTTCTTTTCGGGGTGATACCGCAGCGTCACGAACGGGTTATCGATGACGGTCTGAGTGGGCATGCTCAATTCTCCTGTTTGGGTCAGCCGGAGGCCTGCGCTGAGCCGGATACCCAGGTTTTACAGGAGATCACGCCCGGGTTCCATAAACCCCGGCTGAAAAGTGGCGCCGCCGCGCCAGTTCAGCGGCGGCGGTCCTGGAGGACGCGGTCGTCCGGGCTGACCCGCACGATCTGGCCCGGCTCCACGGTGAGCGCCTGCTTCTGAAAGATGCGCGTCCAGGCTCCGTCCTGCGTTGTCAGGTAGAGGCGCAGCTCATGGGGGCCGGTGCTCAGCGGCAGTTTGACGAAGACCGGGTCGGCCTGGCCGATTGCCAGATCACAGGGTTTGTAGCTGCGCTCCCAGACGGCGGCGCCGTCCACTTCCAGCACCAGGCGCAGCGCGTCATCGGTCGCCGGGAGCAGCAGGCGGCTGATCGCGCCGTCGGGGCCGCGCACGGCCAGCCGGTCCACCAGGTCACCGAGTTCGATCTGCGCCGCCGGCAGCGCCGCCGGATACGGCTGCAGCGGCAGCCGGGTGGCGAACACCTGCGCGCCCAGCACCACGCCCAGCAGCCCGAAAGCCGCCGCGTAGTTGCGCCAGCCGACCGGTTTGAAGCTCGTCAGGCCGCGCGGCTTGAGCTCGCCCGCCGGAACATTGGTCCACGGCAGGTCGCCAGCCAGCGTCGGGGCCGGCCCGCGCAGCGCTTCGGCAAAAGCTTGCGGCGGCAGCCAGGCCGAGCTGATGGGCGCGTCCAGAAAAGCGCGCTTCAGGCGCGGCAGGCGCTGGCGCGTCAGGCGGCCATGCGCCCAGGTATTGCCGTCGCGCTGGGCGCAATCCTCGGGCGGGCAGCCCACCACCTGAACGGCCGCCGCCCCGGCCTCCAGGGCACGGGTGACGGTGTTGGGATGCACGGCGCCGACGCACGGCACCGGCAGCACCAAAATCGCCTGACCGTCAACACGCTGTTCTTGGTCCAGGTACGGCCGGGCGCCCTGGGCGGCGTGGCGCTCGCACGTGAAAACCACCTTGACCGGCGTCTCAGGGTCCCGGCGGCGGGCCTCCGCCAGGCGCTGCGCGGCCAAGCGCTGGAGCAGATCGGGGGGCTGCGGGCCTAGCGAGAGCGCCAGCACATCGCACGAGCCCAGGCAGACGCCGCAGGCGACGCACAAGTTCTGGTCGGCCACGGCCACGTACTTGTGGCGCTTGCCGTCGGTGCGCTCCACCATGCGCAGGGCCTTGTAGGGGCAATCGAGCGCGCACTTGGTGCAGCCCGTGCAACCGTCGGCGTCCACGACGATGCGCGCCGGCGGGCGGCGGGCCGGCAGCCACGGGATCACCAGGCCGACGACCGTCACGGCCAGCACCGCGGCCCAAATCCACAACGGCTGCGCGCCCAGCGTCGGCGGCAGCCAGAACAGATAGAGCGGGTCCAGCAAGACCGGGCCAGGGGTGCGGCCCCAATCCAGCGGCGGCAGCAACCCAGCGGGCATGGCCAGACTGGCCACACCCAGGAGCCCCAAAGTGGCGACGATCCAATAGATCGCGGGCACGAGCTTGGGCCGGTTGAGGCGCAGAACGTGCACCCACAGGAAGCCGGCCACAGCCAGGAAGAGCGCAAAGTGAATGACGAACAGTCCGGCCATCACCAGCCAACTCAGGCCGTTGCGTTCGAAGCTCAGCAGCCAGTTGCCGGCGGCTTCGCCCCAGGCCGTGTAGTCCAGCAGGAGTTTCAAGGCCGCGTCGGTGATCAGCTGGGCGCGCTGGTCGGCCACCAGCCAGTAGCCGGTGACGCCGGACAAGAACACCAGCAGCGTCATCACCACGCCAGACACCCAGGCCAGCCAGCGTGGTCCGCGTGACCGCCCCTGGAAGTACAGCCGGAAAGCATGGATCAGGCTGGTCACCAGCAGCGCGCCGGACGCATAGCGATGGATCGCGCGGATCGTGCGCCCGGTCACCAGGCTTTCAATGATGGCCACCGAGCGGTAGGACTCGGCGAAGCCATAGCTGTAGAAGAAAAACAGGTAGGCGCCGGTAGCCGCGACAATGCCGAGCAAGAGGACCGTCAGGGTGCCGGAGTAGTAAAGCGGATTCAGATGCGGGGCCGAGATCAGGCGCTGAAAAGGCGCCTCCACTTTCAGAGTCACCGTCTCCAGCCAACGCTCCAGGCGGGTACGATTTGGCAGCCAGGCTCGCCAGGCGTCGTTCGGCAAGGGTGCGTCGGTTGTCGCTCCGCTGTTCGGCAGGCAGTCGTGTTCCGGGTCGACGCCTGGGAGAAGCTCCGGCGGTTTCGGGCGAAAAGAAGCCATAATTTACCCTATTAATCGCTCCAAATTAGATGCTCAGTCTATATTCGCGTCACAATGTCAACCCATGACAGGCGCACCAATTCACCAGTGACATCTGTCACTAGAGCATCTCACCGGATTCTCATAAATTAGGCTCATCTCCCGACACTCTCTATCCAATTTGTCGACAGTTGGGTTGTGATGATTACCAGACAGGCAGACTATGCGGTGCGTTCGGTATTAGATCTGGCCTTGCGTCAGCCGGACCAGGCCGCCTTCTCGCGTGACATCGCCGAGCGTCAGGATATCCCTCCGAGCTTCCTCGCCAAGATTCTCACGCGTCTGGCGGCCCAAGGCATCGTGCAGACGCAGCGGGGTGTGAACGGCGGTGTCCGGCTCGCCCGCCCCGCCCGTGAGATCACGCTGCTCCAGGTCGTCGAAGCCATCGACGGCCCGTTGTCGTTGAACCTGTGCACGCGCGGGCCGGGGCTGTGTCCGCGCGAGAACGACTGCGTCGTGCATCCGCTGTGGGATCTGATCGGCGCCGAGATGCGGCAACGCCTGCACGGCATCACGTTTGGGCGGCTGGCCGAGGCCGCCGAGAGCGGCCTGCCCTTGAGCCTGCCGCAGTTGGGCGGATTGGCGTCGGCGGAGGCAAGGGCGGCATGAGATGGGCGCTGCGCAGCGCCTACGGGTTGCTGGCCGTGGTGGTCGGCGGCACGCTGGCGTTCGCGATCTTCCAGCCGGTGAAGGTGCTGCCGCGGATCAGCTTGGCCCCCAGCCTGTGGCTCACCAATCAAGATCAAAGAAGCCTGACCAGCGAAACGCTGCGGGGTCAGATCGTCCTGTACAACTTCACGTATACGCGCTGCGGCGAACGCTGCGCGGCCCAGACCAGCGTGCTCCGGGCCTTGCAGCAGCAGCTGGCTGACCTGAACACCGGCAGCGTGCCCGTCCGGCTGGTGACGATCTCGTTCGATGCTGACCACGACACGCCGGCCGTGCTGCGCGGCTTTGCGGCCGGCGTCGGCGCCGACCCGGGCCAGTGGGAGTTCGCCACCGGCGACGCGGCCGCCCTGAAGCGGGCCGTCGGCGGCGGTTTCCAGGTGTACTACGCCCAGGCGCCGGACGGCGGCTTCGAGTTTGATCCGGCCCTGGTGCTGGTGGATGGCTGGGGCATCATCCGAGCGGAATACCGCACGGCCGCGCCGGCGCTGGACCGGCTGCTGCGCGATATCCGCCTGGTGGCCGAAGAGGCCAGCAACAGTGCCGGCGTCGGGCGCTACGCCTACGAAGCCGCGCACTTGTTTTTGTGTTACGCGCGTTGACGGCCACGGCCGGCGCCGCGTCATCGACCGCCGCCCGCTGGGTCACACCGGCGGGCAAGAATCTTTTTCAAGGAGGCAGAGGATGAAAGAGCCCCAAACTCCGCAGGGCACCATCGCGCTCATGATCTTGTATGTCCTGCTCGTCATCGCGCTGTGGGGCAGCGCCTATCTGACGATGCTCTCGCGAGGAGTCACGCAATGATTCACGTCCATCCCGTAGAGCGCGCCTGGATCGTCATGGGCGCGGTCATGCTGGCCGTCTTCGCGGCCGCCGTGTTCACGTCCAGCCTGATGGGCGGCATCGCGCTGCCCGTGCCCGAGGCGCAGGTTGATCCCAGGCTTGTCGCCACGCCGGGCGCCACCAGCTTTGGCGAGCCGGGCCTGCGCGAGCTCGCGCCGGGCCAGTACGAGGCCCGCATCCTGGCCCAGACCTGGGCCTTCACGCCCAAGGAGATCCGGATCAAGGCCGGCTCCAAGGTGACGTTCTATTTCGCCAGCAAGGACGTCCAGCACGGCGTGCACGTCGACGCTACCAACATCAACCTGATGATCCTGCCGGGCCAGGTCTCCAAGCTCACCGCGACGTTCGACGAGCCGGGCACCTACAACTTCATCTGCCACGAATACTGCGGCGTCGGCCATCAGACCATGTTTGGCCAGGTCATCGTCGAGCCGTAGGCCCAGGAAGAGAACTTCACCATGTACAAGCATGAAAACCGCCTCGCTGCCTGGCACATCGGCATCGCCTTCACGTTCCTGGCGATCGGCATGCTGCTTGGGCCGTTCCAGGTCTGGGAGCACGCCGGCCTGAACCTGTACCCGGCCCTGAAGACCATCGGCGTCCAGAGCTACTACCATGGCCTGACGATGCACGGCGTGCTCAACGCCCTGGTCTTCACCACCTTCTTCATCACCGGCTTCTTCACTTTCACGGTCGCCAACAGCCTGGGCCGGCCGATGCGCTACCCGGCCTTCCACACGGCCTCGTTGATCGTCATGGTGGTCGGCCTGCTGATCACGGCCGTGCCGCTGCTGCTCAACGGCGCCACCGTGCTGTACACGTTCTACCCGCCGCTCAAGGCCGACCCGCTCTTCTACATCGGCCTGACGATCGTGGTCATCGGCTCGTGGATGGTGGGCTGGGGCCTGCTCTTCACCTGGGGCGCCTGGCGCAAGGACAACCCCAAGACGCAGACGCCGCTGATCGCGCTCGGCTCGCTCATCACCATGGTGATGTGGCAGATCGCCACCATCGGCGTGGCCGCGGAAATGCTCTTCCTGAATATCCCCTGGTCGCTGGGCTGGATCGCGGGCAATGACCCGCAGCTGGCGCGCACGCTGTTCTGGTTCACGGGCCACCCGCTGGTCTACTTCTGGCTGCTGCCGGTGTACGTCTCTTGGTACGGCATGTTGCCCAAGCAGGCGGGCGGCAAGATTTTCAGCGAGCCGCTGGCGCGCTTCTCGTTCTGGCTCTTCCTGGTCCTGTCGGTGCCGCTCGGCCTGCACCACCAGTACGTCGACCCCGGCATCCCGGCCGGCTGGAAGGCCCTGCACGCCGTCCTGACCTACGCCGTCTTCTTCCCGAGCCTGCTGACCCTGTTCAACGTGGTCGCCTCGCTGGAAATCGGCGGCCGCGCCGCGGGCGGCAAGGGTTGGTTCGGCTGGATCTTCAAACTGCCGTGGAATGACCCGTCGTTCACGGCCCAGGCCTTCGCCGGCGCGCTCTTCGCGCTGGGCGGCATCAGCGGCCTGACGAACGCCTCCTACAACCTCAACCTGGTGACGCACAACACCGCCTGGGTCCCCGGCCACCTGCACCTGACGGTGGGCACCGGCGTGGCCTTCTCGTTCATGGGCATCGCCTACTGGCTCGTCCCCAAACTGGCCGGCCGGGAACTGTGGAACAAGCAGGTGGCGCTCTGGCAAGCCTGGACCTGGCTGATCGGCATGTCGCTGATGTCCAACGGCCTGCACATCCTGGGCCTGCGCTACGGCGTGCCGCGCCGCTCGGCGATCGGCCTGGCGCCCTACACTTCCACAGAGTGGTCGCCTTTCCTGATCGAGTCGGCCATCGGCGGCACGATCCTGCTCATCAGCATCATCCTGCTGTACGTCAACCTGGTCGGCACGGTCTGGTTCTCGCGCAAGCTCACCAAGCCCATCGAGATGCCCGTCGCCGAGCCCTACGACGATCACCCGGCCCCGGCCTGGCTGGATCAGTGGCGCCCGTGGCTGGCTGGCTCGGTGATCCTGGTCCTGGTGGCGTACGGCCCGGTCATGGTCACCCTGCTCTCGCGCCTGGCCCTGACTTCGCCCGGCTTCAAGGTCTGGTGACGTCGCCCGCCGTCGTTCAATCTGTCAGTTAGCTCCATTCAGACACGGGTCGCCCAGGCGGCCCGTGTCTGAATGATTTGTGATAGTATGTACAAGCCGCTCGGGTCGAGGCGATCCGAGCGCATTCTCGCCCACATAGGAGCAAGGAGAAAGGGAAATGCGCAAGCAAATTGTTTTGGGTTTGGGGCTGATCGCGGCCCTGGTTCTGACGGCGTGCGGCGGCGGCGGCGGGTCCACCGGCGGCGCGGACGCGGGCCGCGGTGAGACGCTCTACAAGCAGAGCACCATCGGCACGGCCTCGGCGCCGGGCTGCATCACCTGCCACTCGCTCAACCCGGGCGAAGTCCTGGTCGGCCCGTCGCACGCCGGCGTGGCCACGCGCGCGGCCGACATCATCAAGTCGGCGGAGTACACGGGCACGGCCACGACGGTCGAGGAGTACCTGCGCGAGTCGATCGTCAGCCCGGACGCCCACCTCGAGACCGGTTTCACGGCCGGCGTGATGTACGCCAACTTCGGCAAGGAGCTGAGCGAGCAGGAGATCGGTGACCTGGTCGCGTACATGGCCACGCTGAAATAGCGCTGGCGCGTCCGAATCAAAAAAGGCGTGGGCCCGGTTGGGCGCCACGCCTTTTCAGTTAAGGCAGACCCGACGCGGTCAGCGGTAGGACTCGGCCTGGAGCGTGAACAGGCGGGCGTAGGTGCCGCCCAGCGCCAGCAGCGCGGCGTGCGTGCCGTGCTCGCTGATGCGGCCCTGCTCGATCACGTAGATGCGGTCGGCCATGCGCACGGTGGAGAAGCGATGGCTGATCAGCACGGCCATGCGGTCCTCGGTCAGCTCGCGGAACTGCTGAAAGACGCGCAGCTCGTTCTCGGCGTCCAGGGCCGCCGTCGGCTCGTCCAGCACGATCAGCTCGCAGTCGCGCATGAAGGCCCGGCCGAGCGCGATCTTCTGCCACTCCCCGCCCGAGAGATCGCGTCCGCGCGAGAACCAGCGCCCCAAGGTGGTCTCGTAGCCGTCCGGCAGGCTGTTGATGACCGGATGCGCCCCGCTCTTCTCGGCCGAGGCCATGATGCGCGGCCGATCGTCCAGGGCCTCCACCTGTCCGAAGCCGACGTTTTCAAACGCCGGCAGGTGATAGCGCACGAAATCCTGGAAGATCACGCCGATGCGCTGGCGCAGCTCGCGCAGGTCGTAGTCGCGCAGATCCACACCGTCCAGCAGGATCTGGCCCTCGGTCGGGTCATACAGGCGCGTCAGCAGCTTGATGAGCGTGGTCTTGCCGGCGCCGTTGGGGCCGACCAGCGCGATCTTCTCGCCGGGCCGGATGGTCAGGTCGACGCCGCGCAGCGCGTACTCGTCGTGGCCGGCGTACTGGAAGGAGACGCCGCGAAACTCCAGGCCTTGGCGGATACCGGCCGGGGCCGGGCGCGGCCGGGCCGCCACGACCATCTGCGGCCGGAGTTCCAGGAACGTGAACAGGTTGCTCATGAACAGGCCGTTCTCATACAGGTCGCTCAGCCCGTAGAAGAGCGCCTCGAACATGCCCTGGCTGGAGCGCGCGATGCCCAGGTACAGGGTCATGTCGCCGAGCGTGATCTCGCCGCCCACCGCGCGCCAGACGATCCAGGCGTAGGCGCCGTAGTAAGACAGCGTGGCCAGCAAACCCCAGCCCAGCGAGGCCCAGCTGCGCTTCTGGGCGATGGCCTGGTCTTCCCTCAGGAACTTCCAGAACAGGTCGGCGTAGCGGCCGAGCAGCGGTTCGCCCAGATTGAAGAGCTTGACCTCCTTGACGGCCTCATAGTCCGTGAGCAGGTGCTCCAGGTACATCAGGCGGCGGGCTTCCGGCGCGCGCCAGGACAGCACGCGGAAGTTCAGCTCGGCGTACCGGCTCTGGGCCAGGAAGGCCGGGATGGTGGCCGCGAAGAGCAAAGCCGCCAGCCACGGGCTGAAGCGGACAAGCAAGGCCCCGAACGACAACAGTGTGATGAAGTTCTGGATGAGGTAGAAGCCGCCGTTGACAATCTGCAGGCTGCGCCAGTCCGCCTCGCGCCGCGCGTTCTGCAGCTTGTCGTAGAACTCGGCGTTTTCGAAGTGCGTCAGGTCCAGCTCCAGGGCCTTGCGGATGATGCGGCTGTTGATGGTCAGGTTGATGCGCGCATGCAGGACGTGCTCGGCGAAGCGGCGCGCCTGGCCGTTGGCGGCCTGGACCACAAACAGCAGGAACTCCACGGCCAGGTAGGGCAGCACAGCCTGCAGGCCGGCCTGGGCGCCCACGCCGGTGTTGATGGCGCTGACGACGGAGTCCACGATCAGCTTGCCGATCCAGGCCTGGGCGGCCGGCAGGGCCGCGCCTACCAGGGTGCAAGCCAGCATGCCCAGGGCGGAGGGCGGATGCGCATTCCAGACCAGGCCGAAGGCGCGGCGGACGTTGACGGCCGCGTCGGTGATCTTGTGCCGGCGCTCGGCCAGCCACGGTTGTAATTGAGACCAACGTTGTCGCATGCGCTGGATCATAGCATACAGCCCCGAGCGGCCGGCCTGCCCGTTCGCGCAGGCGCGGCCCCGCCCCGGATTGCGCCGGGCCGCCGGCCGTGCTATCGTGCCAGCAACGACGGAGAAGCCCGCTATGTCGTTCTTTCTATATTGCCTGTACGCCCTGGCGAATCTGGCCGGGTTGGTCTGGGCCGGGCGCGTGTGGACGCGCACGCGCCGGGCCGGGACGCTGATCCTGGCCCTGGTCCTGTGCGGGCTGTTCTACGACAACGCACTCGTGGCCCTGGGGCGGTTTCTGCCAGCCGGCGACCTGCTGGCCGCGCTGAGCTATCCGCGTTTTGCGCTGCACCAACTGGTGCTGCCCTGGATCATCGTCGCCGCGTTCGAGCAGGCCCAGCAGGCCGGCCTGCCCTGGGCGCAGCGCCCCGCGGCCGGGCGTCTGGCCTGGGCGGCTGCCGCGCTGGTGATGGTGGCGGGCGTGCTCACGCGCCTGCTCCCGATGCGTCTGGAGCCCGAAGTCATCGACGGGCTGACGCGCTACGTGGCCCGGGGCGTGGCCGGGCCGCCGTTGGTGAGCGTGCTGAGCATCGGCTGGGTGGGCGTCGTCGGCGTGCTGCTCTGGCGCGCGCGCGGCTGGCCGTGGACGGCCCTCGTGGTGGCGGCCGTCTTCATCGTCGAAGGTCTGCCCGTGCCCGGCCTGCGGCTGGTGCTGGGCGCGGGGCTGGAGGTGGTGTTGATGGCAGTGCTGGTGGCGTCCGAGTTGTTCCTGGAAGGTGCGAGACGCCGAGCGGAACGCGAGCGCTGACTTGTGGCTGTTGCCGCTTTGATCGGCACCCAGATCATTCCGGCGAACCATGTTTTCGGTTGAGCCCTGAGGTTGGAGTTGACCACGGCTCCGCCCAGCGCTGTTAAAAACTCCGCGCCGGCTGGATTTGAAGCGGCGTGGCGAATGGTGATAGTATTGATTCGGCCCGATACCCTAAACCCCCGAAAGGATAGTCCCTATGCTGAACCCCAAAGTCCAAGACGCCCTCAACGCCCAGATCAACCTGGAGTTCGCATCCGCCTACGCCTACCTGGGCGCGTCCGCGCACTTCGAGTCCGCCAGCCTGCCCGGCTTCGCCGCCTGGATGCGCAAGCAGTACGAAGAAGAGATCACCCACGCCCTGCGCATCTTCGACTATGTGCATGACCGCGGCGGCCGGGTCCAGCTCAAGGCTATCGCCGAGCCCCAGGGCGGGTTCACCAAAGCCCTGGACGCTTTCGAGATGGCGCTGAAACATGAGCAGAAGGTGTCCGCGTCCATCCACGCCCTGGTGGCGCTGGCGATGCAGGAGAACGACTTCCCGACCCAGGCCATGCTGCAGTGGTTCGTCAACGAGCAGGTCGAGGAGGAGAAGAACGTGGGCCAGGCGGTGGACTGGCTGAAGATGGCCGGCGACTCGCCGGTGGCGCTGCTGATGATGGACCAGAAGTTTGGCGCGCGCGGCGGCGAGGGCGCAGCGGAGGCCGAAGCCGAGGCCGAGTAACCGCCCGGCTCAATCCGCAGCCAGCCGGATACAGGACAGGCACCCCGCCTGTCCTGTCGCGTTTCTTGGGGCGGTTCCCGAAATGCCTTACGCTCGGTCATGCCCGCGCACCCTGGCCCCCGCAGCGGAGCGACGTGGGGGGCCCGAATCCAGTCGATTGTGGCGGGCTCTGGACCCCGGCCTTCGCTGGGGTGACGTTAGGCAAGCAAGCGCAAATTGCTCTAAGCCAGACGCTCGGCCGCAAAGGCCAGCAGCGCGCGCTCCACAGCCGGCCAGCCGGGCGAGGTCCGCTCCAACAGGTCATGCCCAGCCGGTACTTCCACGTAGGTCACCGGGCCGCCCAGGCGGGCGCGCAGCCGCGCCGTGACTGTCGCCCGCGAGACCTCATCCTGAGCGCCCTGCACGATCAGGACCGGGACGCGCACGCGCCCCGCCGCCGTCAGCGCGCGCCGGGTCTGGCGCAGTTCGGCCAGCAGCGAGACCGGCACCTGGAAGCCGCGCACGGCTTGCTGAGCGGCGGGATCGGCCCAGTCGACGTCCGGCAGGAACTTGGTCATGCCATGGCGGAAGCGCGGGTCGTCGAAGTTGGCGCGCGTGTAAGGCCGGAACGCATGCGGCAGCAGCGGTCGCAAGACGGCCAGCAACGCCCGCGCCCAGAGCGGCTCGGCCCACACGAACGGCGCCAGCAGGATCAGGCCATCCGCGCCGTGGCGGGCCGCCGCCTCGACCGCCAGCGCGCCGCCAAACGAGTAGCCGGCCACCAGCACGGTCTGATGCCGCTGGCGCAGGTCGGCCAGCGCCGCCGCCGCCGCCGCCACCCACTCCGGATACTGGCGGTCGATCAACGTCGGCAGATCGGCGCCGAAGCCGGGCAGCAGCAACCCGCGCACAGTCCAGCCGGCCGCGTGCAGGGTCTCGCCGACGGCGCGCATCTCAGCCGGCGTGCCCGGAAAACCGTGGACGAGCAGGGCGGCGGGCGCGTCCGCGGTAGAGGCCTCCCAATAGAAGGGCTGATGCTCGGCGCCCGTGAAGAACCCCTGGGCCGGCAGACGCGGCTCGCCGGGCAGCGCCCAGGCATGCGCGGCATCGAAGAGCAACAGGAAAGCCCCCTGCACGACCACGCCCCAACCGTGGCCGCGCCACTCCGGGTCCGCGGCGCCCAGAGTCAGCGCCAGGGCCGCGCCGGCGGCGATGTAGACGACGTCCAGGCCGGCGTTGATCCAGAGCACGCGCCGGAGAAACCGCGCCTCAGCCTCCGGCGTCCGCGCCCGCCGCCGTGCGCCGCGCAAGCCAAAGTAAGCGATGACGCCGTCGATCAGGCCCCAGGCCATAGCCTGGAGGCCGAAGCCGCGCCAGAACGGTCCGCCGCCGGCCCACAACCCCAGGCCCGCCAACCCGCTCAGGACGCTCCAGCCCAGCAATCGCCAGCCGATGGCTTGCTCATATGCCCAGATCATGGTGTCTCCTGGCAGGGTTTCTCACGGCGGAGTTATATCACGGCCGGTAGCGGCGGCGCCACGGCTTTGCATAAGACCGCGCTGGAATTTCGGACCCAGCCCGTAACTTTTCCCGCCTGCCAGCGACCTAATAGCAAGAGCAACGCCAGTCCTAGATTCCAGTCGACACCTGACCCAACATGCGCACAACCACCGCCTTCCCCGCCTCGCTCGCGATGACCCTGACCCCCCTCCAACGGTGGGCGCAGAGCCGGACGCGTGTCCGCCTGGCGTTCGAAGGGCTGGCGTTGCTTCTGGTCTTTGCGGCCGGGTTTGCGTTGATCCAGTTCGCCACGCCGGCCCTGGCAGACCACGACGGTTACTACCACCTGCGCCTGGCGCGCCTCTTGTGGACGGACGGCCTCAAGCCGCTCTTCGTCTGGCTGCCGCTGAGCATCCTCAGCCCGGCCGCCTATTACGACCATCACTTCCTCCATCACGTCTACCTGGCCTTGTTCGCATGGAGTTCGGAGCCGGCCGACCTGATCCTGGGCGCCAAGCTGGCCAGCAGCCTCATGCCGGCCCTGGCCTTTCTGGCGATCTGGTGGCTGCTGCGCGGTCAGGGCGTGCGCTGGCCGGCCGTGTGGGCGCTGGCCCTGTTCGCGGTCTCGGAGCCTTTCCTGTACCGCCTGAGCATGCCGCGCGCCCAGGCCGCCTCGCTGCTGGGCCTGGCCCTGGGCCTGCACTGGCTGCTGCAGCGGCGTTACCGCGCCCTGCTGCCGCTCGGCTTCGTGTACGTGTGGTGGTACAACGCCTTCCCCCTGCTGCTGGTGGTGGCCGGAACGTCGGTCGTGGCGACCTGGCTGACGGAGCGCCGCGTGGAGTGGCCGGCGCTGCTCTACCCGGCCCTGGGCCTGGCGCTCGGCCTGATCGTCAATCCTTACTTCCCGCAGAACATCACATTCATCCTCCAGCACGTCCTGCCCAAGATCGGGCCGGCGGCCACGGCCACGGCGGTGGGCAATGAGTGGTATCCCTACGAGACCTGGACGTTGGTGGAGAATTCGAGCGGCGCGCTGGCGGCCTTCATCCTGGGCGCCTTTGCGCTGGGCTGGCGCGGTCAGCGCATGGACCGGCGCACCCTTACGGCCTTCGGCCTGGCGGTGGCGTTCGGTTTCATGCTCTTCAAGTCCCGGCGCTTTGTGGAATATGCGCCGGCCTTCGCCCTGATCTTCGCGGCCTTCAGCCTGGCGCCCATCCTGGAGACGTGGCTGGCCGAGCGGGCGCGCTGGACCCGGGCCGCGCTGGCCGGGGCGCTGCTGACGCTGGCGCTGCCCCTGGCCCTGACGGTGCGCGACGCGCGCGGGCTGATGGCGACATCGCTGCCGGCCGAGCGCTACGCCGGCGCCATGCGCTGGCTGTCCGCCAACGCCGCGCCGGGCAGCCTGCTCTTCCAGACGGATTGGGACGACTTTCCGCGCCTGTTCTTCTATAACACCGACAGCCTGTACACCATCGGCCTCGACCCCACGTACCTGGAACTGTACGACGGCGCGCTGTACGCCGAATGGGTGAAGATCACGCGCGGCCAGGTCGCCGCACCCGGTGCGGCCATTCGCGACCGCTTCGGGGCCGAGTACGTGTTCAGCGACCTCAAGCACACGGCCTTCCTGAAACAGGCTGCGGACGATCCCGGCCTGCGTGAGATTTATCGCGACGCCGACGCCGTGCTCTTCGCCGTCGTGCGGCCGTAAGTTCGGCGGACGTGCCCGCGCCGGCCGGTCCTCCCCAGGAGGCCGGCCGTTTTATTTCCCAAGCGGGTCCGTCTCATTTTTCTTTCACGTAACTTTTTCGACCGTTGCGCGACTGTTTGGATAGAAACCGCCAACACTGGTTTGACCCAAGGAGAACAATGAACGCGAAACAGTCCATCCAGAAAGCCTTGCTCGCCGCGATGCTGGGGCTGCTGGCCCTGAGCGCAGCGTGTGCGCCGCAGGCGCTGCCCGGCGCCGCCCAGCCCCAGGCCCCGGCCGCGGCCACCAGCGAAGGCGAGGTGGAGTTGAAGGGCACAGTCGAGACGATGAGCCCGGCTGCCTGGACGATCAGCGGCAAGACGGCGTCCATCGCGCCCGAGACCGAGATCGATGCCCAGGTCCAGGTGGGTGACACGGTCGAGGCGCGCGTCCAGGTCCAGGCCGATGGCACCTTGCTCCTGCGCCGCGTGCAGCTGGAGGACAGCGCCAACGCCAACGCCAACGGCAATGACGACAACGCCAACGCCAACGGCAACGGCGCCGATGATAACGCCAACCTCAACAGCGGCGACGATAACGCCAATGGCAACGACGCCAACGCCAACGGCAACGGCGCCGATGATAACGCCAACCTCAACAGCGGCGA